>JAABUO010000792.1_pt1 | contig 50237 bp, 61 predicted proteins | sample 5559291 | NCBI WGS metagenome assembly JAABUO01 (sample SAMN10711878, study PRJNA513372) | rock metagenome | isolation source: Antarctica rocks | place: Antarctica: Victoria Land, Finger Mt sud | reverse complement strand
AGTATGCAGCGGCTGCACCACTGGCAGCTACTGCAGCTGCAGCAGCCCAACGCCTCCTGTTCCTGCAAGGCAAGCGGAGATATGGATCTGCTGATACAAACACGAGGTGCAAAGGTCAGACAATTTGTATGCGTACCAACTGATCATCGCCGGGACAAGAAAGGATCCATCGAAAAGCAAGATCAAGAGTGGTGATGCCTTTCAGACTTGACGAACCCGGGATTGAGTGCTTGAAAGGAAGTTGTGTCACTGCGGACGTCTTGAACACGCAGTTTACGCTTGGAGAGGTTGTCACCGCCAGATCAAGCTCAAGCAAGATCAAGAGCTAGATGGCAGGAAGGAGCGCAAGCGTCATGACATGGCCAGATTCCGGAATGTTGTCCTCCAGGATTTCTTTGCATGCTATGACTGAGCTAAAGCGTGTAATAAATGTTCTCGAAGTCAGTCATGGGTATGTCTGAAGACTTGACCATGGCACAGCGAGCTTGCAACGGCTGTAACCAGCAGCTGCTTACGAGGGGGCACAACGCATTGGTTGATGTCAACATGCTGCAGCGCTGCACGGTCTGAGCTCATCATAATCAATACTGGGCAACAATGTGCTTACCGACCAATGACAGGAAAGCAGCAGTTAAAACTGAAGTATGTGTGCATTTGCATAGCATAGGCTTGAACATAAATCACAAGACAATAGCAGGCTGACATAGGCATATAATGTTGCTGAGCTGCAATGTCTGCTGCTGCACCTGCTGCTGAGAACCATGTGTGCTGATCTGGCTTCCAATGGACTATGGCTAGTAAAATTGCTGCACGCGGGCTGGGAAGGCCACAGCTTGTTCACGCTTCAGCGTGGCAAAGGTGAAAAGCTGCCCGTAGACCCAGGAAGCAGCTGTGTTCGCGATGACGTCAAACCAGGCAGAAGATGTGCCTGTGATGATGACTGCAGTGCTGACAAATCCCCATTTGGTGCCTGTGGGAAAGCCGCTGGCTTTGCAACATTGCCAGGTGCAGAATCAATCAAAGGCTGTGCGTCCACCACTGTGCTGATTGCCCAGGCTACATCAGACTTCCTGCACAAGCCAGCAACCTAGACCCACACCTTTTTATACACACACACATTCAACATGATATAGGTGCATTATAACGGCCTAGAAGTATCAAGTCCAATCCCACCATTGTCTAGATGACCAACCACAGGCACGGCTGTTTCACATGATGGTGTGCAGCTGAGACAGCAATGATATGAGTGAATATGGCATGAGGCGGCACAAGGGTGATTGCAACTGTGATTTCTCACCCGTCTGGCTGCTCAATGAAGAATGCCTGCTTCATCGGCACAAGCTGGCTCTCAGCATCCTGCAGTGCTCGTAACAGCAGGTCAAGGCAGGCAAGGTCCAAGGATGCTGTGAAACCTGACACAGACATATTCTGTACGGTTTCAAAAATCAATGTACAGTTTCAAACTGATGGTTGCACCAGACATGTGTCTGGCTATCTAAAATTGAGCTAAAGTGCATTTGTTTGCTGGATTTGCATGCAAAGCAGCAGTCAAAATTGGGCTGCATATCAGCAGTCCAGTGCACTGAACTGCATACCTGAGCAGGCAGAGCTGGATTGGGCGGGTTGAGCCTTTCAAGACGCTGAGCATAAAGGTGACAGGCATAAAAGCTGCTAAACATCAGAAGCAGCACCAGGCCAAAAATAGAGAAGACGTATATGAGTAGGACAGTATCTTGATGTGGCATTGGCTGCGAGCATGATGCAGGAGGGCTAATTTGTGAATTACAGGCTGAGGGAGCATAGTCGTATGAGTCCATGGTTGTCACACTGCCTGGTACATAGTCAGAAGGCAGTCATCAGAACCTGCATTTCCACAAGTCTGTTGAGTGCAAACAGAGATTTCGCCACAGCAGAAATTCATCAGCATGCAGAGCCTGCCAAACCGCAAGCACAGACCATCAAGTACAACGCCTGCTATAAAACCTCACCGCAACAGGAGCAACGGAGACTCAGCGGGAGGAGGCAACCTGAAACATGTCAACCTGTGCAAAGGCTTGCACAACTTGAATGGGGTCCTGGGTCAGCACTCCGTGCTGGGGGGGACTTCGCCGGGCCTGACTGAATTAGGTCTCTGCCCAATAGTCATAACGCCTACATTAGAAGACGCATTTCGGCAAACAAAGTAGTTTGTGTGCTTGAAGTATTGAGCGCTAAGGCTTGTTGAGATCTTGCAAAAGAGCACGCGTGTTCTGTAATCTGCGCAAGCTGTCACGCTTCAGAACGCAACGGGCAGGTGACTTCACATTTGCTGTTGTACTCACACTATGGAGGCAAAACTGCAATCCACATTCCCTTTGCAGAGAACAATCTGTAACGTAGTGGAGAATCCAAGTCTCACGCGGGCTAGACTGACAGCCTGCCCTGGTTCCAGAGGCTGCCCTGCTTGGCATTTGCTGTTGCCAATTTGACATGCAAGCAACAGGTCCTCAAACTGACGAAAGACTTCATCAGCTACAGGTTCAACAGTGTTGCAGCCTAAGATCCAGTTTCCATCCCTTTGGCAGGGTGCTGAAGAGTCAGAAGAATTGACCGTGCTGATTATTATTTCAGGAAATGGCAGAGCAACTGCAGTCTAGCATTGCCAAGCACTCACAGCTGGCATCGTCACACTTGCCTGTGGATCTTCGTGCGGTCCTCAGATATGCACATAAGATTGCTTACACAAGCTATGCGCCTCTGGGGCATGATCCTAGTCAACCACTGCCTCAAAACTTCAGGCCACCAAATCCGCAAGAATGGCAGCTGAGGGCATCACAGCTACACCAATTCCAAGGTGTTCTGTGTGACACAACTTTGGATGCTGTTTGCTGCAGACCTTTATTGGCAGACGCAGTCTGCTTGTCTCTTCTGCTCTATTGATCGAACCTCTTAGTATGGAAACGGTTAAAGCTCAAGACAGTCTTTGCTGCCAGCATATTGCCTCAGCTTACTGCACCACCTGATCACCTGACTTCCTCGTGTTCTATGCTACGGCTAAGACTGGTCTTGACCGTTCAGCCGAATGTGACCACAAGAAAGCCCGAGCACAAGCAGACTCTAGGCCAATGCCTTCGGAGGCAAGCCAGGGTGCAAGCTCAGGTGTCACCCCCCAGCTACCCCCAGGCCTGAAGCTACCGCCCATGCCCAAGGGCTGGAAGCCTGGCATGCCCATCCCAGGTGGGTCTGCCATCAATTGTCTTCTGTCATGCTTCTCATGCTATCTGGCAAACTTGTCATTTGCTTGGATCAACCACAAGCAAGTGGGGCCAATTTGCACTATCCATGCGCGTCTCACGACTGAGCTCTGAGATGCCCAATTGTGCAATTCTGACGCTGGCAGTTGGCCTCACAGGCAGTTGCTGTGATTCAAGTTGTCAGCCAGAACTCGTTTGATTTGCAGACATGTGATGTTTACTTCCTCGCTGTATGATGGGGCAAGCAGCTTAATATGTCTGCTGCATCTGTCAGCCTTTCATGCGTTACTAGCTACCACGCTGGCTATAGGACTGGATGAACTGTTGTCAGCTGGTGGTATGGGCCTCCAGACCGCTGCATTGCCAGCAGCAATGCCAGCAGCACCTCCGCTGCAGCAAGGCACCATGCCTGCTGCCCAATCAGCTACTGGACAATTCCCAGTTGCTCAGGTCCATGAGACTCCTGCCCAGGACATGCAGCAAGCAGCACAGCCTGCAGTGCGGCCTGCGCCCTTTGTTCCAAACTTTGTTTTGAACCCGACTCTAGAGGCTGTGGAGGAAGAGTACAGCAGTTCTGATTACAGCGATGAGGAAATATGATGTGACGTCTGCAGATGCTTGTACCTACAGTACAGCAGTCTTACATGGCAGCATCTGGCAGACAGTGCCATGACCAGCAGAGAATGAACTCAATGGTCTCGAGTTTGCCTGCATTGATCCTGGACAGCTGAGACGATCAGCAAAATCAAGGGTGGTGGGGTTGCACAACAATCAGAAGCCTGGACGCCTTGCAGTCATTTATTGCGCTCAGTGATTGACTTGAGGCAGACACACCAGTGTCGCTGCAGCGTGTTATTTGTACATGAAGCAACTGTAGATGTAGCTTCTCACAAGCAGCATGGCTGATACATGGCTCATTCTGATGCAATGCCAGCAGGGCTGCTGAGTCAGTGCTATAGCAGGCTAGCTAGTCAGTGGAGCAACATTCAGTAGCCTGTCTGAACGCATGCCTGTGTTGCTGTGTGCTGCCTGTCAGCCACTGATTGTAGCGTGTGCATACTGGCAGACTGGCGTGTCCACTGTCAGCTATGCCAAACGAATCTTGGGACGAATACGTCTTTTAGGAACAGCTAAAACTCTGGACAAGTCAAATCATAATTGAAACTGAGAATACCTACAATGCCTGATCCTTTGACAGACCAATAAGCGCCAAATGTTGCTGCCCATGATAACTCGCCCAGAAACCAAGGCACGTTTGCAAGGGCTGAAACTTGTGTCATGAAGTACAGCTGGCATGGCTTTTGAACGAAGTTGGCAGGTCTTGGCATAATCAAACTGCAAGCTGGCTGTTACATCACTGACATGTTTGTAAGCTTTGTTGTTGTTTAATATATGCGTTCTGTGACGTGTGCTGACAGGCTGAGTGGGAATCAAAAGGGGTTCGCAATCCTGCATAGATAGCCAATGTGTGGGTTTACCGGTAGCTGTGGCAGACAACACTGCACCACCAGACAATGTCTACAACGGCGAGGTCTGCGGAGAAATGGTGGACAAGGAACCTTTAGCGGCATACATTTTTTTGTGGTTTATACACATCATTATGACAGACTAAGCTCTGGACTTAATTTCTGGCTTGTTTCCTTTCAGCTTTGTATGGCAGGGGTATGGATATTATGGCAATGACTGACTACTGGACATAGGCGCGTGTACGTGACACACTGTAATACTGTGTGAGGACCCAGGCATGTGCTCGTGACGCATGTCTGGGCAGATGCTTGCTGCATGGTGGGTCTCCTGATTATCAGAAAACCTTTTTTGGTTTTTCGAAACGCAACATCGATAAGGCATCAAAGCTTTGTCAAGCAAGCTCCAGACAACAATGTCTCGTGTCTTCAGTACGCTTTTCAGGAAAACACCGCGTGAAATTGTCAGTCGGCGCATGAGCTCCGACACTTCCGAGGCTTCGAAGTGGGAAGAAAGGAAACTGCAGATGCAGTTACAGCACGAGCTGACGATGAAGCGACTAGAGCTTGATCAGAAGGAGCTTGAACTTGCTCAAAAAAAGAGGGCTGGGGTAATTTGGAGTCAGTCGGGAAACCGCAAATCTGTTGACAGTTGGCGGTACATGTGTGGTGATCGTGTCCAGTGGAGCTTGGCTTGCGTCACAAATATTGACGGACATAAAAGTGAACTTGGTCTCTCTTCAGCGAGAGGTGTTTAGTCACGAGGAGAACTTCCGAAGCCTGCTGAACACTACCCAGAAAAGTCTTCATCAGAGCAGCCAGACAATAAGAAATGAGAGGCAAATTCTCAAATGCCGATGCCCCCTCACGGGGTAGTGGCAGGAGTGTACACGTATGCCGGCAACCACCGGGGTATGCCTTGTACACTAGGCCAATCACGACTAAACTAAATGAGCGGCAAAAGTACCAACAAAAAGAAACAAGCTTTGCAAGCCAATGTTTGAATTTGGTAATCCCTCAATTAATTCGAAAGGTACAAGGTTGTGAGACTGTTTGTGTGTGTGTTGATAGGCATATAAGGTTATTCTTGAGATATCATCACCAGATGATGGCCACTTTCTTTGCAATCCTGAATTGCACATCAGCTTATGTCTTACCAACAAATAAACAATCAACTAAGGCCTCAAGCATCTACAAACAGCCAGCAAAAGAAGTTTCAGCGCACCAGTCACGAGCCTGTCTGCCCTGTGCCTGAATCTTTGGACGAGCATCTGCCTGTGCGCATGCCTGATTGCACTCTTCAAAACAGCCTCGATACACATTGTGAGGGCTTTTCACCCTGCTGCTATAGTTGACACAACCTCCAACCTCAGCTGTACATGCGTTGTGCTTGCACTCGTGGCCGGCCACAACTGTCAGCCTTGACTCAACAGTCAGCAACAGACGCCACGAATATTGCTCAGCGGCTTTCAAGTCAGCGACTCTACTTACCATAACTGTAAATATAGCCTCTAAGCTGCATTACAATGCATTTCAATATATCGCGCAGGCTAACACAACCCTGCATGACTGCATACTGTGCCACAATATCTCCATGACCCAGTCATGTTGTTAATCTCTGCAGGCCAATCTAATCTATCAAAATATATACAATCAATGCATGACCAGAAAAATGTCAACACCATAAGCCTTGTGCACGGGATCCCCTAGCTGCACACAGTTGCATTTACTAGGCTGAGTGTGGCTTGTGCCTGGAACTTTAATCTAAGATTGAGAACAACTGTGCTAGTACCATAAGATGAGGCAGAGACTTGTTTAGAATTTATCGGCATGCCACATTTAGAAGGTTGCCTGCCAGCTGACATAACCAAGGCCTGCTGCTGTATGTCCACCAGTGAGCATGTTTCTGAAAACTATACAGAGTGACACAACGATAGTACCAGTCAACAATAATTACAGCATAGCCTGCCTGCCAACGCATAGGTGGCGCAAGTAAGGCTACATGACTACTGCATCATGTGACTGCCCCTCACACCGACCTCATAATAAAAGGCTGCAAGCTGACACCACAGGTCTGTCATCCATAATTTCTGACAAATAGACCAAGGAACAGCACTAGTACTAATGCTGCATCAGGTCAGTAAACAATGTCATAGTAAGTGCTGTACACCAAATGTACTCCAGCAAGGGAACACTCAAGACTACAGAGCAAAAAATGTCGAAATGCAGCCAACCAGGCAGCATCAACAGCAGAACAAAACACACAATGTACTGCTGGTAGGTTCTTTTGGCAAACACAAACCACACCAGATTAAGGCCACAATTTGCCTTGATGCAAAGGGAGCTGCATTGCATTCAGGGGTGTGGCAGCACACTTCGATGACTGATTAGTTCATGCATTATCTGGATGGGCAGGATGTCTGAAGGCGACAGGCACCACTCAACAACAGATGGTATAATCTACAGCCACTGCTGCATAGAGCATTGTAATCCACAGACTTAGGTAGAGCCCTCTTCAGGATACTGACGGTAGTAATAATCTGAGGGTAGACATACAACAGAGATGTGCAGGGGACAGACCCCAGGACTTGCTTGGAAAATACTTCTAGACCATGTTGCCGCCAGGCATTGCCTCAGCGCGTGCACCATTTCTGACATTGTCTGACATGCCGTTGTTCTTACCAATGGACTGTCGCAGAGATGCAAGCTCGCTTCTGATGCTGTCCAACTCGTTCTGCACACACGTACCAACTGCAGAGTCAGCCAACCGCTGCAGAATACGCAGCTCATGGTCAACACTACTAAAGCAGCTGCAGCCACGACAGCCCCAGAACTGGTGTCCATCCATGCGTAAGATGCCTGTCCACACGTACAATGCCTGTCCATGCTTGACCCATAGGTGGGCAGCATACAGACTTTTCACTGTGCCCCACAACATGCATCTGCCCCACAACATGCATCTAACTGATGCCTTGTCTACACAAGGTGCTTGCAAAACAAGGTGCTTCAAAACAAAGCAACCCGAGGTGCTTTCAAAACAAACTGACACACACAGCTGACACTGCAAATGCAGAGCAGTCGCACACCTTGTTGTAACCACTCTGGTTGCCGTTGTAGCTGCTGCCCTTGTGAGATGCATCGTCATCCAGGTCCAGAGGGTAGGCACTGCCACCGTGGTGGCTGGCATCAAGACCAGCAGCTTCGTCAGCAGCATTCACACGGAAGTAGCCCAACAGCTTCAGAACGTAGAAGAAGGTAAACATGTTTGCCAACACCCAAGCTGCAGAAACAAGCTAGCAAACCTCGGCATTGCAGCCAGGCACAAGGCAGCATGTTACGGTCAGACACTGTGTTCATGCACTTGTGAATGCAGGGCATTGCAGAATGAATCAACTACAACAGATGGCCTCTGTACAGGAGCTGCTGACACTTTAACAGCTGCACACAGTACCTTGGCAAGCATCATATAGCATTTGAGCACTGCCAAAGGGCAGCCATGGACTGCGTATGAGCTGAAGCAGGACAAGCAAAACACAATCTGACAAATCAATAAACAATCAGTCAACAGCAATGACAAGGCAACCAGTCGTGCCGAGCATCAATGCCAAGCAGCAATGCACAGCATGGCAAAGTCAAAACATGCAGCTCACCTCCAAGCCAGATGGAGTAAACAACTTGAGCAGCCAGCAGGTTCCCTCCTCCACCCATGAAGCAACCGTAATGACGGTCACCCGTGGTGTAAGGGTTGTAGCCGTACGAGGTGTTGATCAGGTTCTTGGCTCCAAACAATCCAACAGCCCACACACCCCATGTTCCATTGAAGGCGTGCACCGCAATGGCGTCCAAGGGGTCGTCAATCTGCAATGTGGCACAACACAGTCAGCACAGCAGACTTGGGACGCCGCAGTTTCAGATGAATCCGGCTTGTCACAATCGCATGCACAATAGACGAAAGTAACATGCATGCGCAGTAGCCTTGTGCCACACAGGCATGCACATGAAGATGTTTCTTGTAGTACACATTGAGGGGCTCAGCATAATGCACTTCCAGCTTTTTCAGCCAACACATCCAGAATATGGCATCGACAGACCAGTGCCCACCAAGCAACCACATGAAATTATTGGTCACACTGCATGTCAGAGAAAAAGGAGTTTCCAGAAGGGTACGCGAACACACCCTGATGAGCACCATCAAGCGTGAGGCCAAAGGGTAGATGAATCCTGCCACAATGCCAATGGTGATAGCAGCCCAGGGGTACACTGTGGAGCATCCAGCAGTGATAGCCACCAGCCCAGCCAGGGTAGAGTTACCCATAGCCATGATATCCCAGTGGTGCTTCCCGGTCTTCAACTTCAGAAGTATTGCTGTGACGAACAGGCCAGTCAAGCCAGCAGCTGCTGGGGCCAGGGAAGTAGTGACGGCTGCGTTTGACACGGCTGAAGCAATTGAGTAGGTGCTGCCAGTTGGGGTGACAATGGCGAGCTGACTACCGGGGTTGAATCCGTACCAGCCGAACCACAGAATCATGACACCAAGCACAAACAGGGAGGTGTTGTGGCCCGCCATGTCCACGGACTGCAGCACCACCAAACACATTGTCTAGAGGATGCGCATGACAACAAGGTAGGTGTGGTGTAATGGCCAGGCGGACAAACACTGCGTCTACACAATGACTGTTACAACCTTGGAGTGAGTGAAGGGCATGGACAGAGCTGACTGGTGACATCATAGCAGCAAACACAGGTACAGGTGGCAAAGTGGATGACATGACATGGTAAGTAGGCCTGGGCCTGGTACAGTAGCAGGTGCCTACCGTGCCATCAGGGAGGAAACGTCCAATACGAGGACCCAAGACCCAGGCACCAGCAAAAGCTGCATAGCCTCCAACCATATGCACAGCACCCGAGCCAGCAAAGTCAATAGCACCGGAGCCAAACAGCAGGTAACCGCCCCCGACTAGCTCATTGATGTCGGTGCCCTTCCTGCAATGAGTAAGTCTTTCATCAGCAACAATAAGCACAGCATCACAAGGTGCTGCCACCAGACACTGTTGGCCTTGCAAGCAGTCTCTTGCTTTGCAGTATAAGCATACAATTGAAAATGGGGCAGTTATTGTCACAGCAGAGGCATTTGTTTGCAGCAGCAGCAGCCCATTGTTCCCAAAAATTTCTTCAGTGCTGAGTGCAAGGTGCTTTGCGCAGTATGAGATGAGTCACCTGAAGGCTGAAGCCCATCCTGAGGAGGACCAGATGGAGTGGATGAGGACGGGGTACACCCAGGAGCTCATGAACAATGAGTACAAAATGTACGCCTCAAACCGAGTACGCTCTGCGATGGCTCCAGAGACAATGGTGCAGGCAGTAGCAGCAAACTGCAGGGCATGCAGAGTTGGTGTCAGGGGCTGGATCACACATGATACATGCATAACAGAGTGCAGGAAAGGAAACGAAGCAATCTGCATCAAGACTTTGCATCATTTCAGAATGCCAGGTCTTATCAGCAGCATGCATATTGCTTGCTTCCGGTTCTTACGTGAGACCAAGACAAGACTTGTGCGCTTCTGAGCAGATTTTATACTAATTATGCAGAAAAGAAACTCTTGTAGAAAGATGCTCAACTCATATACTGCATGCACAGTAGCTGGACATGGCTTACCGTCCACTGAAAGACCCAGTTGTAGTAAGCAGTGGGTGCCATGTTGTCCATAGCAAAAAAGTTCTTGCCAATAAAGGCATTTCCAGCTGGGTTCAAACCATCTGCACTGGCGTCATCACCGTATGCAAAGGCAAAACCAAACAGGTAGAACCCAAGGGCACTGGCTGTTGCGTCCACCAGAATTAGAATAGCAATATGCTTTGCAAACTTGGCTCTAACACACCCAATGGAAAGCTGCAGGAAGAAGGGAATATGAGCTGCAGAATTTGGGTTCCAGAATGAAACGAGAAGCAGCGCTGCGTGTCAGCATATCGCTGTGACTCACCATAGCGAAACCGCAGTGCATGAAGAACACTAGGTAGGCACTGCTGAGCAAGAAACTCTCATTGAGCTCCTGAAATGGGCCTGGCAAAGTGGAAGAGGTACTGTACAGTGCACCGAGCAGCTCCTCTGGCGTCGAGTACGGTGTGCCCGTCGACATCTTGACGGTTCAGAAAACGTCAACCTGCAAGCAAGCCTATGCACTGTCAGCCAGATAAACATAGCTGTAACATGAGTTATAACTTATGGTTGCGGCGAGACCAGCTGGGCCGCCGCAAAAGATCACAAAACAAGTAAAAGGCTTGCAGTGCCCGTCGGACTCAGCGCCTGCTACAGAAACAACATCACTATGACGCATCAAGCATAACTCAGCAGTCTACTACTATGCTGTTTGTTCAGTTGCACTCACCGAAATAGGTAGTTCAGGTGCAACTTACGATCTCGGGGCAGACAGTGCCACTTAAGAGTATCAGCTGCCTAACGGGCAGTACACTGGCTACAAAGCCCAACTGCCACTGCCTAAATTTGAGCCGCCGCAGACTTGGACAAGCTACTTGTTGCCTGCTAGAGCAAGCGGTAGACGGTACACGGTGCAACCGTTACTACCAAGGCGCAAGGAACATAATTTGTGACCTTTTGCTTGAGGCTCAATGTACAGTACTGCAGTAAGTACTATGCATGATTTGTCATGTCATATGGGCCCCTCGTGGGCCCTTAGCATAGCGGGGATCCCGGCCAAGCATTTTTGCCAGGATGGATAAATGGATTTTCGATAGATTGGCTCATGGTCCTGTCATTATCCAGTTGGTGCCAGCGGGACTTTCTGCAGCTAGGCTTGCAGCTAGAGACTACTGCAGCAAAGCCAATCAGCGTCCACGCTTCTGTCGATTGCTCTGCTGTCAGGGTACCATGCGACTCGCCGCGTCTCACGAGTGATCAGGGGGTTTGCCCAACAAGCCCATGCAGCTCAGCTATGTTGGCCTTCAGCAAACGCTGCTGTCCCAAGAAGGGCCATGCAGGCACGTCATGCACCTGTGGGTTGCATCGAGGCTAGAGTAAGCTTACATGACACAGCTAATAATGACTCATTCTACGAATGTGTGTAGCTACTCACTCAACTCAATTCATCCATCAATCCGCTGCAGCTAACTGACTACACCACTTTGTGCATGCAGACTGTGTGCATGAACTCATAAGCATTATGGCAAGGCTCACTTGTACGATCGCAATTTGCAACTGCATGCAGGCCAGAAGGCCAGCATACCAGAAGCTTCAGCAGCTAGATGCAATACCCAGATGCTGTTGGATCAAGAGGCTAATACAGTCCAAACACATGCTTCATCAGGCAAAAGTGAAGTTTGCAGTACTTACGGCAAGGCAACAGCACAAGTTCAAACGCTGTCACGTTAGACATCCCTCACACATCCTACATTACTGATCATACTCTACACATCTGCTGCCAGCAAGCTCTTTAAGCTAACTCAAAATGTCAGTGTTCAGTGAAGGGGTGCAGGCTGCCCAAATAGAGCCACACCATATCAGATGGCCACATTTGTTGTACAAATACAAGGGCTGCACACGCAGAACAAGGTATATGCTCTGCACCAAGCAACTGCCAGAACAGACAAGCTACTAAACTCTGAACACTTCCGAAGTCTGCAAGCATAGCAGGCGCTTTTTACACTATACTGCTCAGTGGACAACCAGCTGGTTGTAAGTTATGCTGACTTGACTGTGGAGCTGACGGCCGAACCATTGGCAGCGACATGTGGAGCTGGAACCAGTTTGCTGGTGCTTGTGTGATGACGGGCATATGCTGACTGCTCCTTGGACACGACATGGGTGATGTCCCAGGGCTTGGCACGAGGCTCAAAGCATTGGTCTGCTTCGGCACAGGCTCCAAGAGAGGCATCCGACAAAGCGGACAAGTAGTGACCTGATGCTGGTCTTGTATTAGCTTCTGGTAGCAAGTTGCGCAGACACCGTGCTTGCATGGGAGCAGCAGCCACTCTTGATTTTGAGTGATCTCTTCAAAACATATAGGACACTCGCGTACAGTGCCTTCATCTTCCGCTGCAGGGGTGTGTGTGGCAACTGGTCTGAGCTGGACCAGAGGCGCCGGGTAGCTGGGCATATCCACACTACCTGCAGCCAACCAAGTTATGAGCTGCACATGGCAAACTAAGACAACGGTTTCTTGATCGCGCAGAATGTCGCGCAGAATGTCGCGCAGAATGTCGAGCATGGGCTGTTACAATCTATGGGTGGTGGTGACACTGCGTTGGGTTCAACCTTAGCGTCGACTTGGAGGGCTTGCAAACCGTGCTGGCCGTGACTAAACCAGTTTAGCAAGCTAATGCCGTCTAGGGTGAGAGGTGTGCGTTGTGAGCAACTATTTATACAGCTCATCGCACCTGTTTGCCTTGCTGCTGCGGTCCGTTGCAAATATTGGCTTCTCAAGGCAAACTGTCTCACTCTGCAAGCAGAAAAGCGTTCGCAAGTTTCGAAGGCTGTCGCATGCGGCAGCAAATACGCGAGCAACACCTCTGCGTTACCTGCAAATATATGCAAACATGGCAACGCCTCCGGTAATCGCCAGGAGCACGAGAACGAAGCCTACGATCATACGATCTTTTGGTTCCCGGAAACTTCGGTACGGTTTGATGATATGCACACGATACAATTCAGAGGGAAGAAGAACCGACTTGGTTCTCACGAAGAGACTTGGACGGTAGCCTCCTTGTGTCTGCCGAAAAAGTCCGAAACGCTCACAACGCGACGCTCACCCAGGTCGGATTTCTTCGGCTGGCGTACAGATGCTCCGTGTGGCACGCGGGCAGTCACCTCAAGGGACCTACCGTACGGTCGTTGCCAGCCTGACTCAGCAAGCTTCAACTGCAAGCAGCCCAAGGGAGAATGCTGTATTGAAGCCTACTGAAGTATTGACAGAACCCCAAAAAATACACTCGAGCCAGCTAGTCTGACTGACGGTCTACATTCTGCAGCTCACAAGCAAGTACAATCTTGAACAGTGCTAAATTTAGTATAGCACAGAAGACGTCATACACACGTCATGCCAGGACGACAGGATGACAGTCATGTATGGTCACGACTCTTTGACCTCAATGATAGCTGCTGTGTGGTTGAACCCACAAGACACATGCATCGCCTTCCAGCTTGATGCCAATATAGGCGTTGTAGGTTCAGACTCAGGAATGCCATTTCCAGACATCAGCAAATCTGTTACTTGTGTTGGCGTCCAGTAGTCAAACTCGTTGCCCAGGCCAAGCTGCCCGCCACTAGATTGTCCTGTTTCAAAGCTGGTTGCTGTCCCCACTGACCCACCCCAACCCCATGAATATAGCTCACCAGCATGACCCACTGCTGCGCTGTGCTTCCAGCCAGTAGACACCTACATGGCAGAGACGCACAGTCCTCCAACTGTGTCATTTGCCATCAAGGTTGTGCAGCTTTCAATTCAGCCATTGTGAAAACTAGCCTAAACGCAAATAGGCCCTGTCTTGAAGCTGAAAAGCCGCTCCTCTTTCATCATGTTAAACAGTCCCTCTGGATTACAAAAAGAAAACATGACAGGTATGCAAGATCTGCCAGGCACAGAATGCCTACACAGACTGGAAGCATGAGGCCTTTTGCCACCAAGACAAGCTCGACAAAATAGGTTGAGAGGCAACTTGAGGCAGAAGTTTCTGTGTTTGGACAATGGTTACCTCTCACATATGCAACACTATGAATGCTTGCTTGGCACAATGCTTCATGCACAGCTTGACACCTGGATCGTTTATGAAGAAACCAAGTGTGTATAAGTCACTGCCAACATTCACCACAAGTAACACCTCACCTGACTGCAGCTTAGCTTAGGCACCCTTGTTGGAACTTGCGCATCCTGACTAACTCCGATACCCATACCAAGCACTCCGTTCTGGTTGGCGCCCCAAGCCACTACATCATCAGTCTGACGCAGTGCCAAGGTGTGCGCACCTCCCATGGCAAGCTCTGTCGCTCCATGCAGCCCATCAACCTGCAACAGCGCGTCTGCTATTGTGTCTAAGCAATTTTCTCAATTTCTCTCCCTCCTTTTCCCTCTCTCCCTCTCTCCTTTTCTCTACTTTGGCTCACATACCTGACAATTGTAGCAAGCTGTGCATATCCATTTGCGGAGCAATGTGCAACAAGGTATCTGCTTTTATGCTGGGAATCGGATGTCTTGGAAATTTTGAGACCCTTCAGTGTCATTGATGGGTTCTTCTTGCGGCAATGCATACAAAACAGTTGCCTAAACAAGGCAGTGCCTCAGCACACAGCGTAGTCATTGTCGGTTTAGGTGGTACCTTTTTAGGCAGTCCAGCATCCAGTGTCTGGCCTGTCCCCAGCTGCCAATATGAGCCATAACCCCAGGTATACACCATCCCATTTGCATCAACGCAGCCTACAGCCATATTCCACATTCCTGTGCATGGTGATATCATCAGATGTAACTTATATTCTCAATAATGAACCTTCAGGAAACAAGCATTTGGACATGAACGCCCAGTGACTGATGTCAAAATGCAATAATGGTTGACGTCAATATGTTTGACACAGACATCCCAACATAAAAACAGCTTGTTACAGTTTTGCGTTATAGGAGCCATGCTTAGCAGGCCTTTGGCAGACAAGGGTGATTGAACCTGAAGTTGAACTGTTTCAATAAGGCCTAGTATGGTCGACAAGCAATCTGCTCTTTACACAAAACCCTACACCATGAGCCATGCAGCGCACCAGAATGCATGTGGCCGCAAGATATGCCAGCAACCTTCTCTGTCATGCTTTGCACCAATCTTGGGTAGCTCTCATCCTTGTTCCAGAACCAGAGGCGGCTGCTGCTCTGTGCATGCCCCAACCTGCCATTGCTGCCACAGCCCCAGCTGAAAAGCTGTCCAGCAGCGTTTGTAGCCAGACAATGCTCTGCTCCAGCAGCTATGCTTACAATGTTGACACCTGTGTCAACAGTGTGTGGATATTCAGAAACAGGAGGACACATGCGTTGTCTAACTCGATAAGTAACTTCATCTGCTGTTGGAATGCCTCAGTGAGGAGCAACTTATCAGCCCACAAGTTTGGGTAGTGTGTTAAGCTCTGTTTGTTGTGAAGCAGCAGCTTGCTGGTGTGTGCAATGCAAGACCGCAAGACCATGCAAGCTGTTGCCAGCAAATTCGACATGAAGGCATGATGCTGCAAGCAGGGCAGCCTGATACAATAAGATGTTGGTACATTGATACGAGGCACCAATATAAGCATGGTATGTTAAAGCTCTGCACCAAGTACAGCTGGATCTGCTGATGTGCAAAACTCTTGTGCATGCACGCAAATTGCACACGCATTTGTGCATGCATGCACACAAACCTGTCAAAGCTTCTAAGCGTTGAGGGATGGTGGCAGAAGCCCCAGCTTTACTGCCAAGGCCTAGCTGACCACGGCTGTTTCGTCCACATGCCCACACATTGCCTGACTCAGTCAAAAAGAGAGTGTGGTGGTGACCAGCAGCAACTTTGGTGACAGGCTCAGGTAGCACTATTTCTTGGGGGACCTGGGCAAGCAATTGATCACAGGTGATGCTGAATGATCATGGCATGTCCATTTGCTTGGCCAATTGGTCACTAGCAAGCAAGTAGCCCAGCACCAGCAGCCACAGTCCTGACAGGGTGCCGATGAGTACCTACTGGAACAAATTGAGCTTCAGAGGAATGTCCTAGCTGACCATCCTCGTTCAGTCCCATGCTGAACGCAACTCCTGAGTCTGCAACGAAACAGCTTTGGGCCACGGCTCCAGGTATGAAACGAGTGGCTGGCGTTATACCTGTTACAACGACTGTGTGTGCACCTCCGCATGACGCTTGGGCTATAAATAAGTCAGAGAGCAGGCCACAGATCATTGGTACGGTTTCTCCAAAGCATCCTACTCCGTGGCCCAAGCGGCCGAAATCACCGTTGCCCCAACACGCTAGCAGCCGAGAGCAGGAGGCCAGCGAGGACCTGACCATGCGTCACTTAATAGCAACCCACTTCGTGACCCGATATTTGCACATCACTGCTGATCTTTTTGCAGCCAGAACGTATCCGAAAATTTGTGTGAAGACGGGCACCGCATGCAAAGCATTACCAGGGTAGGGCCCAAGAAATTAGGTCAACCCAGCACAAGCGCAGTGCAGCACAGCATACAGGAGACTCTGTTCGTGCTTGCCGACCGCTGAAGGTTGTCTGCTTTGTGAGTGCATCACCCGTACTCGTTGAGTCGCCCGTAGCGACGGCTACCGCCTTGGTTGACTTGTAGATCTCTGCGTAGCATGGCTCGTACGAAACAAACAGCCAGGAAAAGCTCAAACCATTTCGCATCAGGCAGACCTCTGGCCAAGGACACCAAGATTGTGCGCAAGACAGCACCTAGTACGCTGGGAATCAAGCGCACAAGGACGAGACCCGGTGCGAACGCCTTGAAGTAAGCTCCAGCCTTTGTAGCGGTTGCTTATGGAGTAGTAATATCACTGTTTCGATGCCTCTTGTTGCCGCAGGGAGATTCGAAAATACCAGAAGAGCACTGAACTCCTGATACGACGGGCACCTTTTCAACGACTAGTGCGTGAGATCACTCGAGACTTTCAGGCGGACTTTCGGTGGCAAGTGCGGGCAGTTGAAGCCCTGCAGGAAGCTGCTGAAGCTTACCTAGTGAGTTCAATTTGATCTTTGAGTGGGCACCTATCTTGTTGTGGGTTCAACATGTGCATTTATTTTTTGGTGTGACGCAGGTTGGGATGCTTGAGGACAGCAACCTTTGCGCCATTCATGCTAAGAGGGTGACCATCATGTAAGAAGCCATTATCATCCATCATCCTTAATGTTGCAAGTCTGTCTCACAAATCGAATTCACTCTGTGCTCTTGCTCTCTGCAGGCCTAGAGACATGCAGCTGGCAAAACGTATCAGGGGGGATTTCCAAAAGATGTAGATCTGTGGATGCAGTAAATACAGTCAGTATAGTTGTATACAGGGCTTGGGCACATTGCAAGCTCTGCAAAGTCTTGGGAACACTGGACTAGATCTAAGCAGTGGTGGGTCACAGGGCAAGAGGGTTTGGCAGTTAAAAATGATGCAAGTCGCGAGATTAATGGCAGGTTTTGTTCCTGAAGATGGCCCTTTCTGCTGCCATTGGCTGCATGCTGTGTTGCACATTTTTTGTTAAGTTAGTTGAATGAAAGCCTACTTGCTTGAATTGCGGCAGCATTCTGCCCTTGTTCTCTGTGCCAGCGCGGTCTGTTGAACATATCAGGCACCTTTTGCTTGTACGCCTTTTGTGTTGTTGCCCCGTATTGACTGCCAGATTGTAAACTTTGTGTTAATTAAAGGTATGAACGTGTGAGTTACTTGCAAGCTGCAACTGTTTCTGGGAGTGTGGCTCTGGCACACATAGTATGGAAAGTGACTGATGCCCTTTCACATGTTTGGCCACTGGCACTTTGTAGAGATGAAAGATGTTTGTCATCTCAGCCAGGGCAAGTGACTTTAGATGCAGCCAGCTGTGCCGGAACGATGTATACAATTTAGCGGCATTAGATTGGATTAGGGGCTGAAAGGAGCTGGTGCACTTTTGATAAGTTGCGCTACAAGTGTTGCATGGTTGAGCTAGCAACAACATCTTGGACTGCTCTTTACTTGTGTCTGTAATACTGTACTACATCTGCTTGCATGACATAAGGTCATAAGACCTGGAACACACGCTGCTGCAGGATGACATGCGCCTCTAGAAAACTCTGCTCGATCCAGTAACAGGACCACTGTTGGCAAACGCAACTTAATCTGCATATCGGCCCATATGCATGACTTATGGGTCACACAGCTCCTCAACACATCGATACAGCCTACCATTGTCTATACAATAGTACTTCTACACAACTATTTCTCACATAAACAGCTTTTCGCATACGATGCATGTCTGGCAAGCAAACAGATGTGCATCTTGGCTCACTTACTTTGCACCAGCGAACAATCCTATACCCAACCCAAGAACCTTAAGAACAAAGCCAACAGTAAAACAACTATTGCCCAGAACACAAGGGGATGCTGCTTAAAGAATTGCCTTGACTGTGTTGCCAAGGTGTATACAGGTATTCCATATGCTGAGACCCTGAGCAGCCTGCGCATGTTTGCGGGGCTGATTCTCTTGGCATAAGTCAGATACTGAGCAGCCTGCAGAATAACAGAATGAACACAGTCAACTATTGCCTGTCAATTGCAATGACAGGATGTAACTGGTTGCTTCACAGCTCATCCACACACCAAAACGCTAATTCGCAATACCCAAATGATCAATCTCAAACCTGTATACAAAGCTTGCGGAACCCCTTTCCATGCAACAGCAACATTGTTTGAAGCAGCAAAGACAACATAAGACTTGTGGCCACTACCAAGCTCAGCAAATCATACATAGCATGGTTTGCAGGAGATGCTCCAGCACATGACAAGCCACAGGCCTCAGCAGGCAAGCAGAGCGCCCTTACCTGTTTTGGCGTGACATCCATCCCGCCTGACTTGAGCAAGCCTGCCAGGTCTTCTGGCTTCATGGTCTGAGTGAAGGCGCTGAGCAAGTCTGCCGTGGCTGGATCACTCAGACGCTGCTGGATCTGGTCCATGACCTCTGGTCCCGTCTGTGGCCCACCTGCTGGCATCTGCTGGCCTGCATGCACACAGGCACTGTTTAGATGCATCATGACACACAGAATGCAGGCGTCACACTCACATAAGCCTTGCAGAATGGCAGACAGCGACTGCATTGCCTGACACGCTGTATACAAGTATGCTTGTTGGAAACACGTGAGATGGCTAGGGGATGCAGATCAAGCCTGACTACACAGGTGCAAGATTGATGATGTGCTGAATGCCAAATGTTCATCTGTTTGCAAATGATGCACAGCACAGTCAAAGACGGCATGCCCCAGGAGATGTGATGATAAACAACTTACCAGGTGCAGTTTGCTGACCAGAGACACCAGGAGCTCCAGAAGCCGATGCAGCACCAGTGGCAGCGCCAGAGCTGGAGGCCACCGACATCATGCTTTGCATCATTTCTGGGGACATGCTGGACATCATGGAGCTGATGCTCTTCAGCATCTCTGGCGAAATCTGCATGCCCGCTGCAGGCACAGTATGATGCATCAGACGGTTGTCACGCAAGCAAGCCCAACATGAGCTGATGGAAACAGAGTATGATATCAGCTGGATTAACCAGACACAGCACATGCAGCTTAGAAGAATGCTAGCGCAAAGTACAAATGATATGAGCAACATGGACGTGGACACAGTTTGCCTGAGTATGTATCAGTCAGAGCACGTAAACATCAAGCATGTCCTCAGTGTGAACTCATCAATCCCTAGCATACTTCAGTGAGCCATCAGACTCTTCAATAGCGCAAAAGCTGACCTGGAGCGCCAGCCATTCTAGACATACTCTCCAGCTGCGCAGGGTTCATGCTGCCCATCATATTTGCCGCCTGCCGCATCATTGAGGGCTCCTGCATCATGCGGCGCAACTGCTCAGGGTCCATCCCAGGCGGCATACCTATGGGCGCCCCACCCGCCCCAGGGGGCATACCCATGGGTGCCCCACCCATTGCCTGTTGTCTTACAACCTGTGGCTGGGCTGCAGGTATCTCCTCAACTGTGTCTGAATCAGCATCTGACACGTGTCCATCCTCAACTGTGGCTCTTTCTGCTTGGCTGCTGCTACTTGCAGCATCGTTGCTGCGGTTAGAGGGCCGTTCTGCTGGTGCCCCAGGGGTGGTAGAATCTGGCTGGGGTTGGGGCTTGACAGCAGGGGGGTTCTGAGATGCAGAGGCCTGATTAGCTGCGCCTTGTTGAGCTTCTTTGAGCTTAGCTGCTACCACTTCTTTCTCGTTTGCAGGTGACATGTCCAAGGCCTTCGTCAGATCCTGTACTGCTTCAGCGTACCTGTCACGGCAATCAGAGTAATGGACTCAACCTTGCAGGCTGTTCACACTGTTGGTGGAAACATCCAGTGGCGACGTGTTGATCAGGTCAACATCACCTTGCCAGATGCATCAATGCAGGCGCACACACAGCAGGGCACAGGTTACAATTTGCAAATCTAGTGAGCAAATCTAGTGACTGCTACCGATTGCAGTCCAGACAGCAGCCTTGCAGGCTTGGCCCTGCTGGCATGCAGGAAACAAAATGAGAGACGGCTGATTGACATGCTGTGTACCTGGAAAGCCCACTATATGCTTGCCCTCGTCTATACAATGCCTTGCGATTGCTTGCATCAATTGACAACACCTCAGTGCACTCCTTAGCACAATAATCGAGCTGTCCCAAATTTAAGTGACAACTGCAGATGTTCAGCATGCAAGCCTTTCTGATGTCTTGCGCTTGGTCAGAGGGTTGACCTGCAGGGGTAACATCCATTTCCATAGAAGTTGCGGCCCAATATGCTGGGAATGAAAAGCTGTTTTTCCTTACCTGTCAGGTTGGATTTGGCCTTGGTGTACTTGTCTATTGCTGCTGCATACTGCTTGGAACTGTGTAGCTGATTGCCAGCAGCTTTCAGGCCATTAGCCCCATCAAGCTGATACTTCTCATGAGCTGACAAGCTCGCGCTTGCTTGGCCAGCAGCCTGCTTGAGTTGATCAGGAGTCATACTGTTCATCTGGCTTCTTGCTCGTCTAATGTCATCTGGGCTGATGCTGGCAGCCTGTTGTTGGTAGGCTTGCATTTGCGCTGGAATCAGATTTCCCATGGTCCTTTGCATGTCGGCCATCTGCAGCGTGCAAAAAATGTTAGCAGAGGTATGCAACTCACACTTTGCGAACAAGCTGGCAGCCAATGGCATCTGTATAGCCTGCGCCGACCTGCTCCGGCGACAATTTTGACTACAAAAAACAGACACTGCGTTAGCCTCTTCATCTTGGAGGCGGAAAAACATAATTCTCAACAGCAAGAGTCCTGTTTACCATCTGTTCCATCGCCAGCTTCATCATCTCTGAATTCATATTGGCTGCTCTTGCTGTTTCTTGTATGGGCAGGACTTGACGTGTGGGGCCAGACAATCTGTCAACTCGGAGTGCGGACTCGTCAGTCGAAATCGGTATAATTGCGGTTTGAAAGGGGTTCGATTTGGACAATTTGCCTTGAAAATTCACCAATGATTAATGGGTGACACCATACATAGCACCAGCAGTCCAGCAAAGCAACACCTCTGCAACTACCAGTGCACCATATGCATTTGAGCTTTGGATGTCCTGAACCGCATGGATGACACCATGCAGTTCAGCTCCCTGCCTTGAGTTGAAGGGCACCTGACAAATGCTTGCTGTGACTAACGCATTTGCTCAATCAGTGGCAGATGCATACCTGACGAGTCTGCTGGCAAATCAGTGTTTGAAATCCCGCAAGCCTTTAAAAGGTCGGCTGCCATCTGCAGGCGTAACCTTGGAATATCATTTTGGCTGAAAGCCTGGGCTGGATTTGAGCCTGCTAGCAAATGCTTTGCATACAAGCATGCGAAGACTCCACAGCTGCCACCATCATGTTGCTCTGGCAGCTCCTTGACTGTCACTTGGTGCCAATCTGTGGTCTGCAGGCACAAACATTGGACCATGGCCATGCAGACTCAAGGCATAGTGAGTTCTGTATTGACAGCTGCAACACTACCACAAGCATCATACCTGTGAGAGCTGGCCTTTGTTCATACGCTCCTCTGAGAGCCATTTGGCAAGCGTGGGCAGCACTCGATGTTCCGCATGGCCTGCCAGACAACATCACAACCTGACCCTCAGTCACATTTGGGGTGTATCAATCAGACTCAGGCTCAAGTAATGTGAATCTGCCAGCCAATGACAAGAGGCCAAAAGGAGAGTGTTTTGTGCTGGAAGCAGGACAGCTGTCATGAGTGCAGCTAGGCATACCTGACAAGCCAGAGCCATGCATACTGTCATAGTAAGAAATGGACCTGCTGCGCATATCCACCGTGGCCAAACACCAGTGCAGACTGTCATGGTTGATGGGGATTATGAGCAGATCCTGGCTGAACACATTGACTTTCTTTGTCCACCTTGCCACTCCTGCAGCCCCCAGCTTGGGATATGAAGCCACTGACTGGCTCTAACATAAGTATGAAGCACAAAAGCTGAGCATTGGAAATTGTAAAGGGCATCATTGGCATAGTGCAAAGGAACACCTGCGTAGTCAAAATCATTGCCAAAGCAAGCCAGTCTTGTCCAGAAGAAAGTGCTGAAACAAATGCCTTTGGCACCACCTTCCCTTGAGCTTGCTGCTGCAAATTTTGTTCCTGCAAAGGGTGTCATGTCAAAGAGTTTGCTCGCTTTGCCTCAGCAGATAGTCTGGGCATCACTCGAGCTGCTGAACAGCTGCGGATTCTGACCTGAAGAAGCTGCATGTATAAATTGATGACCTCATCATTTAGCCAATGGCACCACTTCAATGTCCTAAAGTCTGCCCTACTAACCTGCACCAGGCAGATTGGCTTACTTTGTGCAGCCCATTTTGAACACTTATTACCGGTTTAGATATGTTGTAACAGGCAAGAGCATAGTAGACTGACATGGATTACAAACCTGGCAGGATTTAGGGCCCTTCAATACAGCGGTTTGGTCTGCAGACTGCTCTGCAGGCTGGAATAGCTGATGAACTTGTCTATCAACCATCAATGTGCTGCCTTGCACACCAGCGCTACATGCATCAACTTTGCTTGGGAACCACGGGAGCAGCACATGCTGCAAAGCTTGCAGCAATAGCTGCCAGCAGGTGTCCTTGGTCATTCGCTGGGTACCGGCTGATGTCACACCTGATCTGTAAGTGTCAGTGCCTGCAACTACAGTCTCAAGCCCCACGCAATGCAACGACGAGGACCTGGTCAACCATACGGAAACCATGTTTCTGCAAGCGTTACAACTTCTGCTCCAATTCAACCAGGTCAACTGCGCAGGACAGCATCTATTTGCATGATGGCGCTCATAATTGGAGCAGTCCTGAGGTGTCGCAACCACGATTGCATGGACGTTACACCATGAGCGGCTGTGTGCGGCTGGGATTTGTGAGGTCGAGCCAGATGCTGTCATGACTGCCGGTACTAGTATACTTGTGACTGTCCCACTTTGTAGATTGCAAAGCTCACAAGTGCAACTCGCTCTTCTCATGCATAGCAGCCCGCGTGTTGACTGCCTGGACCCAGAGGGTGCTGACTGGTTTGCGTCACCCCATGACCTTCTGTGACAATAGTTATGAAGTGGAAGGAGACAGCAACATGGACTTGCAATACGTACACGTACTTGCAACAGTGCCATGCAGCTTTATAAGTGAATGTTACAAGCTATTGACAGAGTGTATGCTGTGCACAGGCGCAACTGTGTGCACCTTCAGCTGGCCAGGATCAACTGAGCATGTTCAGCTCTGCAGGCAGCACAAGCAAGCCTCGACCTCCTCCTGTTGAAGTGCCAACCACCATTGCTACAGATGATGATGAAGGTGATACTGATGCCAACACTTTGCTTGCTGGGGAAGCCATCAGAACGCTTGGTGCAAGCCACGCCAACACACCTAGCACTCAAGCTCAACAGCCCTCGACACTTGTCAGAAGCACATCAGAGACAGTGCTGGCAATGCCTGACCACAGTGAGCAGACGTCTACAGTTCCAGACCAGGGAGTTGACAACCAGCCACTGTTAGAATGGTTGCAGTCAAGCTCGCATGCTCAGCCCTTGCAAAGGCGGCGCTCCGAGCAGCAGTCAACACCCCTCTGGTCTCCCCCAAGCATTCACAGAAGCACGAGTGAAACAGCAGACGCATTTGTTGACAGCAGCCACCAAAAGCCTACGGTCAACAGGGCAGCAACACAGCCTTTCTATGGTATGGAGCCACGCCAGCCTGTAAGGAGGGAATCCACCCCCCAATTGCTGACCAACATGCGAGGTCCAATGCGCAAACCGTACCGGCAGCAATCTTTGTTGTCTCGAGGCTCCCCTCCAGTTGCAAACACAGGTCGCAGATGTGTATCACATGATCATGAAACCGCTCATTCAGCCCATGTACAAGAGATGATGGAGATGAGCAGCAATCCCCTGTCAAGGATTGCTTCTGATGCGCCTGAGTCCTCTGGAGGCTCCATTCTTGTGGAGGTGTCCCCTGATAGCTATGAGCCACTGCAGGCAGCCATAGCAGAGATGCCAGGTGTGCTGAAACAGCTGCCCAGCATGCTTGAAGAAGAGCCTGAGGTACAATCTGAGCACCTCATATACATGTGCACATGTGTGTGTTTGAGGCCCCAGCCTGTTTACCTGCCGCGTACGGGTGGCTGCATGTGTGAGAGGCTCATAGACTATGATGATCTAATGAGGGTCGTACATGGGCATATGCATGTGTATGAGGCCCAACTAAAATGCCCTGCCTCATCAGATGTTATGCATAAGCAAGTTTATTTAGCGCACTACAGCCTCTGTCCAGAACCAATGGAGATGTCATGCATGAGAGTACATGCATACGTATATAGATTGCCAGCATCCAGCTGCATGTGATACACAAATTAGGTGCAGCAACTTGAACATACCAATCAAGTGTCATTTGTGCATGCAACGTCTTGGCTCAATGCAAATATCACATTACATTGCTCATGTAGAGCTGTTCACATGACTTTCAGCAGCCATCATGCATGCAGTCACCACATCGTGTTGCAAGTGCACATCACATTCAGAGGGGCTGAAGGTGTGATGTGGCTGCCTCAGAGAGGGTCCATTCATGAGAGCCAGGGGGCTGAGGGAGACAAGCTGTACAGTGTCAACTGGGCCCAAGACCAGGAGGCAGCTGGCGTTCAAGAGGAGCCGCTGGTATCGCGTTTTAGCAGCTATGAAGCTCCGCTTGGTGGTGTTGCTCCCCTACCCACTTCTGAAAATCGTGCTCTGGTATTGCGCTGTTTTTTTTTTTTTTTTTTTTTTTGGCCTTGTTCTTTTTACAGGAAGAATGCTATGAGAGTCTGGCATGTGAAGTCAGCCAGTACCAGCGTAGAATGGATCCTCCTTCTTGTCTGCCTGTGCCTGTTCCTGCTTGTTCTTGCTTGTCTAGAATCTGCTTATGTCTGGTTTTAGAATTCCACATGCTTGTGGGTAAGCGCATGCCATACAGACCAGACAGCGCAACAGCTGTTCTGTTGGTTCTCATTGCTGTACAGGTCTCCTGCAAACAATCTGGCGGTGTTGCACTGCAGCAGCAATTTCTTGTTGATGTCTGTTGTGTTCCAGCCTGTACTGCTGTCTTGTGTGGTGTTCCAGCCTGTACTGCTGTCTTGTGTTGTGTTCCAGCCTGTACTGCTGTGTCATGTTGCGCTGTGCTGTGTCATGTTGTGCCGTGCCATACCATACTATCCTCTGTTGCGCTGTGCTGTGCTGTACCGGCTGTCCTGTGTCGTTCTGGGCTGGATTGTGTTTTGTGCTGATTTTGCTATTCTCAGCGTCAGTGCTAGTCACGAAAGAGGTGTGCAACATGCAGCCAAAAATGCGGGCCAAGTTCAAGGTGTCATTCCAATCTGGGGACAAGCACCCAGAGGCTGCTGAGCACATCAGTCATTCTGTGTCTGATGAATCTGAAGGTTGCTTGTCTTCCCTTGCTGCTTTGCTGCTTTCACATCGCTTCAATGCTGCTGTGTTATATGCATGGCACTGTATTTGTTGCATATTTCTGCCGTTTCTCGGCATGACACATGCATGCACAGGTGTCCATGCTAGAGCAGCAAATGAAGGAAGGCATGCGCAACCAGAACTCTTCCATTCGACAGCGAGACATCAAGCTAGATGTGTCATGCATACCAATCCATTGTGTCTTGCATACTCATGTCCGGTGACTTGCCTCCCAGACATAGGTCGCGCCTGCGTACTGCACACCAATACCTTGAATCTGTCTGGAAGTCATGCAACATAACACAGTCACTTGGCAATGTAGGGCAGCCGCTGTCTGGCAGCCAAACCAGCTCATGGGTAGAAGGTGAAATGTCTCAGGAATTCCAGGATGACTCCTATCAGTCGTCTGGCGCCATCCGCGGTGCAAACATGAAGGGTCACAGAGGCGATTTCCGGTCAGTCTCTGCCTACGCCGATGCCCACACTGCTGCTGCTTCGCAGTGTGGCGTGTTCTGTGGCTACTGCTAGGAAGCCTGACTGCACTGCCTGGTCATTAACTCTTGACTACACGCATGTGGCTTCTATGGTTGCCTGCGCTGCAAAGCACATCTCAATGTACCACCACTGCACATTGCACATCTTAAGCAAAAGTCTGTGCAAAGTGCGTACAAGCATCGTGGAAGTGCATATCTGTGATGTATCTATGAGACAGATGGCATGCAGGGCTAATTTCCTGCGCACGACACACTACCTGACACATCATTATCTCACACAACCAGCAGGACACAAGGGCTTGACCTGAAATTCTGCATCTGTTGGCTGCAGCATCCCTGGAGCTGCTTTTGCTCGCCTGCCTTCCCTCAAAGAAGGACAAGACAACTCAAAAGGGGCGGCAGACAGGAAGAAAGCGTCTATGAAGCCCAGCGGGGGTGTTCTCACCTTCCTTCATAGGCTGCGACCCGGCAGGCCCGGCGTCAACCGAGTGGCTAACCGCACACCCTCCACGTCACACCCCAGCCTTGACAGCCGGAACGCCTGGCAGGCTCTGAGCGAAACTTCTGGGTCTGAAGACAACAAAGTCAGGTTAGATTTCGTTCCAACATCTTCAGCTGCTTTGAGTCAGGTAGCAAGCATCTGCATCACAGATACAGAGCTGAGCCCATCCATGTCGTATGGCATGCTGAACATGCTCCCGTGCAAACTTTCAGATTGAGCTTTTATCGTTGTAGCTATGTTGAAATAGTCATTGTTCCAAGCATGGGACTTTGGGCCTTGAACAGCGAGGTGCTCTACGTATTCTGAGCTAGGTGGCCTGCAGGCTCAGATCGACATCATCATGCATAATGATGCAGGAGGAAGTCGCATGGATGTGAAGGACAGCACAGTATTTCCTGTCTTTCTGAACATGCCTTGTGAGTTTGTTTGCTGTGCAATGCAGGCCTAGCTGGATATCCAAGATAGTATGGTCAGGGCCACGTGACATGAGTGTGACGACTAGGCGCAAATCAATCCTCATCACATCAGCAGGGCCTCCTCCTTGTGAGACCCACCCCCTCCTCATGCACAAGCCTCACACTGTGTCCCCTTTTGCTGGCAAAACCAGCATATGAGGTCCTGTCTGCTGTCAATTTGCTCCAAACCCAACTATATATAGATCGTTCATTGCCAGACAAGGTCAGGTCTGGTGACTCACAAGCCCTACAGCACAAAGCTTTTGTGTGGATTCCAGTGTCCCGGTCAAACTCGGCCAACCTCTTGAGTCCCACAGCTTGCCAGCGACTTGCCTGCATCCTAAGCACCTGCAGTGATCTTTACAGGTCACACTCTTTTGTCATGTCATCAGGGTCAGCGTGCTTTTGCATGCAGTTCATTTAGACAGCGCACCGGGCTCAATGTCCTACGGCCAGATGAAGCACCCCTCACTGCACAACCTGGGTCTGCGCAAAGTGAAGCATGTGCAGTTTGTGCGTGATGACAACCACAAAGACCCTTTGGAAGGGGGCGTGCTGAACAGCCTGCTTGCCATGTTCCACCCGGCTGGTGTAGTCATGAGGCGGCTGGACGAGCTGAGGGTCATACTGTGCCTGTATGAGGTCATCATGCTACCGCTACGACTGGCATTTGGCACAGGCTATGGCCTCATCTCTGGTCCAAGGTATGTTCTAGTTCACAGTAATCAAGCATCATTTAGATCATCATATGTGTGCGTCAGACTGATTCTGGATGCAATCTTGCTGCCACTACTACTGACTTATGGCACGGGATAGTGTGTGGTACTTGGTCATGTTGCGCGTGATGCTGTTGACTTGATACATGGCTAAATCTGCGCAACCTCCTTTTCTCTGCACTCTGCAGCTGCATCCGGAAGTTTGGTGCTAGTACTCAGCACCTCTGGCTGTGGTTTGATGTCATGGCAGATCTGCTCTTCCTGCTGGACCTGTGCCTGCTGCTGCTGTCAGCCTACTACACTGACAGGACAGCAAACGCCATAGTTGCCAGTCAGACAGCGTCAGTGGAGGCAGGCCAGCATAGCCAGACTTGTCAAACGCATCAGCAGGCAGGATTTGACAGGAAGCTGTCAAAAGTGAGTCTCGCTGAGGCTGGGAGTGTCTCCAAGAAGGATCTGGCTGCCAGAACTATGTCACGTAGCAAGTCCAAGAGGGACATGGTGTTCATGCCTGGCCCCACAGGAGGTATGAGCATGCAATGTGAACCCGACAAGACCTCCTTCCAATCCTGCATGGTTCCAACACGATGACATTGTATGTGTGCCAGTCACTCAGAACGCCAAACTGCACTGCGTGCTGTGATGCTGTCATGTGGTTTTTTCTGTCTACACCTCACAAAAAACGGGGCCAGAGCACTGCGTGCACATCACTGATGTGCCAAAGGGTGTACTGGAGAAACACTGTCACACCTTGGCACAGCTGTAGCAACATCCTGCAAGTCACCATCTGACTATGTGCAGGTCCTGACATTGAAAAGGGGTGGTATGGGCTAGCACCTGTTGCACGTGTCAATTCTGCCAGTGAGAACATGCAGCACATGCGCCCCAATCTGGCCTCCAGAATGGCACGCCTACGCGGCTTCACTGACATTGGGTAGGCGAAATCTGGGCTCTGGGCGCTTCATCAAGCTGTGCCCAATTGGCCGTATGCTCTGCGTTCCTGCACTGTGTGCAACAGCATTGGCATTAGATAACAGTATGCGTGTGCCAGCACATACAACGCAGAGTCACTGCATGATCTCTGCATCATCTGTGTTCTCAAGCAAGTTGAGCTGAGGTATGCAATATCATCTGCTTGTCTTGTGTAAGGCCACAGAGAAGTTGTGCACAGATGGAATCACTCTCACTGCAGGTATGTGCTTGACTACCATGCCTATGCAGGATTCAGCAGTGGCAGAGCAACATCGTAGGGCATGTGCGGCGGTGGCCGCAGGTGTCACACTGTGTGCAGCGCCGCCTGCCAGCAGACCTGCTGGCCTGCTGCATGATGTACCTGCCCATCATCTTCAGGTGGCCCTTATGGGTGTGGTGGCTCATGCAGATCTTCAGACTTAACAGGTACCCAAAAACAAGCGCCTGTACCCAATGACAGTTGGTTTGTAACATACAGCAGCGTTTTCGGGCATGATCGCATGGGACATGGAGTACTTTGCACTAGGCATTGAGCACATTCTTGTTGCAATCTTGCTACAATGTACAGGTCTGACATTTACCTTCAGGCATTGCTATCAGCATGCGCTGTCTGCCTGACGCTCTTTGTCTTCCTTGCCTTGCTGTGCGCCAAGGTACATATCACAGTCAAGGCATCAAAAACGTCAGGCTGCAACTGGCTGAGTTTTCACATAGCCTAAGGCAGCGCGCATTGAATGTTGTGTGCTGATGTGATGCTGCCAGCTGCAATGCTAAATGGTGTCTGTCTGAAGCACCAGCATGTTGCATCAGCTGTAGTGAGCCTCTGTGCTCATGGTGGATGTAACATTGTGCCACAGTCCCACCCTTGGACTCTGCAATTCCAGTCTGAAAGAACTTGCTTGATGGCTGGTTCTTGTTCAACCCTCGAACAGGCGTGTTGACGGTTGTCCATGGGGAACGCTTGCAGGATCAGCAAGCTGCACCAGTTCTTTCGTGCCCGCGAGCTGATGGTGCACGTCAATATGCGCCACATCGCCGCCTTCAAGTTTGCAGTCCTAGTCCTGGGTGTAGCTCACTGGGTGGGGTGCCTGTTCTACTTCCTAGCTAGGCTGGCAGGCTTCAGCAGTGCTGACAACTCAGCAACCTGGCTGCAGCAGTTTGATATGGGCACGCCCATGGACTACACCTGTGCCAACAATGGCACCATCTTTGACCTGTATGGTGTCACGCTGTACAAAGGGCTGAATGGGATTTCCAATCTGGGCTATGACCCTGTTGTGCCTGAAAGGCAAGTGCTTCTCCTGATGTGTTGAGCTTGTTGACTCAAACGTTCAGAGTGCAAACCCTTGTGCCTTTGTTCATGCATTCGAAAATGGACACAAGGCTCATCAGGAGTGTTGAACGCTGATGCATGAACTCTGCACAATTGATAAAGGCTGTCTGCATGGGGTCAGTTTGAGGTTGGCGTCCGCACTACAATTGTAGAGACGCTCACAACTGACCCCTGCTACTCGTCTCATGTATACCCCTGTTGCTCATCTTGTGCATGCCCTTGTTGCCTTGACATCACAGCTGGTAGGCGTGGTGATTAAACCACATCTGCAGAAGGCCTCCTGACTGCAAAGCTGCCCCAGATGCGGACAAGCTCACAGGCCAGTTGCTGCTGCAAGCAGCATTCTCACAGCCGTACTGCCATAACAGTGGTGACAATTTCACAGGGCAGTATGCAAAGCTTTCTTTATGTCATGACATAATGGCAGCTTCACAGAGCAGCATGCAAAGCTCTCTGGTTCACAATTGGCATGTATGCAGGTGGGATGAAATGATATTCAGCATCTTTGTGATGCTGGCGCAAGTGGGGCTGGAAGCCTATATTCTGGGTACACTGTTTCACTATGTCGTCAAGAAGGATGCCAAGCTGGAGGAATTCAGGTGACCCAGTTGCACACACACGCAATCATGAATTTGCCATCATACTTGCCGTTGTTCTCACCCTCATGCTCACATTCACACTTGCACTCACACATTCATATTCGTATTAAACCCTCACACTCACACCCACACCCTTACTCCTCCTCACCGCCATTATCAACGACAAACCCCTGTGCCCAGACTTGCACACAGGTTACACACTTTGCCTTTTGGATGTTTGGCTCAATAGCAAAGTAGCCGCTGTTGTCAGTACTGAGCTCAACCAAGCGAGTCTCAAATGTGCTTTGCAGAGCCACCTTGCAATTGCCGCGTCCATGGCTTATTCTTGTTTGGCTGCTTGCCAGTGGCTTGATGCAGCACTTCAATGGACTTCAATGAGTCATGCTTGGCTGTGCTGCACAGCATACTGTACCAACAAAGCATGTTGGCCTCATGACTGCTCTGATTCACTGTGAGTCACCTGCTGACACTACTGTCCTGCACAGGCGCATGCTGCGTAACGTGAGAGCCTACTGTGAGACTCGCGGCCTGCCAGCAGACCTGCAACAGAGGCTGTTATCTTATTTTGAGTTTCAGCAACAGAAAGCCATGGACTCTGACGGCTCTCGCATACTCAGAGCCTTGCCAGACTCGCTACGCATGAAGGTGGCCAGTCATCAGTACAGCTACGTGATTCAGCGCAATTCGATGCTGTTCAAGGGCTGCAACCTGCAGTTCTTGAATCAGCTGATGCTGAAGCTGAGGGAAATGTACCTGATGCCAGGGGAGACCCTGATCAGGGCAGGAGACATGTCCAGGGAATTAGCATTCGTGGCCCGGGTACGCAGCAGTACTGCCCATTGTTCCATTACTATTGCTATGACCCTCATGCCGCGTGGTTCTGTGCCATCAACACAGAAAGAGACGACTACAAATTGGCCATAGCGTAAAATACAATTTTCAAGCACAATTGGCCTGTTGTGCTTCATGTTCTGCATTTTGTCCAGAGCATACCTGTCAGGAGTGTCTCAGAGTCTGATTTGCAATAACCTGGGCTGCCCAGCTGCTGCTGCTTATACACACCAATTTTGCATTTCTCCTATGAGCAGCAACAATTTGAGCCAGGAGAAGACATAGCTGCATGCTTGGATTCTGTTGCAGGGCGTGATAGCAGAGGTGCGGGAAGACAATGTGATACGCAGTGTGCGTGAAGACTCAGAAAGCAGCTGTGTTGGGGAAATTGCTTTCTTCATGGGCATTGCTCAACCTCGCACCTTTCAGGTACTCAGGTCCAAGTACATCTGGCCACATACACACATAGCTGTAAAACGCCATGCACAGCTTGCGCGCATTTCAAACATTGACAGCTGAGTGGCATTCACTTGCTCAATGCCTTAACATTTGCATATCTTACTTGAGGCAATCTCTTAAACATTTTGTGTTCAGGTTGCAAATCACAGATCCATATGCTCCACACAGGCACAACCTGCTCAAGTAAGCTGTTTGGTGCACAGGCAAGGTCCACAAGTGATGTGACTCTGCTGGTCATCTCCAAGTTTGACTATGAGGAGCTGGTGCATAACTACCCTGAGCAGAATGACATCATTGTGACCAATGTGCTGAGCTTGTTTGGGCTGGACAAGGATGGCAATGACAGCAGCGTCAGCAAGGAATCAGCAGACACCATCAGCGATGATGCCAAAGAAAAGCTCAGGTGAGAATTGCTCTGTCCGTAAACCTGTAATGCTTCCATTGCTCTGCTGAGCCTCTATCTGCCCTGTGTTCTGCCCTGCCCTGCCATGTCCCATTACATAAATCCCTGCCCTGCCCCTTCATGCTGTGCCTGGTACTGCTCTGTCCTGCCGCATGTTGCTGCGCCCCTTTGCTTACCCTAATGCTGGCTTGCGCCCTGGCTTGACCTGGCTGCTAGCTGTCTTGGATGCCTGGCACTTGCAGGCAACTAGATCCAGCTGGCAACCTCAAGACCCTCCCACTGGACATTCAGACCTGGCGCCTGTTGTGCAGGAGATACTCTACATATACATGCATAACAATTCAACCCTACATGCAAGAAGCACTTGCCATCCATCAAGCAAACACCCTTCTGGCATCATGATGAATCTTGCACATGCATGAAAGTACGGCGCTGCCGCTCTGCAGGACCAAGAACATTGTCAAGGCTGCTGTACAGAAGCGCAACAGCGAGGCCCTGAGTGCCATGACCTTTGCGGCCACACTGGGAGATGTGGACTCCATGGAGCACCTGCTGCAGCGCGGCCTGCTCATCAACACTGCTGACTATGATGGACGCACCACTCTTCACCTGGCAGCTCTGGAGGGCAACGTCAAGGTGCTGGAGCTGCTGCTGCAGGAAGGAGCAGACCCTAATGTCAGGGACAGGTCAGGCATGATACCATGTTCTCATAACCACCCTGCTTTTGTATCAGCACTTGTGATACGACATCGTGCCCTACACTCCTTCCTCATGTTGTCTATTTCAGCTCAGAACATAGCTGCAAAATAGCAAAATTGTAAGCAAAGTGTGCTGAATCATGGCAGCTGGTTGGTCACGCCTGGGGTTGCCTAGAACTACAGGATGTGGTCTCTCAGGTTGCTTCTTGCCTGCATGCAGATGGGGCCACACTCCTTTGCAGCATGCAGTCAGCAGGCGTCATGGCCCTGCCATTGAGGTTCTGCAAAAGTATGATGCAAGGCTGGGGTGAGTGCCCATCTTCCTCACAGCAGTGCGTCTGAGTGCTCTTGGCAAAGCTGCCAATGGCGGCCAGCATGCATCATGACTTGGATAGTACACATGAAGTATTAGCTTGCAAGTATCAAAGTGTCACAACTTACCTAGCCATGAGTCAATGGTGCATCAAGCAAGGCATTTGTCAGATCGTAGCAGTCAAGTTGCGTATCTCTGTCAAACCCCGCTCACTCTGTTATGTCACATGTTGATGTTGATACAGGTATGAGGACGCATCCAGTCACTTGTGTGCTGCAGCTGCTGCTGGTGACATGCGGCAGCTCACCAGGCTCATTGACAATGGGGTGGACCCTGATGTGCGTGACTACGATCAGCGAACTGCCTTCCACATTGCTGCGCGGCGAGGCTGTCTGAAGGTGGTGGACTACCTGGTCTCATGCAAGGCTGAAATCAATGCTGTGGACAGGTAAGCCTCATGCTGGCACGAGCCCATTTGTGTGGACTGTTACAAGGCCCAGCAAGCAAATAGCATCAGGAGCTGATGTTGGAGCACAATCATGATTAAGTCCGCTGCAGTGATAGCAGCTGAAGGGCTGTCAGCCCAAGAAGCCACCGACACAGCATGTTTTGCAGCTGTGGTGACGGACTCTTGGCACAACATAGTGTTAACAGCATAAAGCAATGCTTGTGGTTGTGATTTGCATATCAAGCACCACTTCACTCACACCCATGCTTGCGCAGTTTACACAGCTGCTGAAGTGTTATGAGAATATGTTGGCTACTGCAGGTGGGGTGCCACCCCATTGCAGGACGCCATGATGGGGGGTCATGACCTGGTCTGTGACCTCATTCGCAGCTTTGGGGGGCGTCTAGAGCTGGAGCATGCCCCTAAGGCCCTAGGCCAGGCTGCCAGTGCAGGAGACATCCGCAGAATCAGTCTACTGGTGGAGAACGGAGTGCCTGTGGACATGCCAGACTATGATGGCCGCACAGCCCTGCACCTGGCAGCTACTGAAGGACAGCTGCTGTCTGTTTACATTCTGCTGCACAGGTATACTCTGACGCCTCATATTCTCGAAGGTCATGCTGTGAACCATTGCAGCAGGATTGTGCATTAGAAAAGAAATGCAAGGAAACGTTTATGCTTTTCAGCGCTCATAACGGGAGCCTCGCAAGGCGGCAGCCTGGAACTGGATTGTGCATTATGAGTATCCTCTTCTTCCCAATGTCACCGGCAGACCATCTGAGCAAACCCACACATGTTGGGAGACACTTGAGGTTGCGGTAGCAAACTTCATGGCACCTGTGCAGACATAGCCAGAAACAGTTTTGCATTGGCACCGGATACGTGGGTTGGGACCAGTGCAGGCCAGCATGCATTTGCTCACTCCTTGTCATCCTGTGGATGCAGATATGATGCTGATGTGAACATAGCTGACCGCTGGAATGGCACGCCTTTGACAGCAGCCCTGCGTCATGGCCACCTAGCCATTGCCAAGATGCTCATGAGCTGTGAAGCCAAGCTGGGTGACAATGCAGACCCCACCTTGGTTCAGGTGAGCTTGAACAGCTCGTACACAGTATCCCCACAGTAGCAGTCTTCATGCTGGTAAGCTGTTACAGCCCTTCATCTTTGCTTTGATTCCATCGCAATGTGGGACAGCAGGGAACCACCACTGCGTGACCATCTTTGCTTGTGTGAGTTCCTGTGACAAGCTGCACCGCGTCTCTGTTGCTTGACTGGGCTGTCAATCTGAGCTTCTGAGCTACACTCATGTGTGGAAGACCTGCATGCAGATGATGCAGCAGGTGCACTCAGACCCAAAGGTGCCTCAGCTTCAGGTCATGCGCAAACAAGTGTCCCGCATCCTGCAACGCTTCACCAGCAAAAGGTACTGCCTGCCGCAGCGTTGTCTTGTACATTCTTTCTTGATGTTCCTGCCTCCTGGCAGGCAGACTCACTGGCTTCTTCAGCATGGCCTGTGAAGCACACACACACAGACCTCACAGAGCTGTATTGCTAGATGCAGCTTGGAGGTGTCAACCTATGTACTGACTGAGAAAATGCATCACATTTGACAGAAGATGTTGGGTTGAATTTGTGGTTTACAACAGGGCAGATGGAAGCCAGCTTGCCCTGCTTAGTGCCACAGAGGATGACAGCTTTCACCCCTTGGCCGTCATAGAGACCATCAAGAGGCTTGGCGACCTGCGCTCTGCGGCGTTCAGGTATACATTCATGCTGCTTTGTACCCCATGCTCATGCTGCGCTGCATGTTGACCTTAGGCATGGGGCAGGTTTCTGAGCCCTGAAGATGCTGTTCTGGAATCATTGGTGTCAATGCGCATGCTGTAGCATAGGCACAGCTCACAAGCTCTTGCAAGTTGACCTTAGGCATAGGGCAGGTTCCTGAACCCTGAAGATGCTGTTGTTGCACACATCCTCCACAGCCCCTCATGCTGTGTTTATACTTGATGGCATTTGCAGCTTGCGTACATGTTCAACATCTCCAAAGCACCTGCGCTTGGCAAAGTTGTCTGAATCCGACATTTTCACATGCAGCTTGATCTCCACCCTGAAGCAAATCTTGGAGGCTCTGCAGCCCCTACAGAAGCTGCTGGAGCTGCTGAACCCGCGGTATGACAGCGTGCTGCGCAACACCTTTGAGCAGGGCCGCCTGAGCAGGATGATACCTGCATCAGGAACCACACTCTCGTTCAGCGCAGCCCGAGCAGGAGCAGCTCTGGGGTCAGCAGGGAGGTACCGCAATGCTGCAGGCACTGCTGGCAGCTTGCTCATGTCCAGTGGACCTGGCAGAGAAGCTGGGCAGTCGCTCAGGAGCATGCCTGGCCTGTCCAAGGGTCTCAGGCGTGCCAGGGATGAGCATGGAGGTCAGTGCATGCCTGTCATGAATGTGTGTGCACTTCTGCCATCAGTGTTGCCCAAGTTGATGCACCTGGCAAGGTAATCACCTGATAGTCGTTCACATTGCTGCTGGACATTGAAATGCAATATCTTGTCAGCTGCTGATCGCATGTGACAACACAGTCACTGCTATGATGTGAATGCATGCAGTGTCGGTATGGAAGACAACCAGCAGGCTGGACAAGAACAGCAACAAGGATGGGCAGCCTACCTTCAACTGCCTGCTGCTTCAGTTTGGCGTGGTGGCTCAAGGGGTACAGGATCTAGCTGACCTCATGCATGAGGTGGAGAACCAGCCTGCCACCACAATACTGCAGGTCTGTTCAGCCTGTGCTCAACCTGCAAACATTTTTCACTTCTTCTGACTGCCCTGCAACTTTGTGACACACTGCCATTGCCTGACTTTGATATGTGCAACACATACTGTCATGCATGTGGTGCAGCACCAGCCTGCCAGCACAGTAGACTGAAGACAGCCACAAAGTATGTTCTATGCATAGCAGTTTGCTTCACAGTGCCCTGTGTTACGGGCAGATTAGGAACTCAAATTGGAAGCGTGAGCAAAACCATTGCAAGGATCACATCAGCACTGCTGGGAAGAGCGCACAGATTAGCATATATTGCAGCTGGCTCTGCAAGTTGCATACACAAACGGTTTTGTCATTGACTCCTGCAGGTCATAGCTTTGAGGCTGAATGTTAAGCTGAGCCCTGACCAGGAACGGCAACTGCTGGAAAGCAGCATGGTGCCTATTGACGAGCAGGAAGATCACGTCCTGACTATTGAAACAACCTCGGCAGTCCCAGCGCCGGTAGCACCTGTGAAGACATCTGCCCCACCGGCAATTCTTGGACCCACAGCTTCAGGTATGAAACGTGCAGCTGAGGGCCTCCAATAGCCATGTTGAAAGCAGCATACGTGCTTTGTAAAGCTTGAAGGCCACCATGGCGAGATTGAGCCCAGTTCAGGTACAATGCTCAGGTGGTGTTTTAAGGCATTATGCGCAGCAGCATACGCTATCTGCCTGTGTTGATCACAAGCATGTCATACAGGAGCAAGTGGTCAGCGCATGCTGTTAGGTGCTACACAGTCAGGCAAGCTGGTTGTTCCTGACTGGGCAGGCCCCACTGGTTCAAAAGCTGGTGCACCTCCCGGTGCAGCTGATGATTCATTGCAGCAGCATAGGGCAAATGCTCCTGCGGGTCCTTATGGCTACCAGCCGGACTTCATGAACAAACAGAGTGTTGGGGGAAAACAACAGAATTCTGTATCTCTGTTGCGGGGCAACAGCGCTGCACAGATGTCTGTGGCAAGCAGAGCAGCTGGCAGTAGTCATGACAGCGAGGGAGGCGGTCTGGTCAGCAGGTCTGGCTTGCCCATCTCTCGCCAATCATCGTCATCTGCCTTGCTGCCCAGACCGCCCTCTGCATTGGGCGGCCGTGCCCGCCGCCCCAGTCTGTTGGGAGTGCCTCCTCTGCACATGTCCGGCTTGCATGCTCTACCTGAGAATGATGCCTACTTGGGATCACCAAAGTCAAGGTTGCTTCGACGCACGAGCAGTTTCCTCACCGGGCTGCCTAGCGGCATCGTCAGTCGCAACGGGTCTCTGGAGAGGGAGTCCACCTTGGATGCTATCGTGCCATTGCTGCAAACAAAGCCCAGGTCCCCTCGCCGCACCAGCAGCTTCCTCACAGGCCCTCCAAGCGGCACTGTGACCCGCAAGGGATCTGCTGAGAGGGAAAGCATGTTTGATGCTACCATGCCGCTGCTGCCTCAAAGCAATGTTCTGGATGCCAGCCTTACAGAGCCTGAGATACTCAACCATGCCGTCATGAACCTTTCAGTGGAGTTGTCCAGGCAGACCACCTCAGCCAGCCTGGAATCTGCATCAGCACCCCTTCAAGGCCCTGTACCAGTCATACAGGTCACTTTGCTCCAGACTTGATCCAGTACCTTTGGCTGCAACTGTGCATTTGGCGCCTAGTGCCTTGGTTTTGCACATGCAAATTGGCCCTCAGCATTTGCTTGCAAGCCATGTTGCTGTTCACCCTGACATGATGCAGTACCAACCAAGCAAGCAAGCAAAAAGAGTGACTTTAGCTGTTTGGTACAGGGAGCGCTGTCAGTGCCACACCTGTTGGTGTGTCAAGTGTTTGAGGAGTTACTTCACATGGCAGCTCCTTCAGAGGGAGGGCAAAGCTATTGCGAAGGGGTACAAGATGAGTTGGGGGACACCCTCATGCGTACTGTCAACATCATTTCCTCCTTCTTTGAGATGCTGGACTTGGACAAGAACGGAAATGTGGAGTTGGCAGACCTGCATCGCATGCAGGTAAATGATAGCGCACTTTGCAAGTGGAGTCACTGTTTTTTGCAATGCATTGCAGCAGCTTGCAGCAGCCTGTGTCTGAGATCTTATGATGTGCCCAACAAGCAAAACGCAAAATTGCATGCTCAACATTTGTATGCACAGTTTGATGAGCTGGTGTGCCTTCTGTAGCATCACGCATGGCACCATTGACATGATAGAGACTTGCTATGTCTCTGACTTGCCCATTGCAAAAAAGCAGCTCTGCAGAGTGCCCCTGGTGTACGCTCATACCAGCTCTCATTGTACGCCAATACTCTCTCGACACAACTCTCAAGCAAGGCCTGCCTTGCACACATTGATGGCCATGCAGATGCAGAGCCATGTTCAAGCAGACCGGTGGACTTTGCTTTCAGCACCACAGTCGCACAGGGTTACATTGCTTGCAATGCAGGATGACATGGGGGAGCTGGGTTTGCTCATTCTGGAGAAGGCCTATGGGCGTTTTGATACCGGCAGACCAGCTTCGCTAGACAAGCTGCAATTCACCCACGTAAGGTCCAGCATGTGCTTGATTCTTGCAGCTTATCATCAACCAACATCCAGCTATACATCATCTTGGAGACTGTTGCACACATGCAAGCCAAGTGTCATGCTGTGCTGTATGTTGATGGTCTAGAAACCTCTGTCAGCCTGTGTTGTTGGCTACCAAGTGGCACTCAGGTTGGGCACATCAAAGCTGACAGCCAGTCTAGCGCTATGCATCGATAGTGATGGGCTGTGTTTGCAGGCCTTCCTGTCTTGGTTGGGTTTCGAGCAGACTGTTGATGGCGACCTGGATGAGTCATCAGACGAGGCATTCAACTTGCAGCGTGCCCTAAGTCTATCCTCCTGGCCCACAACTCAGGCCTTAGGTCCTCAGAGCACCTTCAATTCAAGTATGGCATGAAGCCACTGCCACATTAATGTATATACAATACGGGTTTAGGTCTAACATGCTGAGGCCTTCTCACCAACCCCCCCACTCATGCTAAACATCTGGTCTGTGCATGGTCTGAATGCATCAGCATGCAGTGAAAAACTCGGGAGCATGCCTGCTGTGTCTTCAGAATCTGACCAACATGCTTGCATCACTATTGCAGGATGCATCAGAAAAGAAGATTTACAGTTTCTCCAGCCATCATGTATTTGCTTGCATCTGTGGTACAGCTGTCTGCAAGCCAACATGACTTTGACTCAACAGAATAATACAGGCATTTTGAATGCTGCAGCTGGTCCGCCCAAGGGGATTGCCAAGCTGCTGACAGTATCAGAAAGTGGCCGCATGCGCAGCCCACCTTTGGTGGAGAAGTTCAGGCGTGCCAAGGAGAACATGCTGCAGAACTGGCAGTCCCAGCCCATCAATGGCAAGCTGCTCAGCCTTGAGCGCATGTTCCATGAGGTCAGCCGTTGTGTCCGTCACACTGTGTGTGGCTTTCATAGACCCCCTGCCTCACCCTGTGTGGCTTCCATACACCCACTGCCTCACCCTGTGCGGGTTCCCTGCACCCCCTGCCTCACCCTGTGTGAATTTTCTATGCCCCCTGCATCACCTGACTGCTCCTGCTGCATTGCAAGCCAGGCTGTATGAGTTCCTGCATTGAGAGGGGCAGCAACATGTGTTGATTAGGTTGTGTACATTAGCTTGGAAGGTGACTCAGATGGACCCATTAGCAAACCACAAGTGGGCAGGAACATGGCAGGAGCATGACCACCAATGTTCCAAAACAGGAGCGCCGGTTGCAATGATGACAAGCACACTTTCAACAGTCCACTTCTGGTGCAGGTGGACAGTAATGGCAATGGCAGTCTGGACTCTCGTGAGATTGAGGTGCTGCTGAACAGTCTGGCTGGTGACACACTTGGGGAAGGCCGCAGGGTGAGCAAGGCAGAGATCCGCAATGTCATGGAGAAAGTGGACTCCAACAAGGACAGGCGCATTGCCTTTGACGAGTTCATCAGGGTGAGTGCCAGATGCCCACATGCTCTGCTTCAGGCATGAGCCATACAAAGGGTGCACACCAAGTTGCCTGTGTGTCTCATGTGTTCACCTGGGCAAGTGCGTGATGCCAATCTGAGCTGCAGTTCACTAGCATTCAAGCAAGTGCTCATGACAGGGTAAGCTTTGAGATGAGCTTCACATTTGTCCTAATCTGGTGAACATTCAGGTCCTGATTGGACATCCTGATCGACCTGATTTGGGTTTTGTCTGCTGATGACCTGCAAGCTGACTCAGCGCATTTTGGTGCTGACCAGCCAATTGTGTGCTGCATGTTAGACAGCATGCTTGCCATGCTGCAGCATGTCTCACAAGGTCTTGCACCCAGCAGTGCAAGCTAAGTCCTGGAGTGACTGGTAGATGCTTGAGGTGTTGCAATGGTTGCAAGCAGCAGTGTATTTCCTGATTGTACCGTGTCGGCAGTGGCCTGTCGTGTCTGCATCACAGGTGATGGCACCATTGCTGGACAACAATCATGAGCTGAACTGGCAGGCCAACATGGTGGATGCCATTGAAAGGAAAACAGCCAACCAGCATACTGAAGGTGAGTCACTTCTGGCACCTTTGAGCCTCTGCACCCGCAGCTACAATATACAATAAAAAACACAATGACAGGAGGAAGTTGACATGCTGGATTGAGAATGGCATACCAGTCGATCTCTGTCAGCTTGCTTGCACAACATTTTTTGGTTCATGTGGCGTTCCAGAACCCAATTCTAGAATTCCATTCCAGAATCACACGCAATCTTGTTTGCGTGGTCAGACTGAGTGTTATTCCAGAACTTCAACACCTGGAATAGACATTTAGGCATGTCTGCATCCAGACGATCAATGTGACTCAGTGTGATGCTGGAATACTGATATGCGTGCTACACTTGGTTGCAGGCTACATGGTACCAGACAATCTGCCAGTGTGGATCCTGCTGCCTAACAGTCAAGGCCTGTTCTGGTGGGATGCCATGATCCGCTGGCTGGCAGTTGCCTTCTTCATTCAGATTCCCATTGACATCGCTTTCAACATGCAACAGCGCTTGCCGCATTGGTACTACATCACCATTCAGGTTGGCTCTGCTGTCCATTGTCATCTTCTAGCTGTGTCACATCACTGTCCACTTGGCCACCAACACCATCCTTCCAGCTGTGCACAATCTGGCTGTCCACGATCACATTTCATGCTGTGCTAACATTATGCGGCGCTGTTGTCACCTTCAACAAACTTCTGCAGTACCTTTCACAGCCATTTTGAGCAGCCGCGTTGTATTAGCTGCTTCAGTGACTTGCTGAACAGCTTTAGCTGAGACGTGTCCAGACTGCGCCATGCAAAGCAATGCGCTTCATGGCCCTTCAGGCTGAGCAGCATGAGCTGAATGGCCCAACCTCCACAACGTATGCATGTCTGCAATGCTGTATGGTTGTGCCTTTGAATTGCACTGCTGCAATAGTGGATTTATCAAGTTGTGGGGTGCAGGTGTTAGACTTCCTGCTGGTGATGGACATCGTCCTGCAGTTCTTCAGGGCCTATGTCAACAAGAAGAGTGTGCTGGTGGTGCAGCTAGCTAGAATCAGGCGTAACTACCTAGGTACAAAACCTCACTGCCTGTGCCCAGAGTCTGCACAAGGCTGCCCTCTAAGCAATGCCCTCTCATGCCCTCTAAGCATGACATCTATGGGCAGCCTTGCTTGTGCAACTTGGGCGAGGGGCAACATGCCTACAGCAAGTCTTGTGCTTTGCGCTGACCTAGACTTGCTTCAGCATATCCACTGCATTTGCTTCTTGCATGCATTGCACGACGTGACATGCTGCCAGAAGTGACATATGCTCCTAGGACAGTTCAAGGCTTGTCTTAACACCTAATCCTTGTGTTCCTACTCACAATACTTTTGAACATCACCTTACACCTTGTTAGCCCATCAGTCAGGCGTCCTTTGTGAACTGACATGAAATGAGGTGTGTGCGCTCAGGCAAACACTTCCTGGTGGACTTTCTGGCGGCATGCCCATACGATCTGCTGGTCAAGACTGCTGGTGGCAGTGTGCGCTACCAGGCGTGGGTCCGCATTCCCAAGCTGCTGCGTCTGCACCGAGTTGTAGTGTGGTACCAGAAGAAGGTACAAGCTTCTGCACCCTTGTCTCACCTGTGCCTTCATCAATGTACTCCAGATACACTATAGACTCAGTTTGAAGCCCTACTTGTGCTGTAAGCCTTGTTACTGAATGCACCACAAGTCCGCAGAACAGTGAGCATGTATTGCCCAAGTTGAATGCATGTTTGCAGGAGTCAGAGATCGATGCAGACTCTATCCGCTCTAGGTTCCGTTTCCTTATTCCCATCATGCTTGGGGCCTGCCATGTCATGGCATGTGTGCTGTGGTACGTGGGCACCTACAAGCTGCCTACAGTTGCACAAGCAGATACTGATGCTGCTGGTACTGACCCAACATCCATGGACAATGCCCAGAACTACCAGAACCTGCGGAACACCACCTGGCTGGGAGGCTACTCAGGCAAGCTTTTCAGGGCATAACAATTGTCATGCCACCCTTCCCCTTTGCATCTTTAAAGTCGGATTATGGTCATCGTAGCATCCTATGTGACCTCATTTATGGTCAGGCGCTACGCTGGCTTGTGTAATGCTGTCACACAGTAGCTCTCATACGTCCTGATTTGCGTAGCAGCACAGGAGTGCTTTTGCTCAACTTAATGCAGTGCAGTGTTGCTATTGCCTTGGGGCATCACCATGCTGCTTTGCATGAGTAGCCGAGGGTAAAGCATAATGTCATTTGTTACTTAGCCACAAATGGAGCATTCCTTGCGTCTCACAGGAGCAATACATCACATATGATGACCAGTGTGCTTTGAAGCGTGAATAGTTGCAGCCGGCCTGTGGACTCTGACGCATACTGCAAAAACAGAACACTGATTCACTCCTGACAAGAATTCCTGTCGTCATGCATTTTGTGCTTTGCAGGTTTTGGTGACTCAGACATCTACCTTCAAGGCAACATTGGACAGCAGTACCTGCTCTGCTACTATTGGATGGTGGCTACTCTGACCACCAACGGTCAAGTTGGTTCTATGACACCCAAAAGCATGCTTGAGGTCGGCAAAATCACGCATCACACTCCTCAACCAGCTTATTGCATTGCAGCACAGTGTCAGCAGAACATTCTGCCTGACTGCTCCTTGCTGTTGCCACAGTAAGAATCAGTTCTGTCTTCGCTTGCCATGCTTGTCCTGCATGCTTGTTTGCCGTCTCTGATGCATGCAACAGCTACCGTCACACATCCTGCTTGACGTCACACAGCACTTGAACTCTGCTGTTGGGGCATCAGCTCTTCAACAGTGTCATCTGATTTGAGAAACACAATCTGTCTGGTCAGCCGTGCATGTTCCCTGACATCTGAAATGTTGCTGTTAGCGCAGATGTTGAAGGTCAAAGCATCTGCATGTTCAGGCTGTTCCAATCTTTACTGTGATGAGCATGCGATGCAGATGATGTTCACATGTGTGAGCATGGTGCTGACCCTCACTATCTTTGCCTACATTCTGGGTGAGATTTCTAACCTGGTCATGGATCAAGATGCAGAGCTGGTCAAGACGCGCTCACAGGTATGCAGCATGCTCACATCTCCCTCTTTGTACAGATCACCAACCCAACCCAAGTCCATCATGATGTGTGCCGGCTCTTGTCTGCTTGAGCTTCTGCCCAATGTAAGAGTGTGCTACATACTGAAAGGCATGCACCACTTGTGAGCTTCATGCTGTGAATGCGCTGCCTTATTGCATACATGCAGCGTGCATATAAGCAGAGCAGATTTGACAAAAGACAAAAAGACAAAAGTGCTGGCATGCAATGGCATGATGCTGAGGTTGCTTCAGTGTGGCAGGTACAAGGGGTGACCAAGTTTGTGGCCAACCGCAACCTGCCCTTGGCTCTGAAGGAGGACATCAGCCGCCACCTGGAGGGCTCTCAGGTCATTCACAATGAACAGGTGGAGGGAGATGTCTTCAGCAGGCTGTCCCATACCCTGCAGGTAGCTCTACCAGGACACTCATCACATCCACATCTGTGCACAATGTGGGCTGTTGCCTGCAATAGTGTGATGCATAGTGTGGGCTAGTACCTACACCTTCATGTACACCGCCCAAGTCTGTTGTTGAGCTTAACATTGAGGCAGCGACAAGAAAGGTGACAGCATCACAATGGTTGGCTCGAGAGCGTTGCTTGCAACTCTTCATGCAGCCGGAACAAGGGCACTAGCAGTGATTCCCATCCATGCATCTGAGTAACTTGGACTGATCGTGCCCATGTTGCCATGCATGATTGCAATCTGCTGTAGGCTCCTGAAAGGTCACAAACTGCACAATTCAGCATGTTGTTGCTTGTTTACAGGTTGAGGTGGGGCGGTACATGAGCCGCAGCCTGATCAGTGTTGTGCACATCTTTGAGGGCTGCAACGATAACTTCCTGGACTCCCTCTCCATCCTGCTGCATGAGGTATGTGCAACCTCATGCTAGAATCTCTGTCTAGTCCACCCTGCATTCCTACACTGCGGCCGCCACTGCTGCTATGCCATGGGATAACATGTCTCATATGATACAATAGACACTGGTCAAAGGGACATACTAGAGACTGGTCAAAGGGTTGCCCTAGGTCTGCCTGATCACGTCTACCTGATAGGATAGGTGCCTGGCTACAAACTGTCAAGGCTGCTATGCCAAATGCATAACCAGAGCATGCTCTTCCAGTGCGTGCTGAGCTGGCTGCTGCTTGAAGCTGGCTGCCCATGCACAGAGACACACTGCCCTGTGTGCCACTGACGCCTTGTGCTGCAAATGCTAAAGACAGTCACAATGTATTGCCACAAGTCTATCATGCAACGCAGGTGAATCTGAGCCCAGACAGCTATTTGTACCGCATGAATGATGTGTCTCGGGAGTTGTACATTGTGGCAGGTGGTGCAGTGGAGCTGCTTATAGAGCAGGATGACCAATTGGACTTCATTGAGAGCACCAGAAGTGCTGGCCAGGTGTGCTGACACAGTAACTGTTTACTTCTGACGTGCTAAATGTGCAGTTTCATGTCCATGACCAGGGCGTTGTTGCAGCCACTAGTTTTTTACATAAGTTGCTTGACGTGCACTTGCAGTTGGCACTGTATGAGCTTTCTCTTGAGGTGAAGCTCTTAACATACAGCCTGCTGTCTCATACTATTACTGCGTGCTGCAAGTATCATGTTCATGGAAGCAATATGAACGGTGTCCTGACAGGCATGTAAAATCAAGGTCTTGCTGTGGGCAGGTGGTGGGTGAGATGGGTTTCTTCTTTGGCATGCGCCACATCACACATGCACGGGCTCACAGCAGCATGCCCACCACACTCTTCGCCCTGCCCAAGGCAGACTACAACCAGCTGGTCAAGCTCTACCCTGACCAGGTACGGCATACACAAGTCTCATGTTGGCATGCTCAATCAGCTCCCATTTGCACATACCTCTTCCTTCCTGTTGGTGTCGATGCTATACATAAGCTGTTCATCATTGAATGTTGACCAGCTAGGTTGGTATTGAGATTTCTCCATCAACTTCAGCCAGACCTGTGGCTGACCAGCGGCTGTCTTCAGCTATCAAATGTGACTATTGCAAGCCTTTGGCATCATGCATGTCTTTGTGCTGACTGAAACCCCAGCCTCAGCACATGTCATTGCTGACATGATGTGTGATGCTGGCGAGCAGGAGGAGCAGATAACACGCAATATACTGGCAAGCTGGCAGGTGCAGCGCAGCATGCACAGTGAGGTGAAGAAGGTACTGGAGGTGGCCAAGCGCAAGAAGCGCAACGAGCGTGTGGTGCGCCTTGTGGATGCTGCTGCCAGAGGAGATGTTGCTGAGGTCACACCACACTTGCTGCCAATGCTGCCCTTTCCCCCTGCCAGTACCTAGTCCCCTTCTGCCTCCAACACTGCCTGTCACAGCTGCCTATCCTTCATTATGGCTTGCTAGTGCTGATGCCTTCGATTGGTGTTACAACAGATGCATGGGACTTGTTTCCAGTTGCAAAGCATGCTGGCTGGACAGATCATGGTGTTCTTGTCAGAGCTGTCGGCTGATGAGCGCTCCAAGTGTGCGGCAGGAGCACAGGATGTGTGCATGTGCAGGTGAACTTCATGCTGAGTGGCAATGATGTGGAGGTGGATGATGGGGACTACCATCAGCGTACGGCGCTGCACCTGGCAGCCAGCAGTGGCCACATTGCCATGGTGCGACATCTGGTCCTCATCCATGGAGCCAACATGAACGTGCTGGACAGGTCTGCCCTCTGTTTCCTGTTCATCAAGCACTTTTTCAGAAAAAGAAGGTTATTTTATTTTTGTAGGGAGGTTTTTAGAAGGTTTTCCAGAGGAAAAACATGAGCATCTCACCATGCAGTCTGTCTGAGCGTGTTATCCACTGCATCATTGTTACCTGTCTGCCTGACTCCTGGTGTGATGTCTTCAGCTCAGGCTGCAGCAAACAGGTGTGGCAACGGACAATACACAGTTGATTGATGCATTGTAGACTTCATGTAGCAATGGCATCTGATGTTGCAGGTACAATGGCACCCCTATCATGGATGCTGTCAGGCACAAGCATAGCGAGGTGGTGGCCTTTCTGAAGAGGAATGGAGCTGTGTTGCACCACGACAAGGCCAAAGGTCTGCTGCCTCTGCCTTGACGTGCCAAACACAAGCACCCACCTTTCTTGACATTGCTTGATGCACAACAAGTGTCAGCTGCATGTCACCCTCAGTCAGACGACTACTGATTTGTCACTCATACAGTCGAGCTGTTGAAAGGTCATATTCGCATCCACAGTTCCTCCAATCAATGACCCAGCACGTACATCACTGACAGCTGCCTGCTATTGCACATGATGTGACATGGCAAATGTGGTAGAACATGCCTTAAGTCTAGAAAGGCAATGCTGCAGGAGCTTTGTTCAAGGCGTGTGTGGACGGTGATGCCAGCTATGTGGAGCTGCTGATCAACAACGGCATGTCCCCCAGCACATGTGACTACAACCAGCGCACTCCCCTGCACCTGGCAGCCTCCAATGGTCACACCCACATTGTGCACTTCTTATGCAACCAGGCGGTGTGTCCCACCTCACTCAGTGACTCTGTTACATGGGCTCTATAGGCTTGCAGAGATGAGTCTCTGCCAACATGTTGAGTGCATGTGACTGCACAATGGACATGGGGTTGCATGTGTCCAATGCCCAGACATGTCCAGTGTTAACTGAAAGTCCTCTTGCAAGAGACTTGCTCAGCAGATGCCAGTGTGGTGGCTGAGGCAAGGCTGCCTTTCCGCACTGCAACCCTCCCACGACTCGTGCTCCCCAACATACTAGCTGTGGCTGTGAGCACAGATATGCAGCAGGCATCACCATCCTGTTATTGTCTACTGTTTGAACACAGCTGTTTTGGTTTTGCAATGTGGTGTCTCAATGTGGTATCACAAGTGTTAACATTACTTGTTGCGACGGATCCCCTCTGACTTCCCACATGATCTTGCAGGTGGTCTTTGTGCCAGTAGCAGGTGCATGCATTTACACACACAAGTGTTCACCAGAATCAGCAATGCTCAACAAGTGGCAGCCCTGCCTTGATTGAGTGTGAGGTGATGGGATGGTGCAGGGGTTGCAGCTGAATGCTGTGGATGGAGCAGGCAACACAGCCCTGCTGGACGCCATCAGGCACAGCCACAAGGAGGTACAAGCTGCCCTCAGGGCTGCAGGCGCCAACCTGGCCGCTGTCAACGTTGCTGACAAGCTGTGCCTAGCAGCTGCAGAGAACGACACGGCCATCTTGCAGGTCCCCATCCTGGCCCCTTTCGGCGTGCTGTTCTGGCTTTGCTGTTTATGCTTGTGGACTTACTAATGGCAACTGCACACAGCTGGTCTAGCTTTTGGAGTTGTGAAGGTCATGTTTACTGCAGCGCAGTGGTGAAAAGCTGAGAGCAACTGTTGGCATGCCTTAAGGCCTCTTTCACATGGTTAGCAGCTTGCTGCAGGCCATGCACATTCTGCATGTCCTCACAACCATGATCTGCAGTTGTGACAGAGTCATTTGGCCTGCTGTAAGGAAGGGGAGTCAACAGACTGTTTGCCAGCAATGAGTGACTGGCATTTTGCATTGCTGCAGGTGCTGATAGAGAATGGTGTAGATGTAAACTGTGCTGACTATGATCAACGCACAGCTCTACATGTGGCAGCTAGCCGGGGCAGGGCTGAAGTGGCCTTCTTCCTCCTCAACTGCCCCAATGTTGATATCAACCCTCTAGACAGGTCACCCTCCTGCGTCTGGTGCCTTGACTTCATGTCCTTGCTTGACAGGTCTGCTAAGCACTGCATTGCAGACCCCTGAGCATACAGCTACCACTGTGTACCACATGAGACATCACTCATGTAGAGCACTACAACTCATCTTTGCGTCTCAGGCCTGTGCAGCCTGTTAGGCCTGTGCAGCTAAACAAGGCAGACATGAAGCACAAGGGCTGCATCAAGCGTTATGTGCCTGACTGTTTCAGACGTGCATGTTTAGACAGGCCACCATTCAGTGTGCCATCTTGCAACATGGTGCTGTCCTGCTGATTGTGGGGTGATGTGGGGTATAGGTGGGGCGCCACACCCCTGCAGGATGCCTACTTGAGCGGTGACCAGGTGATGTGTGCCTTACTGGAGAGAGCAGGGGGCAAAATGGCTGATGACCCAGCCATCAAAGACAAGCTGCCTGCTCAGATGGTGTGTTACTCTGTTATCCCCCTCTGATACGTCCTTGCCCAGATTGCACATACTTTTGTGTACA
>JAABUO010000791.1_pt1 | contig 50277 bp, 8 predicted proteins | sample 5559291 | NCBI WGS metagenome assembly JAABUO01 (sample SAMN10711878, study PRJNA513372) | rock metagenome | isolation source: Antarctica rocks | place: Antarctica: Victoria Land, Finger Mt sud | reverse complement strand
AAAGAATAAAGAATAAAGAATAAAGAATAAAGAATAAAGAATAAAGAATAAAGAATAAAGAATAAAGAATAAAGAATAAAGAATAAAGAATAAAGAATAAAGAATAAAGAATAAAGAATAAAGAATAAAGAATATAGAATATAGATATAATTTGAGAAAATCGAATATTTAAAAAGAGAAATTTTGGTCTAAAGAAGTATAATTCAGCTATCAAACAGTAAAAAGTACAACTATTATCTATCAAATACTAACTAGTAATTAAAAACAAATACATCTAGACAAACGTATTAGCAAAACAAAGAAAACAATCGAGATATTAATTATTATAATAAAGACTATTAAACAAAGAAATTCTTTGAAACAAACTATAGACTACAGTATAGCTAGACTAGTAAAATATTCAATCGTTGTACAATCGTTGTACAACTGTCGAAAAAGTGTCGAAAAACTGGTGAAAAACTATAAACAAATTATCAAAAAACCGATTTTCATTCAATTAACAACTAGAAGAATTTCAGATTTCGATCGTTTAATTGTTGAATACTCTAACAATTAACAATCGCAAAAATAGATTTTGAAGTTAAACAACAATTGCGTAACAATTGTTGATATTTTTTAACAAGAAAAAAAATTTATATAATCTATTCTATCTAAGTAGATAATATTAACTATATTTAATCTAGTATGTACGCGCTAGTAAAAAGAATCTAACACGCGTATACAGTTTTCGTAAATAGCACTATCTTGCTATTAAATTTTTGAAAGTATTGATAGTTGCAAAGCTAAAGAGTTCTTAAATATTTTAAAACTTTAAATTTAAGATTAAAATCTTAAATTATCAATACAATTAATAAAAAAACATCTTTAAAACTTTACGCATTGACGAATTGACAATTTAGATATTTTATTACCCGACACATCAAGAGTTGAAATCTCGATCGAGCTAGCTTCGGGACTTAGAATATTTTCTAAAAAATTTAAAAACTTTCTATATCAACATTAGCATCTATAGATATCTATAGTTGTTCAATCGTTGTTTAATTGTTATTTAAGTGTTTTTTAATCGTTGTTCAATTCTAAAATATCTAGAAAATCGTTTCTCAATCGTATTTTAATCGTTGTTCAACTTTAAAAATTTAAATATTATACTTCAATCGTTGTCCAACCGTTGTTTAATCCCAAAATTTCTAAAAAACTAGTAAGCAATCGTTTTACAACTGTTATACAATCGACGATTTGTTTTCTAGAGAGTCCCAGACGTACGTAACAAACGCATTTAAATATTACTATATCGATTTAGTATATCAAACTATTAATTGTTTAGAGAAGTTATTTAAATCGAATAAAAAATTGTTTAGATAATTTAAACAAGATAAAAATGCAAAAGCACTAGAAAAAGTTTACTAGAAATTCAAATTATATAACAAAAGCAAATTAAATAAAGATATTAAATTGATTTTAGTTTATTAATAATATTATCAACAATCGACTTGTCTAGATTTCTATAGAAGCTAAAACTTGAACAGAAGTAATTAACAAATTTAAAAATAGTATCTATAAATCTAGAAGCAACAAATTGCAATTAGCGTTTAAACAATTTGAAAAACAAATATAGAAGAAAGACATTTTATAGTAGAAGAATATATGGACGAGAACTTTATAAAAATATAAGACAATATTAATAAAGCAATAGAAAAACTAACTATATATACAATATTAAAATCTATAAAAGACATTTGTACAATTATAACTACAATTAAGAAATTAAATGCAAATAAACTACTAGATTATAGAGACGTAAAAGACTACAATTAAGCGCAATATTAAATAATATAAAGTTGTATTTGTTGGAATATTGTACTTAATCTAATCTAGTGCTAGATACTATCTAGTTCGACACTACTCGACTCGACATCACGTAATCGAGTCGAGTAGCATCGATCAATGTATATAGTTGAGCAAGATTCTTAGCTTCTACATAGTAACTAAGCGTTCTATTATCTATTATTTTGACAAATTATTTTGACAAATTATAAGCTCGAAACAGGACGAAAAATTTATTTGCTTGTTAATTAGAATGTTTAAAGCATAGCTAATAAATCGAATTGACAATAAACTTACAATTACTACTATTAGCTAAGTTCTCGTTAATTTCTAATATACGAAAACTAACAATTAAATCGTCTTAATACTTAGATCAATTTTTAAGAAGTAAAATATTAATATTATGTCTAATGCTATCGAAACAATAATTGAAAAATTGTCGTAACTTGTCGAACAATCGATCGCTCAATTACTCGAACGACTAAAATTTTTAATTATTAACAATTAAATAATTAATATTTAGTCAAGAATTCTAGACACGAACGTCTTACGAAAGAAGACTAATATAAGTTATAAAACAACTAAGTTTATCTTATTTGCGATTCGTCGCTTTCGTCGAAAAACGCTAATTACTTTTAATAGATATTTATCAATAATAAATTTTAAAAAGATCGAAGAATCAATTATATAACAATTATATAACTAAGAATTAATAATTAAATAACTAATAATTAGTCAAAAACGCGTTATCAAAGCAAGACAAGATTTTGCTTTAACGCATTAATAAAAGAGCTAAATCACTTAATTTTTTCAATCTTCGTTCTTCTATTTATTGCAAAAGTTTTCTTATTAACGATTAAACGAATCAACTCGCTAGCCCAATAATTGAAACAAGTGTTAGCCAATTTCTCTTATTACGATGTACAAAATGAATTAGTAAACTAAATTGCGAACATATTTCGAAGATCGAAATAAGTTTATTAATTATTTTAAAAGTAGCATCGAGACACAACTTTCGATCAAATAACTTTTAATCTTATCTAAATAGAAGAATTGAAAAGATCTTAATTATCGCAAAGACGCAAAAAATTTAAATTAGAAAGACTAATTTTTAGTCTTGTCAAAATAAAAAAGTTAAAAAGATTGATTTAACAATTGCAAAGACGCAAAAGAACGTCGTTATCTTTATAACTATTAAGATTAAGAAAAAAAATAAAAAGATTAAATAACTTGATTAGATTTTAGATAATCGAAGAGCTTTATTTATAATCAAGCGAGAACAACAATTCAATTAAAAATTATCTATTATTATTACGTTTTTATCTATCAAACAAATCAAGTTTATCGATTTTATTCTTATTTATATTCGTTATAATCTCAAGATAGAACAATAGAATTACAAAACTTACTTAAAAGCTTATTAATCGTTTGTTTATTAAGATTTTGCTCAAACAATAATTGACAAAATTAATTAACTCGACATTGTTAACAAAAAGAAATATATTTAATTATTTTCCTTATTTAAACTCTTCGAAGAATATTTATCAAATTAAATATCTAATTCGAAATTTATTAATTTTCTTAATCTTTGTAATCTAATAGCTAGAACATCTTTATTAAAATCTTTATTGCGCAATCGCGCATCTTTATTATATTTATTAGTAACATTACTTATTGCTTACAAGTTATTGATAAAACTTTAAAATAATAAATTACGTTAATATCGTTATAATTATTAGCATCTTCGCGTTATCTCTCGCAACTCTTAGACAAATTGCTAAAATTAACAATAGCGTAAACTTTTTTGTTTAAGAACGAGACTCGTTTAAAGTTCCTCAATAAATTAAGCTTAAAAATACATTAATTTAAACGTTAAATTTGCTAATTTGTTTAATGTTGTTATCGAAGAACAAATTAAATAAAATGCTAACAACAAAAAGTGCATAAATGCGTTTCGAAACATTGTTAATAAAAGTCTATATTACAACGTAAAGAAAATCGATCTAATTAAAGAGACTTATTAAAAAATTGTTAAAATATGCAAGTCTAAAAAGTTAAATACACTAATAAGAATCTTCGTCAAATTCAAGTTTCTTAAAATTATTAATTATTAAAATATTAACAAGTACAAAATTAAATTTCGCGATATTATTAATAAATTATTTATTTATTCGAATAACTTAGTTATAAATAAGAACTAATTTATCTTTAAATATTTAATCGATTTTAACGATACTACTTGTCTCTTTATTAATTAATAAATATTTAAGCATAAGTTTTTCAATAAAGATAAAACTCGAAAGCAAAAGTTGTTTACTATTATTTACAATTACAAAGCTCAATGTGTTAATTTAATAAATATTTTAGCTATCAATAACATTTTGATTTCGACAACAATTACTAAATTAATTATTATTACAAAAAATACTCTTCTTATTGTCGACAATCTTAACTTCGTATATATTAAACAAAAAAAATGTACAAATTGCGACAAGATAAATTATTAAAAATCAAATTGCTAAGATTTACAATTAAAATTGCGTCTTGTCTTAAAGAACAATAGCTTCAATAATAATTAAAACAATAATAAAAACAAACGTCGTCAAGATTACAATAATTAAAAAGAAAATCGAAAGAAGTTTAAATTTAAAAAGAATAAAAACAAATTTAAGTTTAACAAAAACAAAAACAAGAACAACAATAACAAAGAATAGAAAATTACTAAAATAATAACTTATAATCATTATTTTGTCTTTGTTATCGTAACAATCTTGTTTGCAATTCTTGAATTGTTTTTATCTACAAATATTATGTTAGCTTTTGTTATTAACTATTTTTTATGCAAGTAAGTCTTTAATACTAAATGCAATTAATATATAACAAAAGATTTCAATGTTTTTGTGTTTTATTTAGCAATGTCTTATCGATTAATAAAAGACATAGAGAGCACTTTAATTACTATAGATATTGAAATTATTTGTCTCTTCGTTCGTTGCAAAGATAACAAAACTCGACATATTATTATTTACAATATCTAATATGTATTAAACTTTTAGTACAATTTAATCTTCTATAATTAAATCAAAGACGTTGATATTATTTAAAGAATTATCAATTACAATTTTTTTATTGACGGTTAGCAAGTTCAAGCAATTCAAGACTTTAATTTTTACTTTCTAAATTTGAAAACGTTTATTGCACTTTTTGTCTCTATTATTGCTTTATTAGCAATTAATACAAATGCAATAATTATGTAATACGAACATTTTAATTATTTAGACAAACAAAATGTCTATTAGTTTGTTCGAAGAGACGTCTTTAATTTTACAAAGTTTTCGACAAATAATGTTTGCGTCTCTTGCGTTCGCACAAAGATTAAAACGACGTTTTATTAAACCTTTATTAAATTTAATCGCTAAAAAAACAATTCTATTTACGTCAATATTACAAGATCTATGTTTATAAACAAATTCGATAACATTTGTTATGTCTACATTTAACTAAATAATAAAATTAAACGCTTACAAATAAAATGTCTTAAAAATAAGAATAAAGTTAATCTTTTAGTTTTTTTTAAACGCTATATTGACGAATTTAAACATAAAGATAGCAAATGCATTCGCATTCGCGTTAACAATAAAAATAAACATATAAGTAAAGTCTTTAAAGTTTAACGCGAAAAGCGCAAAATACGAATAGAGTTTATTATTATCGTTTTCTTCGAAATAAACAATTGCGTCGAACGTCTTAATTAGATTTCAATGCAAAAAATTAGCATTATAATAAAAAATGCTAACTTAATTATTAATCTTTGATTAAAGATAATTTAAACATTTAATTTGTATCGCAATATCGTTTTTGTTGTCGAACGTTTCGTTATTTTTTTTAAAACAAACATTAAGCATCTTTATAATTATAGATATATTCGACGCATAGATTAGCAAAGAGAAACACCAAAGATTTAATTAGGTATTAATTGACAAAAGTTTTAAAATTATATTAGATTCTTAATGCTAATAAATTATAAAAGAAAGCATATTTATTGTATAATAAATAATAAAGACAAGATTTAACGCATATTAAAAATTTATTAATTAAGCAACAAGCGAAAGTTATTTTGCTTAAATGTTGATTACAACAAAACTAACTATTAAAACAATAATATTTGTTAATTTTTATCTTTTTCTAAATAATCAAATATTGTTAATGTTATTAACAAATTTCTAAACTCTATAAGAGTTAATTTAAATCTTGCGATAATATTACGAGAGCAACAAAGAGTTGTCTCGCTTTCGAATAAAATTAAGAACTCTAATAATAAGTTAGAAAATTTATTTATTTTATTTACAATTTTATTTTCTTTAGATTCTAAGAGCATTACTTTTTCTAAAAAAAAATTCGTTTTCAACTTCGAAAACAATACTTTTTTTGATTTTATTATTTCGATAAGTTTTTTGAAGTTATTAAATTATTAAATACGCTTCAAAATTTAATATTGTCTTAAAATTTAGATTTGACGTTGCAAACACACTTAAAGTTTCGATTGCATTAAAATAAATTCGCAAACTTTTTTGTTCTATTATTTAAAATTATGTTATTAAAGTTATATAAGCTCAAGACTTATGCTAAAATTATAACGAATATTTATTATAAAATAAATTGACAATTAATTAAACAAAACAAGATTAAATTCTTAAAGAAAAACAATATTTATGTCGTTTGTTTAGCATCTAACGAACGTTACGTACTTCGTAATAGATAAGTCTACAAAATTAAACGTAATCTTAATAACAAAATTCTTCGCTATAAAGCTTGCTAAATTGTTAGAAACTTTAAACAACACGAAGATCTAAACTATATTGAAATTTTTGTTGTTGTAATTAAGTTTATGAGTTACAAAATTATCTTTGTTTTTATTGTTGTTAACAACTAAGATTTAAAGCAAATAAACGTTATTATTGTCTTTCTTTACAAGAATATTAACGAAGAAATTTATGTTAAGTTGGCTTACAACTTTGAGCAAAGCAAAAATATTTATCAATTTAAAAAAGCTCTTTATAAATTGAAGCAATTGTCTCAAATGTAATATAATACTCTTGCAACGTTTCTAAAGAAACATTACTTTTATTTATTAAATTTCGATTTAAACGTCTTTATTAATAATTCTATTATTATTATTATTTATGTAAACGATCTCTTGATTGTCGACGTTAACAAAAAATTTATTGACGTCATTAAGAGAACTTTTGTTAATTAATTTAACATAATTAATTTAAATCTTGTTCAATAATATTTAGAAATCAAAATTGAGCGCAATCTTGCGACTTAAATTCTTTATTTAAGTTAAAAAGCATATTTAAAAAAGATACTAAAAAATTACGAAATATAAAAGTGTAAATTAGTCGTTACTCTTATAAATACATTTAAAATATACGTTGTCAATTTAAATTACATTGTTAATTCGAATTATTATTACATTTATTAATCGATTGTTGATTCTCTTATGTACGCGATGCTAGACACTCAATTAGATATCGTTTTCGTCGTCTTAATAATAAGCAAATATGCTTTCAATTTTATCAACGCTTATTGAAAGATCGTTAAACGAATATTTCGTTATTTTCGAAACATTCTTGATTTTCGTCTTACTTTCTATAAGAGCATTTGTTTTCTATTAGATTACATTAACGTCAATTAAGACAAAAATCAAAATATTTGTCATTTTATCTTTGAATACATCTTTAATCTAAAGAGTGTCGTTATTAATTAATTATTTAAATGTTAATCAATTGTTGCTTTATCTACTTGCGAAGTTAAGTATATTAAACAAACGCAAATCGTTAAGAAAATTATTTAATTTTAAGCGTTATTAAAGTAGTTGCAATTATTTTATTTATTTTTATTGTTATCGCTTACATCTAGAACTCTTGTCGTTGTTAAGACTTTTTTTTTGACAACTTTTGCGCTATGTTTAGTTGTTATCGTTATATATTGCGACAATTAGAGAACAATAGCGTTCGTTAAGAATCTCGCGTAACATGTTCGAACAAAGCATATAAACATTCAAATTCAATTCATTCGCAAAAAGATCGCACATAATTAAATCAAGCTAAAATATATCTTTATTAAAAAACAAATAATTAACGAATTAATTAAAGCTTTTTTTCGTAATATATTTAAAACGTTTCGACAAACTCTTAGACTAACTTAATAATTAAATTACTCGTAATCTTGAGCATAAATATTAAATTTAATTATTTAAACAACTCGCAACTAAATAGTCGCTATATTTATCGTTGTTAATCTTTATATCATTTATTCAAATTTGCATTTATTGTTCTCTTGTTTTACTAATATAATTATTAAGTATTATTAGCGATGTTTGCATAACTTTTAATATAAGTTTTGTCTTCTATATACTTTTCGAGTTTTACTAAATTTTAAAGTCGTAAATATATGTACGCTTGCATATAAATTGCTAACAAAGAACTTTTATGCACTTTTTTTATTTTTGCTAGAAAGATGTTCAAGACTTAAAAGTTTTAAAATAAATTTTAAACTTAATAAAATACAAAACGTAATTTATATAAGAGTTAATTTCTAAATTTAGATCAAATAAAAGTGTCGAAATATTGTACTTGATTAATCTAGTGTCAAATACTATCTGACTCAACACTATTCGACTCGATATTACGTAATTGAGTCGAGTAGCATCAATCAATGTATATAGTTGAGCAAGGCTCCTAGCTTCTACATAGTAACTGAGCGTTCTTTCTATTATTTTGACAATATTATATACTATTTCTATAGATATAGTCAAAAATGAGAGAATATTGCAAGATTTGCAAATAAATGTAAAATTGTTTAATAATATTGATTTTATTTATAATTCAATATAAAAATTGTTAAAGATAAACAAAGTACAAAAAAATTATATTTTGACAATAATTGTTTTTGAAAAGAAATTAGATATACGTAAAACAATTCAAAAGAGAAGAATTTATATATAGAGAAAAGATTTTAGAACAAGAAAATACAAAAACGTCAAATCTAGTACACAGTATTACAAATATTAATTTTATAGATATTTTACGAGAAAATACACAAAAGAGATTAGATATATATTGTGTAAATTAAGTTACGTATCTTAAAGTTATATACATATTCTTTGTATCGACAAACAACTATATATTTATTTAGATTTGATATATATTTATTGTAAAGAAATATATATAGTTACAAGCAACAAATATATATTCTATAGTAGTAGTTAATCTAACAATTTTAACAATAACTTATTAGAAACAAACAACAATTAATAATATTAGAAAATTCTACAATATTCTTAAACAAATATATAAAACAAAAGAAAATTCGAATACTATAGTATAATTGCACTAGAAATAGATTTATTATAAAATTATATTTGCAAAACGCAATAAAAATAGCAAATATTGTGCTAATTCAAGAACTTTAAATATACAATAAAAAATACAATATAAAAATAAATTACTCAAATTTCTCGAAAATTTAATTAATATCTAAAGACTACAGATCTAGAATAACAATATTTATATCTAAAATAACTATAGATATTAACTCTATATTAAGATTGAATATAATAGCAAATTGTAATATACAATTGATTATTATTAACAATAAGATCTTGAACAAGATCTTGAATAACAATATTCTATTACTATATATTTATAATAAAAAGAGTTAAAGCTCTAAGTCTAATAAGTATACTATAAATCGAATTTTAACAAAATTCTAATCAAAAAATACAAAAAAGTTTATTTTGACAAAAAACCTAAACATATATTATTCTTTACAAAACAACTAAGTTGTTAATCTATTACATTCTTATATGTTGACAAGTTAATCAAGAGAAAACAAAAAAGAATTAGTAAATGTTTTAGATATTTGCACGCAATATAGTACAAATACTACTAGAGATTCTATTATAGATTTAGTTTTTGTATTAATAAATATAACTAGCGAAATTACAAAGTAGTATATTAACAAAAAAGTAGATACTAGATTATATTACGAGATTATTAGATATAAAATAACTATAAACAAACAACAAACAACAAACAATAGAAAATTCAATTACTATATAATATAATATTGTTAAAGTACACTAGAAAGAATTTAGTATATATTTGAATATAAATAAAACTAAATAATTAATAGAAATTTAAGACAATTAAGATTTAAATCGAAAAGCTTAAATATTAACTCTAAAACTTTAAAAATATATAGTTAAAATTAATATCGAAACGAAAATTGAGATCTAAATCAAAACTCTAATAAACTGAAAAGTTAGAAATCTTATACAAGAAAGATTTTATAGCATATTATTAATAAAAAAAATTAAATCGATTAAGCTTAAAACGAAATTACAAATACCAAAACCAAATATTTTAAAACTATTAAAAAGTGCAGAAAGTTTATTTAAACGTAATTCTTATAAGAAATAACTAGTATAAACATATTTTGAATATACAAGTATACAAAACAATACAATCTTAAAATACTTTTATTAATTAAAAGTGTTAACAAAAATTAAACAATAGAATTGAAATTAAATGCGAAACTTTCTTATAAGCTATATATTCAAAATTATCTATAACTTCTATAGATAAAAATATTGCAAAAAACTAGAAATCTTAGAAATAACCAAATAATAAAGTAAAGAAAGTAAAATATACTATTTTTACGTTATCTTTCAAGAAAGCATCTAGATTAGATTGTATAATATTCTTAATATTGCAAAAAGTCTACAAAATAGTCTTAAAGTTATTTGACATAGTATTTATAACAATTATAGATGCTAGATATTATCTTAAATGTTAGCAAAAAGAAACAAACGTTATGTTGCATAAATTGAGCAAAGATAGAACAATATTATATATAAAAAATATAGAATTATTACGCTTCTCAATTATTTTGCTAAGATAACAAAAACGATAATTGCTAAAAGTATTGCATATATAGCAAAATCTTTAATATATAACAAAGATATTTTGAACTACAAGCAAATAGAAGACAAAAAACAAAAATTATCTAAAAAAATAATTTTAAATTTAATATATAACGCACGAATAGTTAGAAATAGAAACGATACTCTATCTTGCTTGCTTATAAATGTTAAAGAACCTTTTAATTATATATCTTTTATACAATTTATCAATATACCAAAGAGACTTAATATGCTACGCAATATTATTAATTGAGTTACTTGTTTCTTGTTAGAACAAGTAACTAGTCTAGCATTTAACAAAAACAAACAAAAATTAAAATAAAATGTTATTAAACTAGAACATTTCAAGAACTTCTAATATCGCTAATATTGTTTCTAATCTATATATGTTTTCTATTTCTATAATTAGAGCAAAATATAAGATATTTATCTCTAGCTATATTAATAACGTAAGAATTTATGTCGAAAAATATGATATTGTCAAAAATGTTACAATATATTAACGTGCAATCGATATTGCATTTTATAAATAAGTTACAGTATAATTAAATTCTTTAACATCAAAACAAAGCTTGTTTACTTCTTAAAAAAGAGAAAAAACTCTATAAAGTCTATTTTGCTATTAAATAAAATAATTGTTAAGTTAAAAGATTGCGTAAAGTAATTAGAAATTTGACTAGATAGAAAACTCAAATTTAAGAAATAAATTGTTAAAAAATTAATACAACAAAGAGAGTATTACACTCTCTACTAGGACTATTAAACATTAAATAAAAATTAATTGCAAACATTAGTAAACAACTCTATTTAGTATATAAAGTATTACTTCAATAAGCAATTACAAGACAAAAACATAACAAAACAAACAAGCAAATTATATTTACAAATTTTAACAATTGCAATCTATAACTTTAAGAAAGATTTTAGAAAGATTTAGAATGTTATTAATTGCTATTATAGAAATAGAAGCAAAATTATCTTTAATAGATTTGAGCTTGCAATAGAAATGCAACAAATATACTATTAGTCTAGCAATGTTGAAAAAGAAATGTTGGACAAAAATGCGCATCTTTAGCTCTTTTATATTACAACATAACATAGAAACAAAAACTAACAAAAGAAGGTATCTAAATTGAGACAAAAATAAGTCTATAAAGTCTATGGATGCGAATTTATCAATTAAAATTAAAAATTCTTACAAAAAAAGTCGAAAACATTCTACACAAATATAAAAAGTACAGAATAAAATGCGAAGATATAATAAACTATATAACTACAATCGATTTATTGTATTAAGATTCTTTCTAAACTACAAAAAATAAAAATTTGATTGAAATTTAGCAAAAGTTCGAAAAATTAAAATTGACAAACAAGAATTATCTTACTCTAAAAATTAAGCTAGTTCAAAAAAAATTGTAACATATATTAACAAATCTAGACTACAAACTAGAGCTTCGAAAAAGAAATCTTAGCTATCAAAACGCGTCGAAATAGAAGTTTATTTTCTATAGAAACTAGAAACAATAAACAATTATAGTTAGAGTCTAGAGAAGTACGTAACTATATTGAATGCAAAATATATAGCAATTATATAAGTAATTTCAATTTATCGACAGTTAGAGAAATCAAATATTAATATCTAGTTTTTATTAATAATTAATTAGCATTGAAGAAATTGCAAAATAAAAAAGATTAAAATTTTGTAAAGATTTGAAATTAGATTAGACAATACTAAGTATATTGATAAATTTAACAATATTTTAATTTAGTATTATTCTAAGCTATTTTTTAAATTGTCGATTGCTTTAATTGTTATCTAGTTGTCTATATATATATTAACATTTTTCTTTTGAGCTCTAAGCTGCTCTAAGCAAACTAGCAAGACTAAGCAAGATTAAGCACTTAAGAGCTATTATGCTCTAATATTAACGCAAGTACAACTTGTAGAGCTCTAAGCATAGCTAAGCATAGCTAAGCAAAATTGCGAGAGCACTAGACTAATCGTCGGATCGGGTTTCGATTCCAAATGTTGAAATCGACCCGACCCGTCGGTTTCAACCCTAGAAATCGACCCAAAACTCGATTCGATTCGCGCTAATTTGAAATCGACTCAACTCGACCTAACTCGATTTTCAGTTTCAATATTAGAAATCGAATCGAATTGTCAAGAAATCGAAAATTACGTTATTATGTCAAGAATTACTAATTTTAGAATCAAATATTTATTAATAAAATGCATTATTTGCATCTATAGGCTCTATAGACCTTATAGATGCGATTTATTAATATAATGCATTATTTGCATCTATAGATTCTATAGATCTTATAGATGCGATTTAATGTTTTTCTTATTATTAAAGTAGTAATGCATTTATTATTTGCATCTATAGGTTCTATAGATCTTATAGATGCGATTTTATGTTTTTCTTATTATTAAAGTAGTAATGCATTACTATAATGCATTATCTTATTACAATTTAGATAATTAAATATTCAGTTAATTATAATATAAATAACCTAATAGTCTTGACGATTCGTGTCGATTTTTCGAGTCGAATTTCGATTTTAACTCTAGAAATCGACCCCAAATTGTCGATTTCAATTCTAGAAATCGAATCGCCAAGACTTTCGAGTCGAATTGATACGAATCGTCAAGATTCGGGTTGGGTACTAGACTCGAACTCGATAACCCGACCCGACCCGATCAGTCTAAGAGCACTCGCGAACGTCTCTTGACAAAATATTAAAATTTTGAGAGATAATTAAGATCTCTCTTGTCTTGTCTAACAATACTAGACTTGTCTATTAGAAAATACTATTGTGTTTCTCAACTTACGCATAGAATGTTCGAATTATTAAGACTTGTTCTTTAGATAAACTTTGTTCGAATTAATCGAATTTGCAACTTATACAATCTTAATGTTAATGTTAACGCAAGTATTTAACTACTAAGTGCGTATTGTAGATTGCAAATATTAAAACTTTTAAAATTAAGCTCGATTAAGATTGTTTTTAGTTTGTCGAATTTTAAGAAAAAAATTAAATTCTAGAAATATAATTTTAGCATATTTAGATCGATTTAGTTTATTATGTAATCTAATTTTAACTCTAGACTTTCTTAAAGAGCTTAGAAAACTTAGAGTACTCTAGAAAACTTGCATTAAATTGAGTAAAAAAATAAAACGCTAATATATAATTATACAAATCTTATCGTATTTGAATATAAATATTAATATTGAAGCTAGAATAATCTTGTATAATTTTGTCGAATAGATAATAAAGATTGTATTTGGTTTTTGATAGAATTTTATTATTTTATATAGAATAACTCTTGGATCACTTTTGTTACCCTCTTAATCCTAGAAGTCGAACGTTAACCCTAAAATCTTAAAAAATAATAACTCGTGTAATATATAAGTAAAATATAGCGCTAGTAGTTCTTGTTGTAGATAAAAGCTAGTATTTTTTTATAAAATTTGAATTATTTGATTTAAGTAGCTCGTTCTATAGTTATTAGTGTATCGAGATCTTGGATCGAGCTTATATCTAGACTAATTGTCGGATTAGATTTTGATTCCAAAAGTCGAAATCGAAATTCGACCCAAATTTTTAACGTAAAATCGAATTGCCAAGATTGATAAATCAAGCTACTTGATTGACTCGCTTAGAACGAATTCTTTCGCTTAATTGTCAAGAACTCAAATCTAACGTTATAAAATTAAGTTACGTGATAAATTTAGGTTTTTGCGATTAATCTACTTATATCTTTGTTCGATTTATCGGATTAAATCCAAAAAAAAAGTGTTTAACTTGACCCAAAGATTACTCTAGTTTTATATAACAAAATAGTTGTTGTTTCTTGTTACAAATTGCGTACTAATAAATACTATTTGTTGTATATTGTTCTTTACAAATAATTAGTTAAAAAAGATTGTTAATAGAGATTAAGATAATTAAGATAGCCTAACTTTTAAATATTCTAAATTCTAAATTCGAAAAATTAAGATATAATTTTTTTTTTAATTTATATTTGATTCAACACCCCTAAGAGTCTATGCGAGAACTATGTACTTTTATAATTTTTGAATTTCATCAATTACGAATAGACGAGTAGCACTAGCGTCTATTTGTCTAATTATAATTAATTATAATTCGCGATCGTCATTTTATTCGTAACGAGTTGTTATAACAACGCTACGTCCTCGTCTTCTATATCGTGATATTTGTGATACAAAAAAAAATTTCAAACGAGAACTCTATGAATTTAAAAGAGATTCGAACATCGTTAACGATGTCGTTGCCTAAAATTGACGCAACAACTTGATAGTCAAAATCATGCGCATTGTCGCGACGACAAGCTTAGTCTCGCTTAGCAATTGTTGTAAATTCGTAATATTAATCTTTTGTTACATTTATGCTCTTTCTTGTCGTTATTTAAGGCAAGTTAATAAAATATGTTTGATCGTTATGCGTCTTTAGTTGCAATCGCAAGTCTCTATCGTGATCTTAAACATTTGTTGTTCGCACAAAAATTAATTAAAGTTAATTTTATCTATTTTTAATTATATTAAGAATGCATTATGCGATTTAAGACAATCAATGTATAATTGCATGTATTTATGCGTGATTCTAAATGCGAGCTTGCGATACTTTGCGTCGTTCTTGTCTCTTAATTATCTTAATTATCACTTCTTTCGAATTTTATCCTAAATAAACGTCTTTTTAATAATAAGTTCGTTTAGCATTTAATTCGCAAGAAGTAAACGTTATTTGTGCGTCTTATTAGCAACTTCGTTTGCAATTTTGTTATCTTTTATGTTTTTATGTTTTAAAATTTAATGAAGTTTTAATATGATGTCGCGACGTCGCATCGCATCACATGCGTTTTACATTTTTTTAAAACGTATTTAATTTAACGTTGATCTTATCTCTTTTATAATTTTTAGTAAGATTTGATTGTTAAAATACATTTTGTAAACTTGTTCTTGCGAATTAATGAACGTCTCGCAATGTTTTGTTAATTTTTTGATCTCTTTTGTAAGTTTTTCGAGTTCGTCGTAATGCGTAAGCGTTATCTTGACGTTTTCTAATCGCTTTTTAATTCTTCAATTCGTTTTTATTAAAGCGACAATAATGTTTTCATTGCGATCGTTTTCGTCGAAGTACGTTCTTTAATATTAATTAAACTTATTAACGTTGTGTTTTTTCTTAATTATTTTCTTATTGTATGCGATAACTATTTTAGAGAATTTTATTTATAAAATAATTATGTAAAGTTGTTGTTGCAATGTTATTGTTAATTCAAGTTTTATTCGCATTTATTTTTTCTTAAATTGCAAAAATGTTATTCTAAGTTTTAATTTTTTGTTCTTTTTTTAACATTAAGTTGTTACGTATGCGTAACATCGTTGCGTCTATTATTTTGTTTAATTCTTGTACATTTATAATAACTATTGATTTTTATATTAGTTTTTCGAGATACACATTAATAAAAAGTACGTTAATTTCGATTTATAAGACTTTCGTAAACGTCGTCTTATAAACATTCGTAATGCGTCGAAATGTGCGATTTTATATTGATCGCAACTTTAAAATGATTTATTTTCTTAAAATTTTAAAATTTTTAAACGTATATTATGCGACGACATCGTAAACTATTATTGACTTCTTAATAACAATGTACTTGCGCTTATTTGTCTTTAACAAAGTGTTAAATATCGAATTTTCTATTATTGATACGTTCTTGTGTTTAGTTATTAACTTGATTTTTATTTAACGCAAATGAGCTCTTCATCTTAGCTTTAAGTTTAGTTGAATTTTTAATATTTTAATATTCGATTTGACAATTATTTCGTGCTCTATTAGCGTTATATTGACGCTCATATTAAATCTTTTTAAAATTCGCAAAAAATGAATTAGTCTATACTTTTTTTTCGCGAATTTAAATTCGTAATTTCGTGCTTATTGCTCGCATTTATTGTACATTTAACTTAACATTTTATAATTACGTTCGATCGATTCTTTATACGTTAATATTTTAACGTTGTTTACGAAACTCGTAGCGCTAATTCGCAATTTAATGTTATTGCTCATCTTTAACAAATTCGCATTATAAAACAAATATAAAACTAAAAAAAAGAGAAAAATTCTACGATATATTTACATTCGCATTGCGTTTCTTTATTGTGTAGTTATTTATAATTAAAATAATACGACGTTTTTTTAGAAAATTCTTTATTTATTTAAGCAAACAAATAGAAATTTATCTCTTCTTTATATTGTGAAGCAATCAAATGTGCGACACATTATCGAATGCGTCTAATATATCGAAATTAAATAAAGATGTCATTCTCTTCTTTTAATCGCTTTATATTGTGTAAATCTTTTTCGTAATTAATTGCAACGTCGTGTCGATTAAACGTTGTCTTCTAGCTTTTATTTGTGTGTTTAATAGAATTTTGTGCGTCTCTACGACGTAGCGAAGACGCTTCGATATTATTAACTTTAGTATCTTATTTAATGTATTTAATAATGCGATAAATCTAAAGAATAACAACTTAAAGTAATTTTTTTTCTTTAATTTGCGCAACATTATTGTAATCGTTTTTTTAAAATAAGACGATTGCACTTTTTTCTTAATGCATTTGGTAAATACAAATTTTATTTAAAATAAGACAATACAAATTAATTGTCGCAATGTACAATTAATTACATCGTTAATTTTTAGTGTCTTGTTAGAAGTTGTCTTGTGCATTGCTCTTATTACTTCGCGTTTCGACATTGTTTCGTCGTCTTTTATAGAAATCAAATAAGAGAATTCGTTCAAGTCGTTTACTAAAATTGTAGACGAAAAAAAAAATAAGATCAAAACATTGTTTTAATTTTGTTTTTCGTTGTTGTCGCGATGTTTGTATTGATTCGTAGTAATAATATAATAAACTTAATTAATGTTTTTATTATCGCATTTTTAATTTACTTTGTTATTTTAAAAAGATTTTTAATAATATTTTTCGAAGCTTTTATTTGTTCACGAAATTTGTTTTGTTTGTGTCTCTTTAAAATTTTGTTCTTCTTGTCGCATATTTAAATGTACGTCGTTCATTCGTTAGAGATGCAACATTGTCGACGTAGTTTTCTAATTTCTTTAATTATCTTTGTGCACTTCGTTGTTCATTCAAATTTGATTCTCTCGTATAGTTTTACTTATAAAATAAAGTTTTTAATAATTTTTTTCAAAGCATTAAGCAACTTTGTTGTATACTTATTGATGTCATCTTTTTTTATTAAATCGTTCAATATTAATTCGAGTAATAAATCTCTTAATATATCGTTAAATTTTTTTAAGTTTATAGCTTTTTAGTTTTGTCTAAAACGACGTTAAAATTTTTTTTGCGTTCGAAGATTTAATATCGTTTTTATTAAAAGATGATCGAATAAGTTTTTTATTTTCTTGTTTATATCGCAATATATTAATTAATTTGTTATTCTTTTTATAACGAACAATAAATCGATTGTGATTTAAGCGTTTTAATAATCTCTCGTTATAATTTCTTAAAAGAGAGCTAGCATTGCGTCGATCGCACGCATTATATTTAGTAAATTCTTTAAAAACAAATGTTGCCTAGAATAGAAAGAGCTCGTTCAAGAGAAATAATGCAAATTAAAATTTCTTATAATAACACTTTCGTCTTGCATGCGCAAAGTTAGCTCTATCGTTAAAAGACTATTTTTGTTAACTATTTCGTTATAATTATTTGAGAGCAAATTGTAAACGTTATAAACGTTAACAAGATTATGTTTTGTGTTGTTATTGTTAAAACATAATTGTAGCGTTATTGTTTCTATATCTTTAAAATATTATATACTATATTAGTTATTGCTATTTATGCGTTTGTTAACGTAGAAATATGTTTTTTTGTTATTATTTACGAACGTAAAGCTTGCGCGTCTTAAGTTGTATATCTTCGTCTTAGCGTAATATTATTACGACTTTTGTATTATTAATATATTGTAATTTTGTATTTTATTCTCTTGAAGTAATGCGATCATTGTTTTACTTTTTAATTTATAAACGTTATACTATAATATTTTAAGCTCGTTTTGTGCATTCATTAAAGTTGCTTCGTATTATTTTCGATATTAATATTCATTAGATTTTGCATCTCTTGCGTGAAAGATATATTCTATAACGATATTATTATTACTTCGTCGTCATCTTATCTTACTAGAATAGATTAATTACTTAACAATTCGTTAAAGCGTCTTTTCTTAACTAATTGTTAAATTACGTTTTTTTTCGTTGTTATAAAAATGTTTTGCATGCGACTTTTTTACGTCGAATAATCAATTGTTGTCGCCTTGCGTTTTGTTCTCTTTTTTAACATCTAATTAAACGTCGTTGCGCTTTCGAAAGTTATTGAAATAATTGTCGTTTCGTTTGTTCTTGTCGTCTTAACGACGTAATATAGTAACTTTGTTTTCGTTATCTTTTTTATTTTTGGTTTTTCGCTTTGTCTTTTAAGACATTTGAAATCGAATACTTTGTAAGCATTTTTGCAAACGTCGCATTTTTATTTTAATTAATTTAATTAATGCAAACATTAATTAAAGCGATAATCTCGCACATAATGAGCGCATTGTTGTTCGTTCTTGCATTCGTATATTAAGTAATTATACTTTTAACATTTTATGCATTGCTTTATCTTGCAATTTGTATCATAATATTTCGTTATCTTAATATTTAACTTATAAATTACGTTAAGTTAAATCAATTTATTCGTCGTTTTCGCGCAATTTACTTATATTACGATAAAGACGTATTTTTTCTTGTCGCTCTTTCTTATAAATTAAGTTGTTTTATTAATTTTTTATTCTTAATGCATAATCTTGCATAATCTTTTCATTGTTTTTGCTCTTTTTTTTTATGTTTTTAAACATACTTTTTATCTTAATATTATACATTATTATTTTTGCGCATTTACGACTTAAAATTGTCGCGATAAATACGTTCTTAACTTAGAAATTATTCGCTTTTAGAATCTTCTTGTTTCATTCGTTATTAACTTTAAGAACTATTATTTTTTTAAAACGTTTTATTCTTTGTATATTCTTTCGCGCATTTAATATGTGAACGATGTTTAAATTGCACATTAATGTAATTATTTTCGTTGCGTTCATTTTGTGTATTCTTTTCGTCTCTTTTTATCTTAATTTACGTTATCAATTTTATCTTTTTAATCGATCGTTGATTTAAGAATGTTTGTTTAACGTTTATTTTAATTGTTGTTTGTGCAATTAATAACGAGTTTTGTATTATGTTCGCTTATGTGTTTGCATCTTATGTGTTTTTCTTAATTTTTTTCACTTTTTTTAATTAATTTGTCGTCTTTTTTTTTTTTAATACGAAAATTATGTCAATTTGTTTATTTTTCGCGAAGAATTCGTTAAACTTGCGCGTAAGCTTCTTAACAAGAATGCATTACTTAATTAACGTCATTATCGAAATCATTTTAAACGCGTTTTTTTTTTAGATTTATATAGCTTTTTGATTTTTATTATTTTCGCGATGATCTTTGTTGCGATTTGTGATAAGTCGCATTAAGACGCATTAAATGCGTCTTAATTATTCGTTAACGTTGCGTTAATTACGTTCATTTAAGTTTAACAATTAAGATAAATCGTGAGCGTCATTGCTAGTAAAGTCTTCTCTCTTATCTCTTCTTATATAATGGGATAGTATAATATCGATTTTCGCAAGTTAATCTTGATTCTTTTTCTTCTTTGTTTATTATTAAGATTAATCTTTAATTAAGATACTTAAGATCTTAAATATCTTAAATATCTTAAATATCTTAGACTACAAATAATAGAAAAATATATAGCTTTCGAATATAACTTTTTTATAGATTGTGTTTAACTTATTTTAAGTCTTTATTTATTATTACTCTAATTTATTAATCTATCTATAAAAATTTATTAAATATAAGATTGCTATTATTCGCATTTTAGGAGACAAATCGAGCTAATAGAGATTAAGATATTTATTAGATTCTATAGATCTTACAAATTTATTTACTCTACGTACTCAAATTAGTATTGTCGAAATAAAATTTACTCGAAGAGCTCGTTTTGTTTTCTTAAAGTTTAACAAAGTTGCGAAATCTTCATCGAGTTAAATTACGTCTTGACGCATAAAATTTTAATATTTGCGATGCGCACAAATGTTTGCAATTGTTCGCTAGTTACATAGTTGCGTCAAATCTTCACATTTTTCGCTTTAAACATTAAATTTTGTCAATTTGAACAAACTTTATTTTTGCGACAAATCTAATAAATCAAGAGAATAGGTGCGCATCTCACGTAGACAAATCATAATTATTATATAGAATAGACGCATTCACGAGCGCAATGTTGAGAGATATCAAGATCGTCTCTCGCAAAGCTTGGTTTAAATCTTTAGATTCTCGCAAATGATGCAAGATTTACGAGCTTTAATTTGATCTCGCACAAAGTCCAAATATTAGTAATAGAAAATTGCGACTTTTGTTATGACAAATCTAGATACATCTAGAACTAAAGTTAGGATTTATTAAATGCGAATAACAAGTTGCAATTCTTGTTATTATGTAATTTCTTATATTGTTTGAAGATATCTATAGATTTTTTTAATAGTACAAACTCTTTTTAATATTTCTAGCAAACGTATTAGCGTAATATTTTAAATACTTTAAGAATATTTGTATTAGATTAATATATTTCTATTTCGAGCACTAGCATATTAATATTACGTCGATTAATATTTAGTAGAGACAACAAGATAAAAATTAATAAGTTTGACGTTTATTATAAAGATTGTATCGATTTAAAGAATTAATTTATATAAATAGATATTTACTTTATCTTCTATTTTGTTTTAGCAAATTAAAAAAAAAATTGTACTAATATTTCTTAGAGAAAGAGTCTAGTATTAATTTAAGCTAAACTTACGCAAGTATTTCAAAAATTATAACAAAATTCTTTTGTATAATATTTACAAACTTTAATAACTTTAAAAGAGAGTATCAAAGAATCTTTAAAATATTTAACAAAGAACAAATTGTAAAAAAAGTAGTTTAACACTTAATTTAACAAATCTCTACAATAGACTACGCAACTAAATGTTAAAAATATAATAATTTTATTAAACAAAACAATATTGCACTTATAACAATATTTCGACAAAAACTCAAAAACAATTTTAAGAACAAAATTATACGTAATAGCAAACATTAGCAATTCGGGAAAGCGATCTCTGTGATACAATGGCTTCACTGAGTCGACATCGAACCAAGAGAGTCTCGTAATATCTCGCGCTAGCCTATTAGGGTAATTTGATTTTTTTATTAAAATCTAGATTGTTTTGTAATTTATTTGAAATTTTTAGCCTAATCGGGTTAGTATTACGTATAGAATTAATATTTGAAAACAATTTTTTTTAGAATCTTTTTCGTTTTCAAATATTAATTATATACGTAATACTAACCCGATTAGGCTAAAAATTTCAAATAAATTACAAAACAATCTAGATTTTAATAAAAAAATCAAATTACTCTAACAGGCTAGCGCGAGATGTCACGAGACTCTCTCGGGCCGATGTCGACTCAATGAAGCCATTGTGTCACAGAGATCGCTTTCCCGAATTGTCGATAAAATTATTAGCAATATATTTAATTTTATTAAAATAACTATTGATTTTAATAACAAACTATACAAAAGAATTATAAAAAAGTAATACAATTAATTCTATAAAAAAGCAAAAATCTTCTTCAAATTAACAATCGAATATTAGTAAAAAAAAAAGTTTAATTAGAAGTACAATAATCTAGACTATTGTAGATTTATATTTATAAAATTAAATTCTATTTAACAATACAAAAAAAAACTCTAAATAAAAGCAAGATAATATATTCTAAAAAATATACTACTTATATAGCAAATCGAATTACTTTGTAAAAGATTGTTAATTATAAAATTTAATAAATTGTTAAGAAATTACTTTTATATTAAAAGAGATATTTAATAATTAAAAAAAAATTAGAAAGTAAGTTAATATAAAAATAAATATTTTTAAGACTAAATCGAACAACAATTATTATTTAATAAAAAATTTAAGATAGTTACAAAAAGTTCTAAATAAAATATTATTACACAAGACACTTGTATCTATGCAAAAAGATAATTAAATACTTTTAAAAACTATTTAAAAAAAACAATTAAGAATATTATATTTTTACAATTTAGCAATTAACTTAAACAAAAAGTATAGTAACTAAAAGAACTTTTACATTTGTATAAAAAATATTATAAATAATTTCGAGATTTTAGCTAACTTATTAAAAATTATAAACAAAAACAAAAAGAAATTAGAAAATAATACTATTATTTAAAAAAAAATTAATATAATAATAAAACAGCTAAATCTTATTAGAATATATGTAACAATTTATTATAAACAAAAGATTTAAAATACTAAAACTTAGATATAAAGATACTAAAAAAAAAATATAATATATATGTAGATCTTAGTTAAATAGTTTGCTATAACAACTTATATTAGATTTACTTAGAAAAAAAGAACTAAGTTAATTAATTTTTAGAAAACCGAAGTTATTAATTTAACAACAAAAGAAAGCTTAACGCAAACAAATATTTTAAGCAGAAATTAAAATACAAAAGCAAAAAGAAATTTAAATTTCTTAATAAAAAGTATATTAGAGAAATATAATATATCAGCTTAGTAGCAATAATAGACTGATCGCGAGGAACCGAAAATATCACGTGAGAGCGTTAAGATTCGGTTCCTCGATTTTTTTTGGAAATTGAATTGCTTAAAATAGTAACTTTTCGACTAAGCTAAACTTATTATAGTAATAAGCTAGCTTCTTTAAGCAATTCTATTTTATTCGATTTCTTGACAATTCGATTTCATTTCAAAGTTAAGATCGAATATCGAATCGACGATCAATCTAAGCAATAACTAAATTTAACAATATATACACAATATTTTATTATTTTAATCAAAATTAATAGTTTTTAATTTACAACAATAGTTTGTTCTAGTGCAATAAATAATTTTATAGTTAAGGCTTTTATTAAGAGAAAAGAATATTCTACTTAAAAGAAATTTAATACTTACAATCTAGTAATTATAGATAGAAATCTATTATTTAGTAGAAATAGAAGAGTAGATTAAAGAAACAAAACTACTATTAATAGCTATTTAATAATACTATAAAAAACTAATCTTTAATATAATAGAAATAACTATTTATAATATTGTTCTAGAAATATCTTAGTTAAAGCAATACAGTTTAAAAGTTCACTAATATATATAAGTATTTAGATTTGCGTAATATAATTACGCAATCTATATTTAATCTATATATTAACAATTATCAATAATAATAAATATGAAATTCAATTGAAATTCAATTGCAAATAACAAGTTTGCAATTTTTCAAAAAAATTAACTATTAAAGTTCGACTTAATAAATACTAATAAAAATTAGTTTAAACTACAAGATTAAAATAAATAAAGAAAATTGCAAATCTTCTAAAAAAATTGAACTATCTAATATAGCAAGAAAATCGCTAAATTATATACTATAAATATATAACAATTAAAAGTATCTATTTTAAAAAAAGACAACAATAAAAGTTCTATCTAAGTATTAATTGTAAGATTACGAAATAAAACTTAAATTAGACAGTTAATCTATATTTAAATCTATATATATTTTATTCGAGAAGAAATTATATTGACATTTTTTTGAAGCTCTAAGCTGCTTTAAGCAAGCTAGCAAAACTAAGCAAGATTAAGTACTTAAGAGCTATTATATTTTAATCTCGACGCAAATACAACTTGCAAAGCTTCAAGTATAACTAAGTATAATAATTACAATCTAAGCAATATTAGTAACAAAAGATTAAACAAGCTTTTGTAGATATCTCTTAATAAAATCTTAAACTTTCAAAAGACAATTAGAATCTCTTTTATCTTGTTTACTACTATTAAGTTTGTTTATTAAAAAATACTATTGTGTTTCTTAATTTACGCATAGAATGTTCGAATTATTAAAACTTATTTTTCAAGTAAACTTCGTTCAAATCGATCGAATTTGTTATTTATTAAGTTTTAATATTAATATTGACACAATTATTTAATTATCGAATATACATTTAGACTAATCACGAAAACCCGAATTTATTACGTAACTCGATTCTATAATGTTAGGTTCGAATTCTTGACAATTAAGCAAAAGAATTTATTCTAAGCAAGTTAATCAAGTAGCTTGATTTATCAATCTTGACAATTCGATTCTATGCTAAAAATTCGAGTCGAATTTCGATTCCAACTTTTGGAATCAAAATTCGATCCAACAATCAATCTATATATATTATAGATTGCAAATATTAAAACTTTTTAAAGCTAAGTCTAACTAAGATTTATTTAATTTGTCAAATTTTGAAGAAGAAAAATCTAAAAATATAGTTTTCGTATATTTAGATCGATTTAGTTTATTATATAATCTAATTCTAATTCTAGACTTTCTTAAAGAGTTTAGAAAGCTTAGAGTACTTTAGAAAACTTGCATTAAATTAAGTAAATAAAATAAAATATTAATATAGAAACACTTTGCAAATATCTAGCAAAAAACAAAAAAAAATTTATTAGAAAATTTCAACTATAGATAGAATATTCGATTCTCTTTATATCTAAAAAAACAAAACTTTCTATCTATATATTAATTATTAAAAGCTAAACAATATTACAATCAAGAATTAACATCTACTATTTAATATTAGCAAGCTTCAAAATTAGTTGTTTAAAACAAAATACTTTATTATACTAAATTTACAAAAAACGTATAATTAAATTAAAATGAAGATAAAGAAAGAGTAGAAATCAAGTTTTTGTATATAATATTTAAAATTTTACAAATATATAATAATACTATTTGAATTTACAAATACTTCGACAAAATATTACAAAATATTTAACAATATATTACAAAAATATTTAAATTAATTTGTTATAGTATACTTGAACAATATACTAGTTTACTCCAAAATTTAAAGAAATTTATATTTTAAATTAAAGAAATACAAATTTTATCGAAAAGAGTTTAATTTTTTATACTTTATTGTCGAATAATATAAAATTTAAATAGATTTAAAGAAATTATAAATTGTAAAAAAATAGAAACTATTTATTAACATTAAGAAAATACAAGTTTTTATAAATTTTATTAAATACAATAATTTTTTTATTAAAGACTTCTTAACAAATGCAATACTATTAATTAATTTTACGAAAAAGAATATACTATACTTATAAAGATTAAAATAAGAAAAATTATTTCAAAAATTGAAGCTAGAATACTTAAAAGAATATATACTAAAAATATATAATTTACAATTGTTAATATATATTGAAATTAATATATTAAATATAATTATAGATATATATCTTAGTTAAAAGTACAAAGATATATAGTACTTAATAATATTTTTTTCGAAAAAACTCTTATTAATTAAATAAAATTATAATATTTACAATAAAAAACTACTTGCTATTGTAGTCTCTTTAGAGTTATAGAAAGTATATACTAAAGAATTATTAAAACTTACAATTTTTACTAACTACAATTTTTTTTTGCACTTTACTACTATTAAACAAATTAATAAAAAATAAATACAATAATTAAAGCAACTTAAACAATACAAGTTTAAAATACAATATACTTTAGACAAATTTGACAGCAAAGCAAAAAAATAGAAAATAGAAATAGTAATTATATAGATACAAAAGACTTATTTAACTGTAATATACTTAAAATTAATAAAAACAAATTACTATTAGCAAATAAGTATAGACTAAATATTATTTTACAAATAGTTAGAGACAGTATAGAAGAATTTCTAGTAAAGAAAAAAAAACTTGAAATATTTATTAACAGAATTAATAAATATATATAAAAACATTATAATAGACTATTGCAAAAATATTTAAAAGTAATTAAAATTCTTTAACTTTTATATTAATATTGTTAGTTTTTTCAAATAAGACAAGCTATTGTTATATATATGTTAAACAATATTTTAGCTATTAATAGAACAACTATAATATATATACAAACTATAGCCAAATCTAGTATTAGAAACTATCTAAATTGTTATAGAATAAAGTTATTATAGATTTTGTTATTAAGTTGTCTAAGTTAACAAATTTAACAATCGAAAAGAAATATAATTCGATATTAATAATAATTGATAAATTTATCAAATATTTATATATTATTGTATACAAAGAGAAGTTTATAGCAAAATAACTAAAATAATTGTATTAAACTAACTTATACAATACTACAATATATCTAAAAAACTAATTAGTAACAAAGATAAGCTTTTATATTAAGTTATTAAAAATACTTCTATTAATATTAGATATAAAACTTCAAATATTTATTGTCTATTATTTAATTGCAAATAGTTAAATAAAATAAACAAATTAGAGTCTAAATCAATATCTAAAATACTATACTAATAATACTTATAGTAACTAAATAATATTTCTATCTATAGTATAACTAATACTCATAGTGTGATCGTTGGGTCGGGTCGAACACTTTTTTCTCAACCCGACCCACCCTCTTAGGCCTCGTAGGGTTGGGCCAGGGTCAAGGCGCGAACCCGACCCCAGGGTCGGGTTTCGTCGAGTCAATGCCAAGAACCCAAGCTAACTTCGTCGCGTTAGCATTCGCTTATCTTATCTTATCTTATATATGCGCTAACTCGATTGGGCTAGCGCAGGGTCTACGCTAATTGCATATGGTTAGCGCGTCACGTGACGTCACGTGATCGGGTGGATCGGGTTGAACACTCGACGCGCATTCTTCGTCCGTCCCACCATGTTGGGCTAGGAAATTTGCCTGACCCCAGGGTTAGGGTTGGGTGGGCCAACCCGATCGGGCTGAAACCCGACCCGACGGTCACGCTAAATACTAAATGCAAAGATTTCGAATATTAGTAAAATAACTCTATTTTTTGTTAATTATAGTAAGGAATCTAATCTTTTTAAAGAAAAACAAAAGTATTTATTAGCGCAATTAGCTATCGAAAAAGTAGTAGTATCTAACAAGATATATAACAATATCTTAAAAATACAAAAAAGATTAATTAGGTATTAAAACACAAAATAAAGAAAAATATTTTAACTAAAAAAAAAGAATAAAATATATTTTCTTACAAAAAATCTTAAAATAAAAAATTTAAGCAAGAAATTAAACTATATTAAAATTAAATTGTTTTTTATTAAAAAAACAAAAAGATTAATTAATTACAAACTTAACTCATTTAAGAATATTAGATTGTTTTTAATCTTTTATATCTTATTGTTGGAACTAGCAAATCTAATTATATTTTTACAAAATAAATTTTATTTCTATTTACAAAAAGAGAAACAATATAAAATTAAGAAAATTTTATAATAAAAACATCAAAAGTATCTTATTAAGTAGAAAAAAAATTATCTTCGAAAATATATAAAAGTTACTTAAGAATCTAAAGAAGTGCTTTAACAAGTTGCAATAATTTTGTTAGCAATAAAATTATTTATAAAAACTAATAGAATGTTAAAAATCAAAAATGCAAACAATAATAAATTAATAATTATATCGAACAAAATTCTGAATATCTTTTCAATATATTCGATTTCTTTTTTGCTTTTCTTAATTTTCAAAATATTTTTTAACTTTGTATTATTTATATCTTTTAAATAGCAAAGTTAATTTAATTTAATTTTATCTTTTGCGCAATTCTTAGACGCAATTTTATTATTTTGTTATTTAGTTTTTTAGTCTTTTATATAGTCTTATTTATTTTCTAATAATCAAAAATAAAATTATATTTTTAATTCTTTCGATAATGTTTTTTATACTTAAAATATCTTCTATTTTACGAATAATAATAATAAAAATCTATCTAGAAAAATTAAGATAATTAAGATAACTTAACTCTTAAACATCTTAAATTCAAAATTAAAATAATTAAGATACTTAAGATATTAAAATTCTTAAATATCTTAGATTTCAATAATAGAAAAATATATAGTTTTCGAATATAAATTCTTTTATAGATTGTGTTCAACTTATCTTAAGTCTTTACTTATTGTTACTCTAGTTTATTGAACTATCTATAGAAACTTATTAAATATAAGTTTGTTACAAGTTGCAATTCTTGTTATTAAGTAACTACTTACATTGTTTAAAGACGTCTACGAATCTCTCTAATAATACAAATTCTCTCTAATACTTCTAGCAAACATATTAATATAATATTTCTATTTTCTTGTTTGTTTTACTTTTGTTAATATATATTATTAAAGTATTTGTTTTCTTTAATAGTTTTTTGAAAATCTTTTTTGCAATCTTTTTACTTAACTTAATACTAGTAGCTAGTAAGATTTATTACAACAGTATTGCAAACAATATAATAATTTTCAAATTATAAATATTAGTATTTATCTTTCTTTCTAGCTTGTTTGTTAGCTTTTCTAGTAAACTTACTATTTAACTCTTTTTGCTAGATTTAATCTTAATTATAGTATTGTAAGTTAAACTAGTAACTACTCTAAGTATTGTTAAATATATTATGCAATCTAGATAGATATATATTAATAGAGAATATATTTCAATTTGCAATATTAAATATAATATAGTTCTATAGACTTCGATAATTTCTCTTTGTGCTTTGTATTTGTTACAATATTTCTTGAAAATCTAGTAATTATTTACTAGAATAGAATTGCTTACTAGTTTATCTAGATAGAAGATGCAAATTATTGTTATATATTTAGATAGGCTTTCTTCTATAGAAATAAACTATCTTTTATCTACTCTATTAGTATTAAACGCTTACTAGACTATTAATAAACCTTTTTTATTTTCTTTCTCTTGTATAATATGTACTATGTTAAGCAATTACAAGTTAATTAAGATATAAATATTGTATATATTATTTGTCTTATTCTAATTAATTTAACTTTCTATATCGATTTTGTTAGACTAGATAGAGCTTCTATAGATTTTAGCGTCTTTGTTATATTTCTATTAATTTAGACTTTCTAGTTAAGTTTACTATTTGATATAATCTCTAAATATTTAATTGCTTTTTTTAATATTATTGTTATATTATTATTAATAATTATTGTATCGATTATGTCTTGTCTCTTTCTAGTAATATAGCATAGCTAATATTTGCTAAGAGAGAACTTAATTTTGTGCAATTAAATTTACTTCTTGCAAATGTTCTTGTATATACTAGTTAATTTATTGGCAATTCGGGGAACCGATCTCTCAATTTCAAGATGCTAAGATAACTCAAATAGTTCGAGGCCAGTCTTGAGAACGTTCGGGAGACGACAAGAAGCTTGCATTTAAGAAATCAAAAAAGACTTAACAAAAAGTATAATTTTGATGTTCGAAATGCGCACGAACTCTCGCAGTACTTCGATTAGATCTTTGCTTATTACTCGCTTATATTATAGTAATTTGTATAATAGAATCGAACGATTTGTAAGGTTTCTACGCGTAAGTAATATGTAGATTAATCGTTAATTCGATATTCGATCTCAACTTTGAAATCGAATCTAATTGTTAAAAAATCGAATAAAATCGAATTGCTTAAAGAAGCTAGCTTATTATTGTAACAAGTTTAGCTTAGTCGAAAAGTTACTATTTTAAGTAATTCGATTTCAAAAAAAAATCGAGAAATCGAATCTTAACGCTCTTACGTGATATTTTTAATTTCTCGCGATTAGTCTAGTAATGTGCAAGCAGAAGCATCTTCTATAGTTGCGCAATTAATTGCGCGTAATTAACTGCGTATAATTAATTGCACTTGTAAGTTGCGCTTACGAGTCTTAATAACGTGCAAGTAGTACTCTTGACATTGCACAAGTAATGTGTATCTTAATCTATTCTTCAAATTTTAATTCTATTAGCTCAAGACTAATCGAATCTGCTAATAGAACTTTAGAGCTAAGATATCGACACAACAATTTCAAGAGTTTCGAGTCGCTAATAGAATCTCTAGAGAGTTATCTCGAATTGTCGATGTTGTTTGCAATTTTCTTTAATGTTTTTTCTTTAACTAGTAAGATTATATTGTTTACAAAGTCGCAAGTCTTAATATTCTAGTTATATAACTCTTTCAAGAGTAGAATTTCATAAAATAGAAAGAGAATTGACAAGAGTAGCAATTTTTGCGATATTTTAAGAACAATATTAACTTTGTTTGTTTTGTGCTTCTTAATCTTAAGAATAGTAGTTCGATTGCTTAAAAATAAACTAATTGTGTCGATTCGATTAATTAAATTAAATCTTAGTAATTTAATTTGAATTAAATTAAAAGTCTTAACAATTCGATTTCTAAGATTAAAATCGACAATTTAATTCAATTTTAAACTTAAAATCGAAAATTAAATCGAAAAATAAATTTAAATTGTTAAGATATTAGTTTTATTAAAATAATTATAATTAATTTGTTAAAAATCTTAATTTTATATTTTTAATTTAATAATGCAATTTAATAATGCAATTTAATAATGCAATTTAATAATGCAATATAATAATGCAAATGCAATTTAATAATGCAATATAGTAATGCAGTATAGTAATAGATTATAATATTAATTTGTAATAGTAAACTCTTTAAACTAAGTATATAAAGTTGTTAATTCGGAATCTTAATAACTTTGTTTGTTATACTATGATTTTAAACAATCTAATTCAAGTTGCTTTCGATCTTATTATTATTTTTGTTATTACTATTTTAATTTTAATTTTTTTATTTAATTTTATTGTTTGCTATTATTGTTAATATTAATAACTTTATAGTAATTATAATTTAACGTTTCAACAATATTTTTCGTTGTATATTGAATCTCTTAATTATTATTATTCTTTTTAACAATATTGTTAGAATTTTTTATCTTAACATTAATAGAATTAGAAATTTCTCTCTCTTTTGCGTTTTTTGATAACGCAAATTTTTTAACAAAATTATTATACAAATCTAAAAAATTCGCGTTATTTTTTCTTTTTAAGTTATTTAAATTATTATAATAAATTATTTGTTGTTAAATAATTTTACAATTAATTTTATAAATATTAAAAAGCTTTTATTAATATTAAGCTTATTGTTAATACTTAATTGCAATATTAATTAACTTAAATATAAAAAACAAATAATATATTTAAATAATATATATATTTTAAAAGAAAAACGTTATTATTATATTTATATCTTTATATATTAATTGCATTTCTTAAGTAACTCTAAGTTGTTTTATTCTTTTAATTGTAAACTTCTTTTTTGCTTTTTGTTTAAATTAATTTTTGAAGTATTGTATTGTTAAGTTATTAATATTGTATATTGTATTGTATTATTTAAATATTTTATTATATATATTTTAATTACTTCAATACTTATTAATTTTATTTTTAATATTGTTCTCTATAACTTTACAATTTAACTAAAAGACTTCTATTTAAACAAACGTTTTACGCAATTTCTTAGTATAAATCGAAATAGCTTTGCGATTGTTGCTCTATTTGCGATATAACTTTTTTTAATTATTTTATTCTTATGTGCAATTGTAACTTGCAATGCTTTTTAAGTTAATTAATAATAATTTTATTGTTTGCGCGTCTTCTTAGCTTAGTTTATTAATAATATATATAGATAATATAGTTATATATTGAATTATAAAAATATCTTAATATTTAATAGAATATTATAAGATTTAAAATATAAAAGAGTTTAAAAGATCGACAAAATTATAAATAAAATATTGGAAAATAATTTTATTAAACAAAGTAAAAAGTATATGCGTTAAAGTTAAAATTATCTTTTACTTTCTACTTTTATTTACTTTAAACTTTTTATTTAACAAAATTATTATTTCTTTATATTTATATTTATCTAATTTTGTTAACAAATAATATAAATTTATTTATACTAATTTTGTTATTGTTATTGTTTATTTTATATAATATTGTTATTAATTGTTAATTTAAGCTTCTATTTTTACGCAATTTTTAACGCAATTTTGAGCATATCTCTATTAATAAAAGTCTTCAAAATTATTGCAATTTTCCTTATAACTTCTTATATATATATTATTTTATTAATATTAATATTGTAATTTTTAATAATTTGTATAAAGCAAAGAAGTAATATATACAAGTAATATAATATATTTTATTTATAGTTAATAAGCTTAATTTACTAATTTGATAATTTGCTTCGAAGCTCTTTTGTAATAAGATAATTTCTTGTAGTTAGTTTAGACAAAACAAAATAAATAAAGTTAAAAACAAAAATGTCGAAAACAAAAGTATTAAAGAAAAGAGTACTAAAGAAATTATGTTTGTAATATTAATATAGTTAAGATAATACAAACAAATAATATATATTTAACTAATATACTAATATTTTGTAATAAAAAAAGCAAAAATAAAATTATTAGAAGTTGATCGATTTTCTTAATTTTAAATATTTATTTTAATACGTCTAGGGCTTCTTACTAATAAAAACAACAGTTGTACAACGGTTGTATGTCGGTTGAACAACAGAAATCTAGATATTTTATAGTTGTTTAACGGTTGTTCAACGGTTTAAAGTTAGAAATTAAGATTTTTTATAGTTGAACAACGGTTAGACAACGGTTTGAGACTAGAAAATTGGTTTTTCTATAGTTAAACAACGGTTGAACAACGGTTGTTCAACCTATAGATGCCTATAGATGCTAATTTTGATATTGAAATTTTTTAACAACGGTTTGAGACTAGAAAATTGGTTTTTCTATAGTTGAACAACGGCTGAACAACGGTTGAACAACGGTTGTTCAACCTATAGATGCCTATAGATGCTAATTTTGATATAGAAAATTTCGAAAATTTTGAAAATTTATTCTAAGTCCTGAAGCTAGCCCGATCGAGGTTTTAACTCTTGGCGTGTCGAGTAGTAAAATATCTAAATCGTTGATTCGTCAATGCGTAAAGTCGTTAAGACGTTTTTCTATTAATTCTATTAATAGTTTAGAGTTTAAACTTAAATTTAAAGCTTTAATTTATTTTGGAAAGTCTCTATTTCGATTACTATCAACACTATCAAGCTATAAATAGAAAAATCACGTGATTTGCAAAAAACATATACGCGTAAGTGACTCCCCCATCTATACCCCCCCCTTATATATCTATCTACTAGTCTAGTACTTAGGAAGTCTAATTAATTATAATTTTTTTTTGATTTAATAAATTTTTTAATCAATCGTTGGACAACTATATTTCAACCTATCTATAGTTTAATTGCGGTTGGTGGTTGTTGGGGCAACCAACGGTTGAACAATCGAGATTTAGAATTTTTCTAGTTGTTAATCGGTTGGAAAACGGTTGGGAAACGGTTTTTGGTCGGTTTTTGATCGGTTTTTCGACGGTTTTTCGACGGTTGTACAACGGTTGAATTTTTCACTAGTCTAACTATATTGTATCTAATTTGCAAAATACTATACAATAAAGTTTAAAGTTTCGATTGTTGAAAAAAATACATATTGTATTTAGAGTTTAGTTTTAAATATGTTTTATAAAGTTGTAAAAGTATTGATATATTTTTTTTTTCCTTTAATAAGTATATTATTTTATTGCATTACTATTATAATTATAAGATTTAATTAATATTTAACTTTATATAGATTCGAATTTTGTAACAATTTATATTAAATACGCAACAATTTAGTACAAGAATTGTTAATTTATTAGATATTTAATAAAGCAATTCAATTTTTTCTAGTAATAGAAATTCTAAATTTTTTTTTAAACAATTATAATATATTTTTGTGCTAGCTATAAGTTAAGCTTTCGAAATTTAATTATTTATAGCTTTCTTTTAGCAATTGAAGTTATTAAATATATTATTATTTTGTATTATTATTAATAAATTTAATTTGTATCTAATACTCTTGTCAAATAACAAGAGAGTATTTAATGTTTGTCGATAGTATCTACTCTTAAACAATCAAGTATAACTTGATTGTTAACTTAGTTCTTAGAGAATTATCTTTACAACTATTATAGATATTTGTTTTGTTTACTTGCGTATCTTTTTATTTTGTCTAGTTGTTTTGTCTGTCTAGCTATTATTCTTTGTCTAGCAAATATTAACTTTAACTAGCAATCCAAGTCAATTGTTTGTCTAATTTAGATAGACAATACTAATTGTAAATTCTCTTATTTAGTTTCGCATTTATTACTAGATAGTAAATTATTATATTAGAGTTGACATTTGTTTGCGTTTTGCAGTTATTAGATATTAAGTTATTATATTAGAGTTAATATTTATTTGTTTTTAGCAACTATTAGATATTAAATTATTGTATTAGAGTTAATATCTATCTATCTTTTGCAGTTATTAGATATTAAATTATTGTATTAGAATTAATATCTATTTGTTTTTTGCAGATATTTATCTAATTATATCAAAATGTCTTTCTTAGTTAAATTTACTAATTTTGCTCTTTTTGTTTTTACTTATTAAATTCTGCAGTTTTATATTATTAAATATTAGTATATCTCTTATATTAGTAAATTAACTAGACTAAAAGTCGAAAAGCTCTTCAAACTTTTATTTTGCTTGTTTTTACTAAAATTAACAGACAGAACTTATTGTTTTATTTAGTTTTTTTAATCTAGTAAAAACAAACAAATTTAATTAGCTAAATAAATAGTTAACAAGATTTTACTCAAACAAGCAATTAATAAATTCGAAAAAATGCAACAAATAATTTTATTTAATATAATTAACAACAAAGTTTCGACAAAGAAACTATTATCTATTATAGTTTATAACAAGTCTTCGATAGAAATATTATTATCTATTGTTTTTAATTATTAGATTTTGGAGATAGTACAATTTTTTATAGTTAATATTGTTACTTTAAAGATATAATTGATTTCTATATTAGACAATATTATTACGAAAATATTATTAGAGTTGTTAGCAAAACAGTTATTTGAATATTAAAATAAGCAGTTTGAGCAAAAAAATCTAAATATCTAAACTAATAATATTTTAGATCTAGAATTTTCTAGTTTTGTTGTTGTCTTAAAGTATTTTTACAGAAATTTTGTTATTTAATAAAATAGATTTGCGTCTTCAAATATTTTTAGATTTGTCTTCTTATTTGTATTTTCTATCTTATGTTTTTTCTTAACTAAACAGTTAATAATTAACTTTTTCGACAAACTAAAAAATAACAAAATTGACAAATTAGACAATAGTAAATTGCGCAAAAATTTATTAACAAATATTTAACAATCTATATTGTTAAGAGCGAGCTTTCTCTTTTAAGAAAGATAGTATAAATTGTTGTTATTAATCTAAAATTAATTAAACATGTTTCGAAATAAATAATATATTCAAAATAATAAATTTATACTTTAACAATTTTTTGCAAAGTAATTAATAATAGTTTGATTAGTTTAACTTTGTTGCGTAATTGTACAATCTACAAATATTTAATTTATTTAACGCTAAACAATATATTTAGTATAATTAATAACAAGATGTCGAATCTAGTATTTTATAGTTAAATACTTAGTCTATTTATTTTTTGCTAACTTAATCGAACACAATTATGCTTAATAATATAGACTTGTAGCAGCAGCAAGAATTTATTTAATAGTCTCTTAATATCTAAGTTAATTCTATAGTTTTTAAATAGATTTTGTTTTTACAACTTAATTCTACAATTACGCAATTTAACTTTGCAACTTTTAAATAGACTTTACTCTTTATAATTTTTAATCTAGATTAGTTGCAAGCTATATTCTATAAAGAATATTAACACTTTTTAGTAGAGTAAATATAATAGATGTCTTAAGATAAATTAACTAGATACTTTAATAAGTTTTTATAGAAAGACATAAATATACTTTCTAGTTAATTCAAAATATTTAATCTAGATTTCTTTTATTTAGACGCTTTAGATAGCTATAAATTAGACAATATTATTTTTATCTACAAGAAAACAATATGTAGAGAAGTCTTTATTTTTGTCGAACAAGTAAATAATTATATATATGTTGTTAACAAAATTGTTATTTAAGTTAATCTCTCTTTTTGTTTTTGTCACTCTGTTATAATATAATATCTTAAAAAGATAAACAATTTTAAATATTAAATATTTCGAAATCTATTTTTTTAAATTTTATCGATAAATTGCAAAATTGCTTTAAGATAAAAATTAGCAAGATATTTAACAAATTAATATTAAAAAAATTTATTGTCAAAAATACTAAAAACAAACAAAAAACTATAAAATATTTGCAAAATATTATTTTTTATATATAGTTAAAAAATATTAAAGAAATTTAAAAATAATTAATCTAAATATAGAATTAACTCGAGATAGAATTACGTTCTATTGTTAATATATTTATTGCTTATATATTATTTTAGAACTTTATTAAAAAACTCGATACAAAATATAAAATATAAAAAACAATATTTATCTATTGCTCTAATTAGCAAAATTTAAATTAATTAAATAGACAATTAAGAAAAGAAAATTTGTTAGTTTATACTATATATATTTTGCTTAATCTATTTTTTTGTATATTTTTTTTATTAGCAATTCGATTATGCGTATTCTTTTTAATAATAGTTTGTAGACTATAGATAATTTATATAATTTATATAGAATCTGCAAGATTTTAAGAAGTAATTTTGTTAATTAATACAATAGATTTTTATACAATTCTAGATATTAAAGTCTTTTGCAAGATTTGCAATTACAACAATAATAAATTCTTTTGCAAATAGTTAAAGCAAGAATTTCTACTATTAGAATTAGAAAACAAGAAATAGATAGAATAATATATAGCAAAATTAAGACAATTATTAAGATAAATATTGCAATAATTATTGTAATAATTATTAGAACAACTACAAACAAATAGCAATCTATTAAGTTTTTGTTATAACAATATATTACGCAAATTTTGAAAAATATATAAAGTTTGTCTACTATATTATATTCTTCGAAAATCTTACAAGTTATCATAGTAATTCTTGTACAAATACAATAGTATATTATATTGCTAACAATTAGTCGAAAGAGATATACTATATTAAGAAAAAAATATTAGTAGTTATTTATATAATTGACTTGTTATAGAAAGCAATTTATTAGACAAATATAATATATATTAAGTTAGTATTAGTATCTCTTTTTATATTTTTTAAGTATAAAAGTTATATCTCGATCTTTTTATTAAGAAACAAGCTTTTTTAATATATCGAAAACAAATACAATAAGATATATTGTTAAAAATTTACTAAAATATTCTATATTAATTTTGTTTTTATTAAAATAAATTTTATAGATTTAGAACTAATTAAATTAGACGCTCTATTACTATATTAGAATATACTAACTTTTAGATATTAATACTATACAATATATTAAATAATATTTTTATAAAAAAATATTTTGTATACTATCTATATTAATAGCAAATATATTATATTACTATTCGATAATAATTTTTTTAGTAACTTGAAACTAAAATATTTTACAAAATAGTTTAGCGTTATTGTATTTATACGCAATATTAAAAACAACAAATATTTAATTAACAACTATTTTTAATTTTTAATATATTTTTAAGATAGAATAGATAACAAAATAATTGTTGTTTACTTTTATCAAAAAATTTATATTGTAAAAAATCTAAAAATAAAGCTGCTATTTAAAATAAATATTATTAATTTTCGAACATATAATTGTTAACGCAAATAGACAAAAACTAATTATTAAAAACTATTAAAATTTGAAGACAAAACTAAAAATAAAGTTAAAAAACAATATTTAAATAAAACAAATTTTCAAAATTAAAAGAAGTTTTGTAATTGTTGCTTATTTTATTTTCGAAGTTTTAGTAATTGTACAAGAAAAAAATTTGTTTAACAAAAACTATCTTTTTAAATTAATTTTACTCGACACTTACTTCTATATTGCAAATAAAGAGATATTTTTTGTACATATTTATAACAATTGTCTTATATCTTTTTGTATCTTTTAGTATAAAATAGTAGAATATTTGCTAGAATTTAAGAAGCAAGATTGTTATTAGATTAGTTCTGACAAAAAGAGTTAAACAATAAAAAAAAATTAAGATTAATATATTTAATAATAGCTATTAGATAGATCTAATTAATAGTATTTATATCTACAATAGTTTAGACAAAATTATTGCGCTTTAGTATTTTGTTAAACAATTGTATATCTTGTAAAAGAATATTAATAAAACTGTTAATTTTATTAAAAAAGACTAAATATTAATTCTATTAAATAGTAACTAAAACTCTATATTAATATCGAAAATAAAATATAAGATTTATTTTTTAAAAAAACGCAATTGCAAGATAGTTAATAAAGAATTCGACAAACTATGTATTCAAAATAAGATAATATAATTAATTAAATTTTTGTTGTTCGAATTTTTTATCTTTATAATTTAACAAATCTTATTAGACGAAATTCGAAAATATTAAGTAGTAACTAATATTTGCGAACTAAATAGATTAATTATTATAAATAAATATTCGATATTTGTTTAGACAAATATTATAGTTTAAATTTGTAAATATAGATATATAAATCTAATAAATAAATCAACTTTCTTTTTGCAATTCTTGATTTTATTTAAAAATAAACATAAGTTTTTTATTATTATTTATTAAGATAAGAAATAACTTAATATTACTATTATAAAATTCAAAAATTTGTTTATCTATATTTAATAAATAATAGATAGAAATTTTTGTTAATTTAGAGACTTCTATTGTATTTATATTAACAATATTGTTGTTTTCTTGCAATTGTTCGATATATATTTAACTTATCTTATTTAGTTGTTCGACAAATTAGTTTTGCTAAATATTACACTTAGTTTCAAAAAGATCTATCTTAACTATTCTAGTATTATTTTGCTAAAACAAAAAGTAAATATCTTTAACTTGTTTATTATCAAAGAGCATATTATTGCTATTAAAATAATTAGATTTTCTAAAAATTTAAAATTACTTAAAATCTATTTTAATCTTGTCAATTATTAAAGAGATAAAACTGTCTAATACGTTTAGCACACTAATATTTTACAACAACAAAAATTTGTTTTTTAAAAAGTTTTTCTATTGTTAACAAACAAAAACAAAAAATATATTTAAGAAATATATATATTAAATACTTGTTTGCTCTTCTTTAATTCTTTTATTAGCTACAAAAATTCTTAATAACTTCGAATTTCTTAATTCATTTTAATAATAGTTGCCAATTATATATAGATTTAAATGTCTTTAAGAAGCGCAAATTTAATATCGAGATATATTATATTAAAGACAATTCGATTAGCAACAATTTTATACAAAATAATATTTAGTATATTTTGTTTTTGTTTAAAATTCTAAGTTTTGTCGAGATAAATTATTAATTAATTAAAATAAAAGTAACTTGTCTTGTATAAATAATACAAAAGACTAGATATCTAATAGAAGCAATTAAAAAATTTATTATAGTTTATATTAATTACTCGATTATAATTAGTATTGTTTAACAAACAATATTGTTCTTTTTATTAATTAACAAGTTTAATCTTTGTTTTGTATATATCTTGCAATATCTTTTACAATTTTCGCTAGATATATATTATTGTGCAGAAAGACTATATATAATTTCGAATATATTGTTTAAACTTTTTGTACTTAAAGATAAATATAACAAAAACAAATTATTAACTTTAAACAAAGTAGACAACTTTGCAACAAATATAAAGACTATAATTAGATTAATCGTTGGGTTAGATTTTGATATCAACATTCTAGTTCGACCCAAATACTTGATATCAATCTCTTGATTCAACTTGGAATCGACTTGGGTCAACGATTTCTTAACTCAACTCGATCGACTCGCCAAGCAATCGAAAATGACGTCAAAAAGCCAAGATTTTCTATTTTTAAAAATATTCGCATTATTTAAATTACTAAAAATAGTTTAAAAATAATAACGCACAAATAACGTACAAATGCATTACCTAAATGCATTACTATATAATATTATAAACAAATTAATTAAATTAATCAATTTGATTAAGTTAATTAATGCACTTTTTTAAAAATAATCTAAATTTTTCGAGTCTTGGCGAGTCGAGTCAAGTTATACGCTAAGTACTTCATATCTATCCTTTGACTTAACTCGAATACTTGGGTCAAGATTTTTGACCCAAATTGAGTCTTGGCGAGCTAGGAATCCAACTCGAACTCGATGACCCAACTTGACGCGACTAGTCTAACTATAATCAAGTTAATGCAACAAACTTTTAAAAAGAAGTTAAATTTAGTCGATTAAAATACAATTAATAAGATAATTTTATTTTACTTAAGTTTTGTTTAGATAAATAAAATCTTTAAGAAAAATCTTCTCGAGATATATATTAAATCTATTAAGTAAACAAAAATTCTAACAATAATTCGAAAATTATCTATATCTTCTAATATTCAATTTTCTAAAGAAGACAATTTACTCTACTTTATAGACTATACAAATTACAAGAAACCTATATTAATCGAAGCTTATTAAGCAATTAAGCGCAAAGACGTAGTTTCGACTAAAGTATAAAAAACGCGAAAAACAAACATTAATTAAGTTTTATTCGAGATAATAATATTGTTTTGCAAATATTTAGTTTTAACAATAAAAGTAGACAAATCGATCTTAAAAATCTTAATTGATAAAAATATTTTCTCTAATTTTACTTTATTCTTTGTTTTGCAAAATTTAAAATTACTAAAGTATTACGCAAAGAAGTTCGAGACAATTAAAACAAACTTAATTATATATTAAATATTAATTTCAAAAGATAAATTAAGTTGCAAAAAAATAATTTATAAATTTACAAATATTTTAGTTACTAATTGTTAGACAATTTAATTTGCAACAATTGCTAAACAAATACTAAACATAATAATAAATAGTTTAAACAAAACAATAATATATTTTTTAAGTTATATAAGATAATTGCAATACTATTTTTAATATCGACTCTATTATTGTAATTAATATTTATATTTTTCTTAAAAATATTGTCGAATTTGCTAACAAATCGACTTAAATTATTAAGATTATAGAATTGTTCGAAAATAGTTTTTAGAATAATTTTATAAAAATTAAGTTAAACAAAATATATTTAAACGCGAAAAAGAGTATTTATTGTTAGCGCAACAAAAAGTTCTACAACAAACTAAATATCGAAAAAAATTAAACTAAAATTATTTAGGAATATAATGCGTAGAGAAATAAGAACAACAAATTTATTACAATTAATTAGACTATTAAAATTTAAGTAGAATAGTAATTAAGTCTAGAAATTAGATAACGTTTAAATTTGCAATACAACAAAAGTATTAGTATCTTTTCTTTTAAGATAGATATATATTACAAGATTTATATCTAACGCTCTTGTTAAATAGCAAAAGAGTATTTGATATTTGTCGATAGTATTTGCTCTTAAACAATCAAGTATAACTTGCTTGTTAACTTAGTTCTTAGAGAATTATCTTTACAACTATTATAGATATTTGTTTTGTTTACTTGCGTATCTTTTTATTTTGTCTAGTTGTTTTGTCTATTTGATTGCTATTCTATGTCTAGCAACAAATTAACAAGTCTTAATTAAATTTTGTTTAAAATATTTTTGTTAATTGCAATTTATAATTATTATGTTAAAATTAAATATTAATATTTAAACTTTATTTAATATATTTGTTTTTCTCTTTTAATATAAGTAATAAAAAATTATTTCTAATTTTGTTTAATGTTTTGTAAAGAATTTTTTTTTATTGTCGAAAATAAAAATGAGAAAATTTTAATTAAATTAATTTGCAAATTAATTAAAATATAAATTACTAAATAGCAAATTGCGCAAAATAAATTTGCGAAAATCATTTTTAATTTAAAATAGTTATTAATTTAAAACTTTTAACAAATTAGATATTTTGCAAACAAAAGTATTAGAAATAATATTTTTAAATAATATATAGAGAATTTCTTTAAAATAAAAGAGTAATACAAAATAATAATACAAATAAAAATTTAATTAAACAAATTATTATATAATAAAATATAGTTATAATTTGACAAATATAAAAAGAGTCTCTCTAAAATAGAAAAGTAATACAAAATAATAATATAAGCAACAACTAATTTAAGTAGATTATTATATAATAATATAAACAAATTTAATTGTAATCTTAAAGTATATTAAACTATATTTTAGTCAAAATTTCAAAGTTATAATAATATAGATTTAAAAATAGTAAATCTTAATATAATAATATAATTTTCGATTTCTTAACAATTCGATTCGATTTAATTTTAAAATATATAAATTAATTCGATTTTTAATTTAATTTCTATATGTTACGACCCTAGCTCGTTACAGCCGATATATATTCTGCGGAAGAATATGTAGCACGAAGCATAACTATCTGCATGCTTAACGACTTAATAGGCGAGCAGTGCTCGACGCGCTAGCGAGCGAGCTCGACATGCTCGTCAGCGAGCAGAGCGAGCAGAGCTCGACGTGCTAGCGAGCGAGCTCGACATGCTCGACAGCGAGCAGAGCGAGCAGAGCTCGACATGCTTGACAGCGAGCATGACGAGTAAGAAGAATCTCATTTAATATATAGATTTTCGAACACGACTTTTTTATGAATCGTGTTCAACTCATCTTAAGTCTTAACTTATTGTTACGACTACTAAAGCTGCAATCTCTTGTTACTAAGTGATTGCTTGCATTGTCTAAAGACGTCTACAAATCTCTTCAAAGCACAATTCTCTCTAATATTTTGAATCGTCAGATAGCAGCGTAACACTTTAAACATTCTAAGAATGTTTATATCAAATCAACGCGCTCCTACTTCGAGCACTAACTCATTAGCATCACGTCGACCCTCTATTGATGAAGACGACAAGATCAGAATTAACAAACTTGACGTCTATCATAAAGATTAAATCGATCTAAAGAACTAACTTATGCAGATAAATATCTACTTCATCTTCTATTTTATTTCAGCGAACAAGAAGACAATTTTCGCATTCACATTTCTCAGAGAAAGAGCTTAGCACTAGCTCAAGTTAAACTTACGCAAATATCTAAAAAATTATGACGAAAATTCTCGTGCGATGTTCACGAACTTCGATAACTTCAAAAGAGAGCTTCGAAGAATCTTTAAAACATTTAACGAGAAACAAATCGCAAAAAGAGTAATTTAGCATCTAATTTAACAAATCTTTGCAGCAGAGTACGCAGCAAGATTTCAGAAGTATGTCAATTTTATCAAGTAAGACGATGTCGCACTTATGACAATGTTTCGACGAGATTTTAAGAACAATCTTAAGAACGAAATTATGCGCGATGACAAAAGCATTAGCAATATGTTTGATCTCATCGAAGTAGTTATCGATTTTGACAACAAGCTATATGAAAGAGTTATGAAAAAAAGATACGATCAATTTCGAGAAAGAGCAAGAATCTTTTTTGAATTAACGATTAAATATCATCTGAGCGAATCTCGTTCTAATTAGAAGTACAATAACTTAGACTATCGTAAGTCTGCATCAATGAAACTGAATTCGACCCAATATTGTAAAGAAAAGAACTCTAGAGGAAAGCAAGATAACAAATTTCAAAAAACGTGCTATTCATGTGACAAATCGAGTCACTTCGCAAGAAATTGTCGTTCAAAGAACTTGATAATTTCACGACAAATTAATGCTATGTTAAGAGAGATACTTAATAGTTAGAACGACATTAGAGAGCAAATCGACATAAAGACGAACACTCTTAAGACTAAATTGAACGACGACTACTGTCTAATAGAAAACTTAGATTAATTGAAGAAAGTTCTAGATGAAACATTATTAGACAAGGCACTCGCATCTACGCAGAAAGTCAACAACGCTATTAAAAGAATATGACAAAACAAACATTCGAGAACGTTATACTTGCACAGCTTAATTACAGACTTCGACGCTAAGTATAAATGAGAAGACTTTCAGAAAATGCTAGAAGAAAACACGAAACGACTCGACGCTTTAGATAGCTCATTGAAGAAAAGACGAATTAATTAAATCGTGAATAAATGCGAGAAAACGCTAGAAAGCGATGTCAGTACAAAAAAGAATGTTCTCGATGAAATTGAGCAACAACTAAGCAATGTTAGTCTATTTCGACGAAAGATAGAGCAAGCAAAGAAACATGAGACTCTTAGTTGAACAGCTTGCTACGACGACGCATGCTAAATTCATATGAAAGACAAGAAAGAATTAGAATAATTCTCTAGAGCATCATCGAAATCAAAGTTATTATTTTAGCAACAGAAGAAAGCTTAGCGAAGAAAAGAGCTTAAAGCAGAAGTCGCAGCATCAAAACAAAGAAAAGTCAAAATCTTTTAGTAAAGAGCATATTAGAAGAGTGCAATATGTTAGTTTAACAACAGCAACTAAACTTAACAGCACACGCACAATGTTTTATTACATTAGTTAAGATCAATGATTGTTGATTCATCGCAATGATCGATTTTGATGCAATAGATAATTTTATGATTAGAGCTTTTGTTAAGAAGAAAGATTATTCTACTTAAAAGAAGCCTAACGCCTACAATCTAGTAATTGTAGATGAAAACTCGTTATTTAATAGAAATGAAAGAGTAAATAAAGAAACAAAGCCACTACTAATAGCTATTTAGCAACATCATGAGAAACTAATCTTTAATATAGTGGGAATAGTTACTCACGATATCGTTTTAAAAATGTCTTGATTAAAGCAGCACAATTCAGAAGTTGACTAAAATACACAAGTACTTAGATTTGAGCGATGTGATCACGCAATTCACATTTAATCTACGCATTAACAGCGTTCGATAATAGATAAAAGATAGAGTTGAAACTCGATCGCAAGATGCGAACTTGCATTCTCGAAAAAAAACGATTAACAATAGTTCGACTCGTTAGACATTAACAAAGATTAGTTGAATCATAAAGACAAAGTGAGTGAAGAAAACTGCGAATCTTGTAAGAACCTTAAAATATCTAATAAAGCGAGAGAATCGCTGAAACACATATTACGAATATATAACAGATGGGAGCATCTGTTTCAGGAAGAGAAAACGACAAAGACTCTACCTAAACATCAATCGTGAGATCACGAAATCAAACTTGAATTAGACAAGAAATTCACGTTTGAATTTATTTACGCTCTATCGAAGAAGAAATTGTCAATACTTCGCAAATACCTGGCAGAAAATAAAAAGAAAGAATTTATTAAGAAATTTTAATTACGAGCAGAATATTCGATCCTCTTTACACTTAAGAAGAACGAAGAACTTCGCTTATATGTCGATTATCGAAAACTAAACGATATTACGATCAAGAATCGATACTTACTACTTAATATTAGCGAGCTTCAGAATCGATTATTCGAAGTTAAGTATTTTATTAAACTGAACTTACGAGAAGCGTATAATTAGATTAGAATGAAGACGAAAGAGAAGTAAAAAATAGCTTTTCGTACACAATATGAACTTTACAAATACATGATAATGTCGTTTGAACTCATCAACGTCTTGGCAACATGTCAGAAAATGATCAATAATGCGCTACGACAATATTTGAATATATTTGTCATAGCATACTTGAACGACATCATGATATACTTAATCACATTGAAGAAACATGTGCAGCATGTTTCTCAAGTATTAAAATGCTTAAACAAGAGAGATCTACGTCTCAAACTAAAGAAATGCGAATTTCATCAAAAGAAAGTGAGCTTTCTAGAATTCGTTGTAGGACGACATGAAATTCGAATGAACTCAGAAAAAATCAAGGCAATCAAAGAATAATCAACATTAATCGATGTTAAAAACATTTAAACCTTTATAGAATTTGTTCAATACAATAGAAAGTTCATCAAGAACTTCTTGAGAAAATCGATATCACTAACAAATCTAACAAGAAAAGACACGCCTTAAAAATGAGAATCAAACGAAGAAGCAACATTTTAGAAGTTAAAAGAAGAGTGTTTGAAGAAATTAGTACTTAAGATGTTCGATTTCAAGAAATTAGAACGAATGAAAATCGACGCATTAGATCTAGTTATTGATGCATGCTTTAGTCAATTATATGAAGATATGTAACACTTAGTGACATACTACTTCAGAAAACTCTTGTTAGCAAAACAAAATTACGACATTCATGACAAAAAACTACTTGCGATAATAGCAGCTCTTAAGACATAAAAAGTATACACAGAAAAAGCATTAAAACTCATTATTCTAACGAATCATAAGAACTTATTGCACTTCATCACGACAAAAAAACTCAACAGAAGACAAGTGCGATGATTCGAAAAACTAAAATAATACAAGTTCAAGATACTGTATATCTTAGAAAAAGAAAATAGCAAAGCAGACGCACTTAGCAGACGAAGTGATCATATAAAAACGAAGAAATCGTTTAATCATAATATACTTAAGATCAACAACGACGAATCATTATTAATTAATAAGCATGAGCTAAACGCAATCTTACAAATTCTAAAAGATGAGTCAGAGAAATTCTTAATCAAGAAGAAGAAGCTTCAAATATTAATCAACAAAATCGACGAATGTATAAAAGAGTATCATGATGAATCACTGCAAGAACATCTAGAGGTGATCAAGACACTTTAGCTTTTGCGTTAGCATTGCTAGTTTTTCAACATAAGGCAAGCTGTCGAGACATATGTTAAACGATGTCTTAGCTATTAGCAGAACAAACATGATACACATGCGCAATATGACGAAATTCAGTATTAAGAATTATCTGAATCGTCATGAGACGAAGTTACAATGAACTTTATTATTAAGTTGTCTAAGTCAACGAACTCAGCAACTAGAGAGAGATATGACTCAATACTAATAATGATTGACAAGCTTATCAAGTACTTACATATCATCGCATGCAAAGAGAAGTTTACAGCAGAACAACTAAGATACATCGTATTAAATCGATTGATTAGATATCATAATATATTCAAAGAACTAATTAGTGACAGAGACAAGCTCTTCACGTCTAACTATTAAAAAACACTTATATCAATGTTAGATACGAGGCTTCGCATGTCGATTGCCTACTACTTAGTCACGAATGATTAAACAGAGCGAACAAATCAAAGTCTTAAGCAATATCTGAGACACTACGTCAACAATATTTAGAACAACTAAGTATTACTCTTATCTATGACACAGCTAGTTTTGAACGCGAAGATTTTAGATATCACAAAGATGACATCTTTTTTCGTCAACTTTAACAAGAAATCGAATCTCTTTGATCAAGAAAAACAACATCTAACAGCTTAATTAATCATTGAAAGAATAACGACACTCAAGAAGATACACAATAACATCACGATGATGCAGATCAAATCAGTCAAGTATTAAAACAAGAAACAAAAAATGACATCTTAGCTAAAGAAGAAAGATAAAATGTATCTTCTAACAAAGAATTTAAAGATTAGAAAGAAAAGCAAGAAGCTTAATCATGTTAAGATCGAATCATTTTTTATTAAAGCAATCAAGAAATTAGTCAATTACGAACTCGACTTATTCAAGAACGCCAAAGTATTTTTAGTATTTTATGTTTTACTATTGGAATCAGTCGATTTCAGTACATCTATACAAGAAATCTTTCATTATCACTCACAAAAAGAGAATCGATTCGAGATTAAGAGAATTCTGAAAAGAAAGAGTTAACGATATCTTGTCAAGTGAAAAAAATATTTTACAACAGAGAACACATAAGAATCTATTAGTAATCTCGACGATTGTGACGCTCTTATTTAAAGATTTCATTAACGTTCGAGAGATCATTTAGCATAGCAAGCGAAGATCAGATGACAGAAGATGCTTCAATCAGAGCATTCGCAGCAAAACAGTTAGAAGACTCTGCGACGTTCAACTTCTTCATTTCGAATAAGAGACATTGTGTCTTTCGCTTTGCTTTCGCATTTACTTTCTTTAATATCTTTTTATTTCGAAGTAGTCATGTGATCACGATTGTTAACACAGCTTCATTCTTAGCAATCTTCGAGAACAAATCTTCTCTAATGCGATTTAGCGAAGCTTACGACATGTTAACACACGCTTTACTCGCGCGAACACATTTCGAACACTTTAGATAAGACAGCGAGTCTTTCATTGCGATACAAGATTTATCAGAACAAGAGCAACGCTCATAAGCAAAATTAATTAGTATATCGTAGCGATCGATTTTGAAAGCAAGGCAAATACGACTTTGTTGTTGATGAGACATAATAATGTAAGCAGTCGCTTTTTAAAACGAAAAAATCAAGAAAAAGAATAGTGTTACAACTTTAACTCGTTACAGTCGATATATATTTTGCGAAAGAATATGTAGCACGAAGCACGACTATTTGCATGTTCGACAACTTGGCAGACGAGTAGTGCTCGACGCGCTAGCGAGCGAGCAAAGCTCGACGTGCTAGCGAGCGAGCTCGACATGCTCGACAGCGAGCAGAGCGAGCAGAGCTCAACATGCTCGACAGCGAGCATAGCGAGCAAGAAGAATCTCATTTAGTATATAGATTTCTGAACACGACTTTCTTATGAATCGTGTTCAACTTATCTTAAGTCTTGACTTATTGTTACGACTACTAAAGTTGCAACTTCTTGTTATCAAGTGATTGCTTGCATTGCCTGAAGACGTCTACAAATCTTTCCAAAGCACAACTCTCTCTAATATTCTGAATCGTTAGATAGCAGCGTAACACTATAGTTAAAACTAACAATTTAATTTGTAGACTAACTGTCGCATTAAATCTCGATTTTAACTTTAGAAATTAATTTAATTTATCGATTTTAATATTAGAATTTGATTTAAAATTCGATTCGATTTGATTCGACTCAAATTTTGATTTCAATATTAGAAATTAAATCGAATTGTCAAGAATGTCAAGAATACTAAAAATAATATAAATTTAGTTTAAATTTAGATTTTTTTAATTATTTTCTAGATAATATATATTAATAATGCATAATATAGAAACAATCTAATATACTTATTAATTAGTTTAAATACATCGGCAATTCGGGGAAGCGACCCCTGTAACACAATGGCTTCATTGAGTCAATATTGACCCAAGAGAGTCTCGTGACACCTCGCGCTAGCCTATGAGGGTAATTTGAATCGTTTATTAAAATTTAGACTGTTTTGTAATTTATTTGAAATTTTTAGCCTAATCGGGTTA
>JAABUO010000790.1_pt1 | contig 50615 bp, 40 predicted proteins | sample 5559291 | NCBI WGS metagenome assembly JAABUO01 (sample SAMN10711878, study PRJNA513372) | rock metagenome | isolation source: Antarctica rocks | place: Antarctica: Victoria Land, Finger Mt sud | reverse complement strand
TGGCCGTGTGAGCAAGACACAGCTAGCTTCAGCATGCCGCATGCGACCCGTTCCTGTCACGATCGCCCCTCCTCCACGCTTTAGTGGGGTGGTACCCGCCACATAGTTGGTACGCAATAACCCAACGGGCAACGACGATCGAAAATAAATCGCACCCTTCTTTCCTATTTGACGCCGCGCGTAGGCGCATCATGCTAGCCCTGGTGGACAGAGCGCAATGAGAAAACCGGGGGGGGTAACCGCGTGGCGCGGCATTTTGCAAGAACACACTTTGTTTCTAAACGCCCAGGGTGGGAAATAGGCGCGCTTCTGGGTCTTGTGGTCGTGTGCCTATCGCTACGGCTCGTTAACCTTGACGCGCTGCCGATCTTTGTCGACGAGGCGGACACCGTGCAGTCGGCGACCCTAATCGGCGCGCACCCCGGCGCGCCTACCTGGCTCACCTCCCTGAATCTAGGCGTCTATCCTCTCTTCCCGTGGCTCGTCGCGCCATTTACACGTCTTATTCACGATTCCCTCCTTGCGTCTCGCTACGCCGCGGCTGGTATCGGCTCAATCGGGTTGATTGGGGTATGGGCAACCGCGCGCCTCCTGTGGGGGCTTCGGGTCGGGCTGCTCGCAGCGGTGTTTTACGCCGTGTCCCCATTACTCGTCTTTCATAATCGCATGGTCGTGCCTGACGGTCTCGTAGCGACCTGTGGAGCGGGCGCCTTGTTCTTCGCGGTCCAACTCTCACGTTCGGCACGCACGCGCGACGCCTGCGCGCTAGGCTTGTGCTTGGCGGCGGGCTCGCTGACCAAAATTTTCGCCCTAACTCTATTGCTTCTACCCCTCTTAGCGGTTATCTCCGCCCTGCCGGAGCAGCGCCGCTCCGTCCGAAAAAAAGCCCTGGCAGCCGCGCTTCTCGGCGTCCTTCCTCTCCTGTGGCTACTCTCCACCCCGCAAAGTGTTGAGCACCGCATCGAGGTACAGACCCGCATGGTAAGCATGGGAGCTATCCCAGACATAATCTTTACCCAACTGCACGTTTTCGCGGTGGCGCTCTGGACACACATCACGCCGCCCATACTCGCCCTGGCCCTGATCGGTTTATGGTCTATCCGCCGTGAGCGCGCGATCCTCCTCGTAGGGTCATGGGCCATATTGAGCGGCCTGTTAAGAGTGATCGCGCCCTTCTCATATATCACGCCACGGCATTTTGTGTACGTCGCGATTCCTGTCGTCATCCTCGCGGCCCGTGGGCTCGACGAGCTAATAGGAGCCATCCCACGGTTTGTGCGCTACATGCCCTCCTGGGCCGTTGTTTTGCTCGGCGCGGGCATCGCGATATGCCCCGCGTTGGCGCAAGATGACGTTATGATTACAGCGCCCGCAAACGCGCCGTTCCTCCCTTTCGACCGATCGCAATACGTGACGGGCTGGCCGTCGGGCTATGCCATCAGGAGAGTCGTATCCTACCTACGGCATCAAGAAATACGGCGTCCTGTCACCGTTATCGCGCCATCCTGGTACCCCACCCTGGGCTCCATGGAGATCGCTCTGGCCCCTGAGCGATCGATAAAGCTAGCCAACATCGGCTTCACAGGCTTGAGCGACCAGTTGATCGAACATGATAGGAACCGCCAAATATACATCCTTGCCTTCCATCGCGCCGACGTCACATATGGGCCAGACACACGCCATTTGCGCTTGGTTCTGACCGCAAACAACGCGGACAGGTTCAGTTCCTACGCTCTCTACGCGCCCAAGGCTGACAGCTTTCGTTAATCAAACGCCCTTGTATGGCGCCCTCCTCATGCAAATGCCCTGATTTCGCCGCCACGATCACATCACGCGAAACTACCCGAACGACGCGTACGCGATCCTCGCCTATTCGTCGTTAGGAAGGGACGATCAGCGCGCCGCGATCATCCTCGATGGCCAGGCCCAGGATGCGGGCCGCGTCGTAGAGGTGGGGATCGTCGGCGGCGATGGGATCGATCCGCAGCGGACGATGCCGCGCCCGATCCGCGAAAACGGCCCAACACTCCCACTCATGCTTGAGCCGCGATACGTAGCGTATCCCGGCGTACCGTGGCTGTCCCTCCGCGTCGCGCTGGCTATAGATATGCAACGCCGCCTCCTGAGTCAACTCGCGCTGGGGTCCGGTGACGGCGCTCAGGTCGATAGCGGGGAGGCGCTGCCGGGCGGCCAAGGGGGCAAGCACGGGACGGAGCACCTGGACCGTTTCGGCGTCGTCGAGATCGGCCAGGGGGAGCGTCACGAACAGGACGGCGGACCCAAGGCGCCGTCCCACGCGCCAGTCGTGCGGAATAAACGGCGGACCGCCGAACGGGGTACGCCCGGCAAACCGGTCCAGGATCTTCACGCTCGGACGGAACTGCGCGACGCTTTCCCCATAGGCCCCAAAGGGATGCGAGGCAAAATAGAGGACGCGGTAGCGATCGCGCGGCTGGACGCCACGGCGGCCACGGGGATCGTCGTAGCGGCCGCCGAAGGTACCGTCGGGCCGCGCGAAACGCCAATCCGGCGGGACGAACGGATCGGGGGGACGGGCGACGCGATAGAGGGGTGAGCGCGGCAGCGTCGCGTGTTGAATAGAAGGCGCCAGGACGACAGGCCCTAGCCGTAGTTCGCGCCGTAGGCGACGAAGCTCCTGGCCGCGCCGAACGCCTCCCGCAAACGACCCTCGCGGATCGCGTCGGCGGGCGAGTCGTCCCCTAAATGGGGGTTCATGCCGATGAACCAGGCGCGGACCGTCCCCGGTCCGTCGAACCGCTGGAGGAGTGTCACTGTTTCGTACGCCGTCCGCAAGCGGCGCTCGCTCTCCAGGCGGACCTCGCCGATCTCCCCCGTCGCCCAGCGCGCGACGGTTTTCGTGTCCTTGACCCCGGCGATATAGGCCACGAGACGCCCGGTCAGCAGGCGCTGCAGGCTGTCCGCGACCTCCGCGATGGGCGCGCGAATCGCCTGGTTATGCACCTGTTCCAGAATGTCCGCGGACTCGCGGTCGTGCAGCCCATCCCTCGAAGCCACTATGCCGTCCCCCTCGTAGCGCCCACAGAAAATACTATTCTATACCCATGATAGGACATTAAACCGGCATTGACAAGGCGCGAGAGGCGAGGAGTACGATCCAAGATGGTGAGACACGGCCGTCGACGTCCTAACGGCCTCTCTGCTATAGCGCGGCAGCCCTATACGTGCGCAAAATAGTGCGCGCCGTGGTTTCCCACGAGAAGGCGTCCGCACGCCGCAAGCCCTTGCGCGAGAGATCGGCCCGCAGCCCAGCGTCGCCTAAGACAGCGGCTATGGTCGTGGCGAGTTTCTCGACATCAAGCGGATCGACCAGCAACGCGGCGTCGCCCACAACTTCGGGCAGCGAGGAGGTATTGGACGTGATGACCGGCGTTCCACATGTCATCGCCTCGAGTGGCGGCGCGCCAAACCCTTCAAAAATTGACGGGTACACGAACAGGTCGGCGGCGTTGTAGAGCGCCACCAAGTCGTCGTCGGAGACATACCCCGTGAAGACGAGATCGTCGGCGTAGCCCAAGGCCCGCGCTACAGCGAAGGTATCGTCATAGAGCCAAGCCTTACGGCCGACCAGCACAAGTTTATGCCTTGTCCTATCAGCCTGTCTCAATCGTACGTAAGCATTTATTAACGTTTTGAGGTTCTTACGGGGCTGCAGATTGCTCACGCACAGGATAAAGTGTTCACCCGTCCCGTAGCGCGTCCGCACCTCCGCCAACGCCGACTGATCGTGCAGAGGACGGAACATCGGATCAGCCTGCCCGTGTGCAACGACTACCTTGTCTGGAGGCACGCAATAGCGACGCACGATGTCACGCTTGGAATATTCGGAGACGGTAAGCACCTTGGCGGCCCGTCGAATCGTCAGCGGCACTAAGGCCCGCAATTGCGTTACCGCAGCGGGCGTAAAAAACTCGGGGTAATGCTCGAAAGAGATGTCATGCACTGTGACGACAAGGCGCGAGGGGCAGAGCAGCGGCGCCAGGTACTGAGCATGCAGGACATCGACCCGTTCGCGCGCCACCGCGACCGGCATCGAGAGCAGAATACGCGCTTGTAGATTCTTGGGGTAAAGGGTAACCCGGCGCATCCGCTCCGTGTTGGAGATCATGGGTTGAGGCAAGCCCGGCGTCAGGAAGAGTGTATAGTCGTTATCATGATCCACGGCGCCGAGCGCGCGGACAACATTGCGCGTATAGTTCTCATCGCCCCCGCCGCCGCTGCCAAGCGCACGCGCGTCAATACCAATCCTCATGTTCGCGCCTCTCGACCTACAAGCCTTTTTTCCTATTGAGCGCCGGATGCAGCACCACCATACTAGCCCTAACGGACACGCCGCAATGGGAAGGATAGGGGACGGCATGGATGGAGCGTATGCTATGACGGGACAAGCGGAACAACCCGGCAGCGACAAAAAGCGGACAGAAGGGTGGCCGCTCGTGTACGTCGTCCTCGTCAACTGGAACGCTGGCGCCCACACCCTGAAGTGCCTCTCCTCTTTGGAGCACAACTCCTATCCGAACTACAAAACGGTCGTCGTGGACAATGCGTCGTCGGACGGTTCCCCAGATACTATTGCCGCGGCCTATCCCAACGTCACGCTATTGCGACTGCCGTACAACGCCGGCTTTACGGGAGCAAACAATACGGCATTCACGTATGCTCTCGGGCACAACGCTCAATTCGTCTATCTACTAAACACCGACACATGGGTCGCGCCGGATTTTCTCACTCGCGCGGTTGAAACAGCACTCGTGGACGTAAGGATTGGCATTGTTGGATCGAAGGTTCTGCACGGGGACCAACCCGATACGCTGCAATTCGTTGGCGCCCACATCGATGTGCGACGTGGCTACAACGGCCGACCGATAGGATACAACCAGCTAGACCGAGGGCAGTGCGACGACGTACGCGACGTCGATTGGGTGACCGGGGGCGCCATGATGGTGTCTCAAGCATGCCTCGAAGCCACGGGTGGATTCGACGAACGCTTCTTTGCGTTCCACGAGGACGTCGATCTGAGCTTACAAGCTCGCACATACGGATTCCACGTCGTGATGGCCCCCAACTCACGCATCTGGCATGTGGGAGGCGGTTCCTTACAGGGTTCCGTTTCGGCAACGCACATGTACTACAGCGTCCGCAACGCCCTCCTGTTAGGACAGAAACACGGCCCAACCGCCGATCCTGTGAGCGATTTTGTACGGATCGGCTGTATCGTCGGCGCGCATGTCGTGCAAGTGCTCCTGAGCGGCCCAACCCGGAAAGCCGTCCGAGGAATCATGGACGGGCTGCGCGACTACTACCGAGGTACGACAGGGCCGCGTCCCTTACGCCTTGTTGCTTTGCAACACATTGCGAGCGACGCGGCGGAGCATGGCTAAGGTTACGTCCTTCGCGAGAGGGACGCGATGACGCCAATCGACCGGGACTCGCCCAACCTGATCGATCACACTATCGACCTCGCCGACCAGGGCAATTGCGCGGCACATTCTTTACCGAACAGTTACCCGTTTCGGCCTCGTCAGCACGCTGTTTACCGATTCCTTTGACAGCGAGAGGTACGGCTGCCGGCCTGCGTTCGGAGAAGAGCAGACTTTGCGATTGCCCTGCCTCGCCGACCGCAAAAACCAATTTGTCATACGCCATTTGCACCCGCGCATCGGATGAGTAGCCGATCGGATGGCGAGAGAGTAGGCGATTGGGGATAGCGGGGATGATGGCTATGATCGACGATAGGAGTGCTGAGGGACGAGACCACGAGGGCGCTTTTGTCATGCCCGCTATAGCCGAACCTTGGTGTCCCTCAGCAAGACGCCCTGACTACCGCGGGCTCCACTTTTTTAAGAGGGCACACTACTGATGAGCCGAGTGAGCGCCATTATCGTCACCTGGAACAAGAAGGATTTGCTGGCTGCATGTCTCGACTCTTTACGGACACAAACGCGGCCAGCCGACGAGATCTTCGTGGTGGATAATGGGTCGACCGATGGGTCGCGCGAGCTTGTGCGGGACTATTATCCTGACGTCGCGCTTATCACATTGGATCACAATACCGGTTTCGCGTACGCCAACAATGTAGCCATCCAGCAAGCGACGGGCGACTACATCGCCCTTCTGAACAACGACCTTGTGCTCGAGCCTACTTGGGTCAAGGCGATGGCCGCAGCCCTTGAGGCCAATACCAGCCTCGGATCATGCGCCTCAAAGATGTTGCTCTACCACCAGCGCGACACCATCGACTCCGCAGGTATCGACTTCCTCATCGGCGGGACGGGGCGGAATAGAGCGGGCGGCCTACGTGACGCCTTCCCCTTCGATCAACCGGGCTATGTCTTCGGCGCGTGCGCGGGCGCAGCGATATACCGCAGGAGCATGCTGCGCGAAATCGGTTCCTTCGATGAAACACTGAACACCTATTATGAGGATGTTGATTTGGCGTTTCGCGCCCAGTTGGCTGGCTACGATTGCCTGTACATCCCCGAGGCCGTAGCCTACCATCACCATGGGGCGTCGAGCGATAGCCGACGGCGCGACTACTTCCTCGCGCGTAACAGCTTGCTCGTCCTGTTAAAGAATATGCCCGGCCCGCTATTACGCCGCTACGCGCTGCATCTCGTCTGGAGCCAGTTAGGCTATGCTCTGTCCTTCGCGCGCCGAGGCCACGGCCCCATCTACGCGCGTGGTCGACGCCATGCCCTGCGCCAGTTCCCCGACATCATGCGCGCGCGTCGGGCCATTCAAGGCACGGCACGGCGGCGGCCAGATGATCTTGCCGCGCGCCTCGCATGAGGATGTCCTAGCGCGCAGCAGCTTCCGCGTGACAGTCCTGCCGCCCGGTGGCCTTGCCATACGCGGTGTATGCCAGTTTCAACCTTGTTACCAAGCTCCGCTGACATGTGCCATGGCTCATGGTGGGGCAAATCGTCGGACGTGTGCTGTTTTATCTCTCCGTGCTGTCCTATGTCGCGGCAAATAGGGCCGCCATCGAAATCGTCGCACACAGAGTGGAAACGTAGTGGCTTCCGCATCATGCGGATCACGTCCGGCGCTGTAGTGGCTTGTGCCTGGATGTAGGCAGCCAGCATGGCCTACTAGGTTCATCATAAGTACAGGTGGGCTACGCCGGACAGGAGAGGAGCACGCCGCGATGATGGAGTCGGGGGTCAGGCCGGCGAAGCGTCGTCTTTTCATGCTCATGGCAACTCTAACCGGCGCTTCTGGACACGAGGCCCTGGCTACCGCGAGTTCCCTTTCAGAAGGCCAGACAGGCGTGAAACAATGACAGTAGGAGGCTGGTCGATGCCCACAGGCGTAGAACGGTCACAATTGGGCGTCCCGCAGCACATAGCTGCCAGGACGACTATGCTCGGCAGCGGGTTCCTCGTTCCCCTTGTGGCGATGTTACTATCACTCGTATGGGGCCGTGTGATCCCCTTCAATCACGCACCCGATGAGGCAATGCATTTCAACCTCGCGTTGTATATAGCGCGCCATCACATCTTGCCTGTTCTCGATGCGTCGCTGGGCTTCGTCCACACATACTGCGTCCTTGGAGGTTGTATTGATACATATGCTACATCAGCGCCCGGAGGAGCGGTGGTGGCCGCGTTGTTCATCGCCGCGACCCACCTTCTCGGCGGTGTGCCGTATCAAGACTACGCGCTGCACGCGGGCGTCTTCGCCCCGGTTGTCACTGCGGCTAATCCGTTCGTGGTGGCCGCTCGCCTTGCGTCCGCTTTTGACGTGGGCATCTATGCCTTCTTCCTCAGCCGCATCACGGACGCCCTGCTCACGGATCGTTACGCCCGCTGGACAGCCCGTGCGCTCGGCGTCTGCATCCCTCAAGTGACGTTTATCGGGGCCTATGTCAATGATGATGCGTTCAGCCTCGCTGCGGGGGGAGCCATGTTCTATGTCATCGTACTTACCGTCCGCGACGGGATGCGCCCGCGCCGCGTCCTCTTGTACGGCGTCGCCCTCGCCGCCCTCCTCCTGGCGAAACTCAATTATGACTTGCTGACACTGGCGCTCGTGCCCGGCGTCGTGTTTTCGGTTGTGCGCGACTGGCGGACAGGGACGCGCTGGACACCCCTGCGTGACGCTGCCCTGAGCGGCGGCGTCGGTGCGATGATCGGCGGCTGGTGGTTCGTCCGCAATGCTGTCTTGTACGGAGATCCTACCGGCCTGCTCGCCACGATGCGCGCCCTGGATCGCGTGTCGCCTGGCTATAGCCGCACGCGCCCGCTCATCATGCAGCACCTCAACGTCGGCGACATGGTCGCGCGCGCACCGTGGATTGACCTGTCGTATCGCTCCTTCTGGGGTATGTTCGACTACATGAGCGTCGCTCTCCCCGCGTCGGCCTATGCCGCCTTCGGCGTCCTCACGGCGCTCGGACTAGCCGGCGTGCTCATAGCCGTGTGCCGCGTGGCCATCCGCCGCCCCCTACGTGTTTGCGCGTGGCAAGCGCTACTGTGGGTCCTGTCAGCTGGCCTCATCGTAACAGCTGTCGCCTTCTCGCTCTGGTCGTCGCTCGTCAAAGATTGGGAGCCGCAAGGACGCTATCTTTTCCCGGCTCTTATCCCCTTCGTGCTGCTCGTGGCCGTGAGCCTGCATGGCTGGTGGCCGCGAGCGCGCTATAGACGCGGAGCCTTTCTCGTCATCACGGGTCTGCTCGCCGGCATTAATATGTTTGCTCTGGTTGGCATTCTGATCCCGTTGTATGGGGAACACGTCGCTTTATAACACAAGGCGGCCGCTCCCCAGGCCGCGACCTCAGCGACATCAACCGCGCGCTTATCGCCCACCACCACATCGCGGGTCGCAGCCCAGATCAGCACGCTTCATCGCGCTTTACCCGGTTCCTCACTCATCCTGCATCCAGGCCTCGCGCCATCATCTTCGCAGCCCCGCCAGGCACCACCACGCTGCGGCCCTATTTCGACAAGCTAGAAGTGGCCATTGACCACTGGACTGACCAGGCGAAGCTTGCCGCCTAAACTTGACGCAATCGCATTACATTATATGTCTGTATTCAAGACATCTAGGCCCATTACGACTTGGAGAAGGCTCTCGTGCTGCTTGGACTACCAATTACAGCTTTGACGTGATTATGCCGACTTACAAAATCGACTACGTGTCCTCTGTACAAGGACGCGCTTGACCTGCATTGCATCGTGCGGCAATTCGTGCAGGACTATGTTTACCAAACTGTGGCGACTGGGCGTCGATGCTAAACGTTGCCCATATTGCATCTCTGAAACTTGATACGCATCAGCATAGTGCTGAAACAGCTTGTACCATCTGTCAGCCATAGCAGCGACCGAGCGTTCCTCTCGTACCCAAGCGTAGGCGTTTGTCGCGACATCCCGGCGCACCTGCTGCTCATCGATCATACGCCGAATGGCAAAGGACCAGGATTCCGGCGTATTTGCATCAACAATTACACCACGATCTGCGTGTATAGTGGCAGTGTATGGCACAACCGGCGATGCTATCGTGGCTGCTCCCGTCGCCGAGTATTCAAGGTATTTGATATCTGACTTGGCGCGGGTGAACGCGTTGTCGTATAGCGGGGCAAGTCCGATATCAATGCAAAGTCGTGAGAGCAAGTATGGGTATTCCGTCGCCGCCACCTGCGCGTAGTGCGTATATCCCTGAAAACCTTGGATCTCTGGTAAAGGACACCCTACCGACACAACCTTGACGCGGTTGCTTGCTTCGCGTAGCAATGCGCTTAGCGCTGGCACAACCAATTGGACATCGTCGTGATGAGAGATGGAGCCACAGAACGCAATAGTGAGAACGTTATTGTCGCTGCAACGCAGGTCTCTTGTGAATTTACGGCAATCGACGGCGTTGGGCAGTACGTGCGCCTTTACACCAAGCGCGGCACAACGATCCGCAATGACTTGCGTTGACACTGTCACCACGGTAGCAGCACGGAATGCTAAACGGGTAGTTTCACGACACGATCGCGTAACAAGGGCGGCATCCGGAGCATCCAACGGTAAGTCGAGTATCCAATCATCGGCATCGACGATGACTGGTTTGCGTAGACGCTGCGCCTCGTGTATGAAGAGTAGCGCCATGTAATGATGCGGCCGATGCACCCAAATGATGTCCCAATATGGCAATTCGCGCAATGTGCTTCTAAAGCTAGTAACCCTTGTAGCGGAAAAGCTGCGAAGTTCGTACTCTATCTTTCCCTGGGCCTTGAGTGTCTCTAAAGGCGTGATTAGGCGCGCGAACGTACATCCCTCGGTCGCGTCGGTGATAGTCAGTGCAAGAATACGCAACGGCTTGCCCATCATACTGACCGACTCCTGTAATCATAGAGCGCAAACAAAGCGAGCAGAGCAGCCAGCATCACACTATTGGCTAATACGAGGTTTTGCACCAATTCTTTGACGGAGCCATGCCGTATAATGAATAGCGCACTTTCGATTAAGGCACACGAAATTAAAGGCAACACGACACGTCGATAGTCGATTGACAGGAAAAAATTGGTGAATACACCGGCAATGGTAGCGATCAGGGCTGCGGCTCCATACCAGGGCAGTTGACCCGCGATAACTACAAATGGCGCACCGAACATTGTCCGCATTACGAAAGCGGGGCAAGCAAGGAATACAAGCTCGACGCCACCGCACAATACACAGGCGCTAATAGCAGTAAGAAGAACAGCGCGTGTCGGTCGTTCGCCACAACTATAGGATGATGCAAATTTAGGGAACATAACAACGACCAAGCTGCCGCTCACGAATGATACGATCCTTCCAGCTGTCGCTATAGCTGCATAGAGGCCGGCGTCCCGCATCGAAAGGAAGTGTTTGGCAAAGAGCGTATCGGTGCCAGACAACACGCTTCCCATTGTAAATACGGCCATCGTTGTCATCGAATAGGACATGAGAGGACCGAGAGGACCGAAAGAGGCCCTCGGCCCTTTAAGCAACTCGCGTAGTGGCTGGAAGCTGACGATATAGGTAAGAATATCAGCGACAACAATACCTGCTACAGCTCCGAGAACGCCAAAACCGAGCAGGACTAATCCAACTGCTAGGATGAGGCGAATTAAGACGGGTAGAACGAGGAGAATCGCAAACCAGGAAAAGCGCTGCTGCCCGAGTATTGTGCCGATATTCACAGGGCTCACGAATGAAACGGCGAACATGAGCCCTACTATGACCACCTCTCGCGGCGTGGTTATACGCAGGAAAGTGCTGATAAATCCACTGGCGCCTATGAACGCTATCATGACAACGAGGCCTGCGGGCAATAGGATGGCAGTCAGACGCCGAACTAAATCGTTGAGACGTGGTGAATCACGCTTCCCACTTAATGCTGCCCCATATCTAGTACTTACGGTGGAAATGACATGTGTTGGAATAAGTAATAGCGATGCTAGCGCAAGAAGCGCGGCGATAGCTCCATACGCGGTGGGACCCAGTAGATGACCAAGTAGAGAGTGTGTTAAATAGATACATAATCCCGCCAGCAAGTTGGCGACTAGCAGGAAAACGTTTTGCCGTACATCTTTGTTTGTAAGTACTATATTTGCAAGTAAACGGCGATTGGACTGTAATCGCCCTAACCTTTGGGCCGCACCAGGTAAAGAATTAGGTGTAAGAGTTTTCAATTAGTGGCTTTCATACAGCTTGAAGGTGTAGCCCAACTCACCTCATGTACGAAGTAGGCGCGCCAAAATAGTTCCTGCTCAACCATTAATAGCTTGTTTCATATACAATAGCAGTAGCCTAATTGGGCTAGCCGTCAAGACCACATAGAGTTAGAGCCATTCTCACGCAACGACCGCGAGGCCGGCTCCCCATCAAGAAGCCGGCCTCGCCGCACAAGGGTCCGATGGTAATGAGCGCCGCTAGGACATGGGGACGAAGATGGCGGCGCCGGTGGTGACGGCGCCGGTCGCCTCGTTTTGATGGTCGACGTCGGAGATGAACACGACGGACATGTGGCCACCCTGCTGGATCGTGGTGGAGGTAAACCACGTCGAGCCCACGCCCTTGGCGTTGATCAGACTGACCGTGCGCACTTCTTTCCCGTGTGTGTTGAACACGTGGATGGCGTTCGTGTCGGCGGTGACGATGAGCTGACGCGCCTCGTCCACGGCGATCAGGGTCGAGCCGGCCGCGCCGCAAGGCGACCCGTTGTAAGTAATGGCGACGTTACGCGCCGAGGCGCCGCGGTCCGCGCGGTCGATGTTGCACGCCGCCGCCGCGGCCCACTGCGCGTAGCCCATGTTGTGGCTGGCGTCGAGCGCGAACCCGACCTGCGCCCATCCGTCGGGCCGCGTGTAGCCCATCTGGATCTGGCGCACGACTTGCCCGTTGGACGCCGCTACGACGGTGACGAGGCCGCCCGGCGCGACCGACCAAATCTGCTGCGTGCCGGGGTTGTAGACCATGGCGTAGTTGGCGTAGCTCGACAGGACGTACTGGAACAGGTGCGACCACGTGCGGTTCTCGCTCCGCGTGTCGAAGGCGATGAACTTGCTGGTCTGCGCCGCGATACCCACCTGCGTCGTCACGACGGCCTGGTGATGCACGCTGTCCACGAAGACGTGGTCGGGGATGCCCTCCAGGCTCTGGATGCGGATGTCCATGCCGCGGGGGTCGATCATCAGCAACTCGTAGGTACCGCTGCCCGGCCGCGTGGTGGCGATGAAGATGCGGCCGTTCGACTCGTCGATGCCCATGGCGTTCATCGTGGCCGCCTCGCCCTCGTAGAAGAGGTGGCGCGAGAGCACGCGGCCATCGCTCAGGCGGATCGTCCACAGGTCCACATGGTACGACGTGCCCGCGCCCGACTGTCGCTCCGGCACGGTCTGCACGGTCAGGTAGACCACGCCGCGGCGGTCGTCGATCACGGTGTTGTCGATCGTGCCGTTCGTGTTGCGGCGGGTGATGAGGCGATGACTCGCGATGTTGATGATGGTGTAGGTTGTGTTCGCCGCCACGAAGGGGCGTTGATCGAGGTCCTACCCCACGACGACGAGGCGCTGCCGCGCGGCGCTCGTCGCCGTGACGTAGCCGTTGATGTCGGTGAGGACAGTCGACGGATGGAGCGAGGACACATTGGGGGGCGGCGATGGCGGCGTAGCGGCGGCACACAAGGACGCGATAAACGGGCGTATCACTGGTTTCTCCCTGCTACTAAACACTTGTCAGACGACACTTGTCAGACGGCGCGAACAAAAGCCAGCCTTATAATCAGCTGGGGGGTACGCGCGAGCCAATAGGATATTTAGGATATTCCGGTAAGGTCTGCGGCCGATCCCTGTTCTCCTCTCACCCCCTCCGCGCACCGACTCGCCTTTTTCTCCTCATCCCTACGCCTTAAACTACTCGCCCTTTTCTGCTCGCCCCCTCCGCCCGTGGCTGACTGGCCCCCCGGCTGCGGCCGGCGGTCCAGCGCGCCTCCGGAGGAACCTGGGGAGATGCCTCCCCCCAGACCCCCGCCAAACGCACATCGTCGGAGCCATAGGGGTTAGAGATGGGAAGTTACTCGCAGCGTCCGCAACTCAGCCATGTACCGCGCCTGTCTGTCATACCGGCGGTGTCCGGCAACTCTAATTCGACCACCTGCCCCATCGGCGTTCCGCCAAAGGCGCTATAATCCGACGTGGTAGCGCGCGGCGTCTCGCACGACTGGTGCGGACGGCCATGGCGCGCGACGCAGTGTAGAGGATAGAGAACGTACGATGACGCCAGCGACAACTTTCCGGGCCGCCCTCATCGCGGCCGTTATTCTGCTGGTGATCGCCCTGGCCGCGATCGCCAACCACTTTATACAGCCGGCGGGCTCGCAGCCGATCTTCGGGCTCAAGCTCGGGCTCGTGCTGCTGCTGGCCGCCATCGCCTGCGGGGTCTACGCCAACTACAACCGCCCCACGCGGATCTAATAGCCCGTTAAGGCTGAAAGGGGCAGGTCGCGCGTACCCACTGGGACCGCCGGCACGCGCTTCGCTGCTTGCCGGCCCCAGTCGCGGGCGCACGGCTCGGTATGCCCAACCAAGACGGCCGCGACGGTATGCCCAAGCAAGACGGCCGCGACGGTAGGCCGGCTGGAAGCCGGCGGTCCCCGTGGGACGACGGCCTAACCCCTCGGCGGTTTCAGTTCCAGTGGGTACGCGTGGGTCTGGCCGCACCCGTCGATCTCCACGCGCCTGTGCGTGGCGGGGGTCTGGGGGGAGGCATCTCCCCAGGTTCCCCCGGAGGCGCGCTGGACCGCCGGCCGCAGCCGGGGGGCCAGTCAGCCACGGGCGGAGGGGGAGAAAAGAGTAGCGGAGGGGGCCAGTCAGCCATGGGCGGAGGGGGCGAAGGAATTGCGCCCCGACGCGGCACGAGCCACCCGTTGTCGAGCATGACATGGCCCTGAGGACAGCGAGAGGGTCCCGGCTACACGGTGTAGCCGGGACCCTCTCGCTGTCCTCGCGCTGCGACGCGCCGTTACTTCGCGGCACCGGCCGTGTTGAGCACCTGGTCGATGGCGCCCTGCAACCGCGCCTTGGGCAGGGCGCCGACCTCGCGGTGGACCTCCTGGCCGTTGGCGAAGAAGACCAGCGAGGGGATGCTCATGATCCCATAGCGGCCCGCGACCTCGGGGCTGTCGTCGACGTTGACCTTGACGGCGCGCAGGCGGCCGGCGTACTGACCGGCCAACTCTTCCACCACCGGGGCGACCATGCGGCAGGGGCCGCACCAGGGGGCCCAGAAATCGACTAGCACGGGCTCGGTCGACTGCAAGACCGCTTTATCGAAGCTCTGGTCGTCGGTGCTGATGACATTCGCGCTCATGTTTTTCTCCTCTTCGCGCTCTATACGGAGCGCGTGCTCGATTATGCCGGCCGGGTCATCCCGGCCCTCGACATCCCGTATGCTGCTGTACTTATAGATGCAGGGCCTGTGCCAGCCCAGCGGCGTCCGCCACCGGCGGCGGCGTGTCGCCCGCCCCGCGCGAGGTCAGGCGCGCCAGGAAGCCGGGCAGCGCGTCTTCCAGGGTCTCACGCCGCAGGGTCAGCACGCGGAACTGTCCGGCCCGTCGTACCGCGATGAGGCCGGCGTCGCTCAACACGCGCTGGTGGTAGGTCAGCGCGGAGTTAGAGCAGGCGCACATGGTGGCGAACTCGCCGCACGTGACCTCGCCGCGTGTCGCCAGTTCGGTGACGAGGCGCAGGCGCGTCTCGTCGCCGAGGGCCTTGAACACCCGCGCCAACCGCTCCTGATCCACCACTCTGGCCACCGTCCTTTTAAACATTTCAACGACTCTTTAAATATACCGCGTCCCGTGGGCTTTGTCAAGGGCTACCCTGTATGTCCCCTGTATGCCCAGGGTCATGTCATTCTCGCCTTGTGAGCGGGTTCAATTGTAGAGGCGTCTGGCTATATGCCCTTGACGCGGGCCACGAGGGCGTATAGCCAGACGCCCCTACGCCGTGCGTCAGCGACCGCGCGGCGGAGGGGCCGCGCTTGCTCGACGGGCTATTGTCCGCGCCTCGACGGGCCCCGCGCTGTATTGAGCAGGTAGCGATAGACGGGTTAGGCCAGGCCCCTCACGACCGTCTGGAAAAAATCGCCTAGCGCGGCGCCGGCCCTCGCGCTGTCCTCATCGACGATCAGCAGGAAGCACGCGCGCCCCTGCTCGATCATGGCCTGCCAGGCGCCCACGGCCTGCGCCTGCAGGAAGATGTCGGTGTACACGCCCAGCACGATCTGTTCGTGGCCGCGCGTGATGAGGCGGAGGCTGACGAGGTCGGGCGGCCCGTCCATCTCACTCTGTTCGGTGGAGTGGTACGCCGCCGGCGCGCGCCGTAGCCGCGCCGGGACGCCCAGCGTCGCCGGGCCGAGCGCGCGCAGCGCGGCGTGCAGCACGGGCGCCCAGCCGGCGGGGAGTTCGCCGTTCATCGTTATGTCGAGATACCCCAGGCGCCGCGCATCCCCGGCCGGCGCCATGTGCCGCAAGGCGGCGATGACCCGCGCGGCCGGATCGCCGCCGCTCCCCTGTCCCGGCGGCGCCAGGAGCGTGAGCGGACTCTCCGTGACGCGCTGGTTCTGCTCTATGGCCGTCTGGAGCGGGGCGTCCCGCGCGCGCAGGACACGGGCGCGGGCCTTATAGTTCTCGACCGCCGGCTGGCCCGCGAATGTGATGCCGTGCAGGTAGCCGAACAACGCCATCGCCAGCTGCCAACCGAGGAAGCTGGCCGCCGCGGCGACAAGGCGACCGCTCGGATCATCACCGGCCAGGCGACCGCTCGGATCATCACCGGCCAGGCGACCGCTCGGATCATCACCGGCCAGGCGACCGCTTGGATCGGCGGCGGCCAGGGACGGTTGGACGAGGGTGACGTCCGCGTCGCCGCCGGGCGCTTCAGCCTCCGCCACCACCCGCACGCGCACGGTCCCCTCGGGACGGTAGCCGGGGGCGCGCGGGTTCAACGGTTGATCGTCGAACACGACGATACCCTTGCCGCCCTTGCCTAAACTCTCCTCCATCAACTGCTCTATCCAGGCCGTCAGCGGCCGCCAGGGACGCGGCAGGTCGAGCAGGAGCCGGCACGCGCCGTCGACACTGGCCGCGCTGAGCGCCGCGGCCAGGCGAACGAACGGGTGCGCGGCCGGATCACTGGCCGCCAGGTCGAGATTGTACTCGGCCCAGGCCCGCGTCAGGACGCGCCGCAGACCGCCCGACCCCTGTGAGGACCCGACGAGGGATAGGGCGGCCGGCAGCAGGAAGACGCGGGTCGCCGGGGCGCTCATGCGGCCGCCCGTACCGGTTCCGCCGTCCAGCTGTAAGGGCCGCCGCGTGACGCCGCGGTCGCGGGCAAACCGATCGAGGTAGGAATCGGGCAGCGTCATGATCAGGAGATGCTCCGCGGGCGCCAGCCCCGCGGGCACCAGGAGATCGACGAACCATTGCAGGTGGGTGATCGGCTCTTCCGACGTGAGGCCCATCGACACCCCGACCATGAGCACATCGCCGAGCAACGCACGCAGCATGGTCGGGCTCGCCTCCGCCCGCGCGTCCTGATGCGGCAGCGCCACGTTCTTGCTCTGGGCGATGCGGCGCACGATGCTGTTGAGAGCGGCCGGGTCCGTGCTGTCCAGCGGGTAGATGGTCACCCCGTCCGCGCCCCCCTGGCACAGTCCCAACGCGATCAAGACATGCACGGTGATGACCGAGCCGCCCATGCCGGCCCAGATGACGTGGCGTATGCCGCGCCGCCACAGATCCCGCGCCTCGGCCTCGACCCCTTCCAGACCGCCATCGTCTTGCAGCAGGCGGGCCACGCCCTCGACCCAGTCGAGCTTCACGGCGTCGCCCTCGCTGCCAAGTTGCGCCATGCGGCCCTCGCGCCGCCGCAGCTGCCCGACCGCATCCTCGACGATGAACCGCCGCACGGCCCCCGCAACGTCCCCATCATCCGGGCTATGCCTCAGCGGCATCAGGGGCAGCGCGTCGCGCGCCGGCGTAGCAGGCTTCTCGTTCACCTTTCCATCTCCGCCATCGCCCCGGCGGGCGGATGAAAACGCCTGTAGGCGGCTCTGGCCGGGCGTCGCGCCCGCCCACGGCGTCGCCGATGAGGCCGCGCGGCCTGTTCGCGACGCACTAAAATCGCTTGCAATTGCATTTTGGGCAGCGTATCATACAGCCACACGTCCGTCAAACTCCCCGAGACGTGGAGGTCTGGTTCGCCCCCTCCGCTCCTCCTTTCGCCCCCTCCGCCCCCTCCGGGGGAACCTGGGGAGATGCCTCCCCCCAGACCCCCGCCACACACAGGCGCATGAGGATCGACGAGCGCGGCCAGGGGCGCATGGGGATCGACGGGCGCGGTCAAGGGGGCCAGTCAGCCCTGGGCGGAGGGGGGAGAAGGCGGCTTTTTACGGACCCTGAAACGTGGGAACGTGGGGGGCGGCGGGCATAGTGTGCGGGAGGCGCCAGGAGGGCGTGTGGTGGATAGACTCACGTTCGGGATCATCGGGTGCGGCGTCATCGGGCCGACGCATGCGACGGCCATCGCCAGTCTGCCCGAGGCGCGGCTCGTCGCGGTGACGGACCTTGATCCCGCGCGCGCTCGGTCCCTCGCGGACGAGCACGGCGCGACGCCGTACACGGACATTCAAGAGATGCTCGACCGCACGGACCTCGACGTCGTCGCCGTCTGTACGCCCAGCGGCCTGCACGGCGCGCATGCCTGCCAGGCGATGCGCTCGGGCCGGCACGTGATCGTGGAGAAGCCGATGGAGATCACCCGGCCGGCGATGGACCGGATGCTGCGCGTGCAAGAGGAGACCGGCGTCAAGCTCGCCGTGATCAGCCAGCACCGTTTCGATGCGGCGAGCCAACAGGTCCATGATCTCGTGACCGGGGGGGCGTTTGGCCGCCTCGTGCTCGGCACGGCCCACGTCCCGTGGTGGCGGGCGCAGGCGTACTACGACAGCGGCGCGTGGCGCGGAACATGGGAACTCGACGGCGGCGGTGTGCTGATGAATCAGTCCATCCATTCCATCGACCTGCTGCAATGGATGATGGGACCGGTCCGCGGCGTCCACGCCTACACCGATACGCTGGCGCACCGCATGGAAACGGAGGACGTTGCCGTGGCCGTGCTGCGCTTCGCCAGCGGGGCGCTCGGGACCATCTCCGCCACGACCGCCGCGTATCCGGGCGTCACCACGCGTATCGACGTGTTCGGCGACAAAGGATCGGCCGTGATCGAGGACGATCGCCTGGGCTACCTGCGCCTGGCGCGCGACGACCGCGCCGACCGCAACGATGTCGGGGCCTACGGCGTGGGCGCGCGGGACCGCGCTCACGCCGCGTCCGGCCAGGAGAAGGGCGGCGAGTCGACGGCCGCGGACCCGGCCGCGCTCTCGGCCAACACGCATGCCCTGCAAATCGCCGATATGATCCGCGCCATCCGCGACGACGGCGCCCCGCTCGTCGACGGGCGCGCGGCGCGTCATCCCGTCGAGATTATCCTGGCCGTGTACGAGTCGGCGCGAACGGGGCAAGAGGTGACGCTCTCGTGATCCGCCTCTCCGCCTTCGCCGACGAAATCTCCGCCGACCTGGACGAGCAGATCGCCGTCTTGACCGCTGAGAACATCCGCTTTCTCGAGTTGCGCGGCGTCTGGGGCGTCAACGTCCTCGACCTGTCCGACCAACAGGTGGCGGAGGTCAAGCGGGCGCTCGACGCCGCGGGTATCGGCGTGTCCGCGATCGGCTCCCCCATCGGCAAGGTCCCGATCAGCGCTTCGTTCGACGAGCATCTGCATCGCTTCGAGCGGGCGCTCACCGTCGCGCGCGCCTTCGAGACGCCGTTCGTGCGCATCTTCTCGTTCTATGCTCCGTCGCCCACTGGGGGCGTGGGGGACGTGGCCGGCGACGTGGCCGGCGACGCGGCGGCTGATCCGGCCGCGTGGCGCGCTGAGGTCGTGACCCGTCTGCGGGAGATGACCGCGCGGGCGCGCGCCGCCGCGATCACGCTGTTGCATGAGAACGAGAAGGATATCTACGGCGACACGATCGCGCGCTGCGTCGACCTGATGCGAAGCGTCGACGACGCGCGCTTCCAGGCCATCCTCGATCCCGCCAACTCTATCCAGTGCGGGCAAACGCCGTACCCCGACGGGTACGAAGCGCTGCGCCCGTGGCTGCGCTACGTACACGTCAAAGACGCCCGCGACGACGGAGGCGTCGTGCCCGCGGGCGTCGGCGCGGGACGCTGGCCCGACCTGCTGCGACGCCTGCGCGCGGACGGGTACGACGGGTTCCTTTCCCTGGAGCCGCATCTGGCCCATGCCGGTCATGCCGGAGGCTTCAGCGGAGCGGAGCTGTTCCGGCACGCCGCGCGGGCGCTCCAGGAACTCTTACGCGCAATGGACTGGGAGTACGCCTGACGCCACACTGGACGCCATATTGGATGAAGACGCGCATCCGCGCGGAGAGATAGGGGATAGGGGCGCGATGAAATATGCCTTCAGTACGCTTGCCTGCCCGGCGTGGTCTATCGAGCGGGTGGTCGAGGAGGCCGCGCGCCTGGGTTACGACGGTGTGGAACTCCGCCTGCTCGACGGAGACGTCATCGATCCCGTCGCCGACCGCGGGAGGGTAGAGCGGGCCGTCGGCCTGTGCCGCGCGCGGGGCGTCGAGGTCTGCGCCCTCGATACCTCGTGCCGCTTCAACCAGGCCGATCCGGTGGAGCGTGAGCGACAGGGCGCGGAGGCGCGGAGTTGGATCGCGCTGGCACAACACCTACAGATACCTTTGCTGCGCGTCTTCGGCGGCCCGGATCAGGACGACGGCGGCCGTGCGCCGACCGGCGACGAGGCGAACGACCGGGTCGCTCGCTCGCTACGCCAGGTTGCACCCGACGCCGAGCGCGCGGGCGTCACCGTCGTGTTAGAGACACATGACGCGTTCTCCTCGGCGCGGCGCGTGGCCGACGTGTTGAGCCGCGTGGATTCAGGGAGCGTGGCCGCGCTGTGGGATAGCCACCACCCGTATCGTGTCGGCGAGACGGCGCGGGACGTGGTCGACGCGCTGGACGGACGCATCGCGCATGTGCATGTCAAAGACGCGCGCCGGCTCGACGCCGGCGGCGCCCGATGGGAACTCGTACTCCTGGGCGAGGGCGAAGTCCCCGTGCGCGAGCAGCTGGCCGCGCTGACGGGTCGCGGCTACGAGGGCTGGGTCTCGGTTGAATGGGAAAAGAAATGGCATCCGGAGATTGCCGGCCCCGAGGTTGCGCTGCCCCAGCATATCGCCTGGCTCAAGAGCGTCGCCGGCTAAAGGGTTATCCGGCGCGACGCCGCGCATATTTACATAGTGCAGAATCAAGGGGGCTTTCATTGCCGGGGCGGCCGCTGAGACCGCCGGCACGCGCTTAGCCGGCTGGAAGCCGGCGGTCCCAGTGGGTACGTCCGCCGCAAAGGGAGCCCTCTGACGAAACAATAGGGACAACGGACCAGCTGAGGATGGGCCATAGGGATGGATGAGAGAGCGCAACAGTCGCCCGCGGAGTACCTGACGGGGCTGTTCGGGCTGCGCGATCAGGTCGCTATTGTCACGGGAGGGACAGGCGTGCTCGGCGGCGCCATGGCGCACGGACTCGCACGGGCGGGCGCCAGAGTCGGCGTCATGGGCCGCCGTCACGATCGAGCCGCCGCCGTCGCCGCCGATATCGTCGCGGCCGGCGGCGAGGCGCTGGCCGTGCCGGCCGACGTTCTACGCAAGGATGAGCTAGTCGTGGCGCGGGACCGAGTCCTGGACCAGTGGGGGCGCATCGACATCCTCGTCAACGCCGCCGGCGGTAATGTGGCGGCGGCGACGCTCGGCGACGGCCGGACGTTTTTCGACCTGCCTATCGAAGCGTTCGAGCAGGCGCTCACCCTCAATCTGCTCGGCACGGTCGTACCCAGCCAGGTGTTCGGGGCGGCCATGGCACGGCGACGGCCGGACGACGACCCGGAGTCGCCGCGCGGCTGCATCGTCAATATATCCTCCCTGGCCGCGGGGCGGGCGATGACGCGCGTCGTCGGGTACGCCGCGGCCAAGGCCGCTATCGACAACTTCACACGCTGGTTGGCGACGGACCTAGCGCGGTCGCACGGCGCGGGGCTACGGGTCAACGCCATCGCCCCCGGCTTCTTCATAGGAGAGCAAAACCGCCGGCTCCTCGTGGAAGACGATGGCGCGCTGACACCGCGCGGCCAGACCGTGATCGCGCATACCCCGGCCGGCCGCTTCGGCGAGCCGGCCGATGTGGTGAGCGCGCTCCTGTGGTTGTGCGGCCCCGGCGCCGGATTCGTTAACGGCGTCGTCGTCGCGGTGGACGGAGGGTGTAGCGCGTTCAGCGGCATTTGATGTAGCCCGCGCTGGCCGCGTTCTCCAACCGCTGGCCAAAAGCTTGAGTCTCTTGCTGTCAACTTTCTTTTCGGTGTACAATAGAGATAGCATGGTATATGCCGCCTCCCACACGCGACGCGTCTCGCGTGTAGACGCAGCGGGATACGGCGGCGGCACAGGATGTAATGATGGAATTTAAAGACTATTATGTCACTCTCGACCTGAAAAAAGGCGCGTCCGAGAAAGAGATCAAGTCGGCCTACCGCAAGTTGGCGCGCCAGAACCACCCCGACGTCAACCCCGGCGATAAGGCGGCCGAGGCCCGCTTCAAGGAGATCAACGAGGCTCACGAGGTCCTCTCCGACCCCGAGAAGCGCAAGCTCTACGACGAGATCGGCCCGCGCTGGCGCGACTACGAGGGCTACCGCGCGGGCGGGGGCACGGCCACGCCCGAGGAGTTCTTGCGCGGGACGATGGCGGGAGCAGGGGCGGGATTTGGCGGGCGCGGCGCCCCGCGCTACGAGTACCGCAGCACGAGCCCCGAGGATCTAGAGGATCTTTTCGGCGACGGCGCGCCGTTCTCCGATTTCTTCTACAGCGCGTTCGGCGGTCAGAACGGTCCGCGCGGCGGAGCCCGCGGCGCCAACGTCCAGATGCCGGGCCAGGATGTCGAGCAGGCGCTTGAGATTCCGCTCGAGGAGGCCGTTAGGGGGACCACACGTATCCTCCAATACGCCGATCAGCAGGGGCCGCGCCGCATCGAGGCGACTATCCCCGCGGGGGTGCGCGAGGGCGCGCGCATCCGTCTAGCCAGACAGGGCGCGCCCGGCTACAACGGCGGCCCCAGCGGCGACCTCTATCTGGTGGTCCACATCGCCCCGCACCCGCTTTTCGAGCTTAAGGAGGCGGACGTACACGTGACGATCCCTGTCCCGCTCCATGTATGCATGCTGGGCGGGGAAGTGACCGTCCCCACCCCGAAGGGGACGCGTCTGGCGCTGCGCGTCCCGGCGGAGACGCAGAACGGGCGTGTCTTCCGGCTGAGCGGCCAGGGCCTCCCGCCGATGCGCGCGGGAGGGAAGGCGGGCGACCTCCACGCCAAGGTCAACGTGATGTTGCCGACCCACTTATCGGACGAAGAGCGCGGCCTGATCGAGCGTCTGGCCGAGCTGCGTAGCGCGACGGAGGCGCGGGTATAAGCAAGAGACGCGCCGCCCTATCCTCGATAGGGCGGCGCGTCGTTCCCTCCCGCGGCGATACACCATGAACGAACAACGCTATTACACCATCGAAATCGTCAGCCAGCGTGTCGGGCTGGCTCCGACGATCGTGCGCCGCTACACGCGGTTGGGTCTGGTCGCGCCCCGCGCGTGGCACGGCGACGCCCCCCTCTACGGCGACGCCGACCTGGCGCGCCTGCGCAAGATCGCGCGCCTCACACGCGACCTCGGCCTCAACCTGGCCGGGGTCGAGGTGGCGCTCCGTCTCACCGATGAGCTAGACCTGCTGCGACGCCAGCTCGCGTCGTCCCACAAGGAGGACCTTGACCTGTGAAGCTACACTACCGCTACGTCTCGTACAGCCCTAGCCGCACCGCGATCGACCAGGTGCAGCAGATGCACCGCCTCATGCACCAGATGGCCGCGCGCGCGGGCTCCTCGGGCGCCTGGCAGCCCGCGGCCGACCTCTATGAAACTGAAACCACGCTCGTCGTTCAGGTTGAATTGGCGGGGGTGCGCGAAGAGGACATCGAGATCACGCTCTTCGCCGACCACCTGTCGATCTCCGGCCGCCGGCAGAACCGCACCCCCACGAACGCCGTCTACTCGCTGGCCGGCATCTTCTACGGCGACTTCAATATCGTCGTCCCGATCGGAACGGGCGTGCGGCGCGACGCCGTCGAGGCCACGTTCGAGGATGGGCTGCTGGGCATCGTCCTACCCAAAGCGATCGAGCGCATCGAGCCCGTCAACGTTCAGCTATCGGCTGCCGGGCGGCAGCCCCTGGACGGGAACGACGAGTCAAAGCGTACCCAAGACACCCTTTCAGGAAATGAATCCGCGAGTCTAGCGTAATACTCGCCGACACACGGCCGGCGGCCGAGGGCTGACGGCTACTAGCGACGCGGGAGGCTGGCAGCCGAGGGCTGACGGCTGACAGCGATAAGGAGCCATTCATGGCGGTTGATACACCACAACAAGAAGAAACCCTGGAGCAGCGTGAGCCGGGCTTGCAGATCCCCGATGTCCTGCCGGTGCTGCCCTTGCGCGGGCTCGTCGTCTACCCGTTCGCGGCGCAACCCCTCTCGATCGGTCAGGATCGCTCGATCCGGCTCGTCGACAACGCGATGCGCGGAGACCGCCTGATCGCGCTCGCGGCGCAATACGACGCGAACGTCGAGCACGTCACGCCGGACGGGGTCCGCGGGGTCGGGACCGTCGCGCGTATCCTGCAGATGGCGCGCCGCCCCGACGGCACCATGATGGTCGCGGTGCAGGGCCTCGAGCGTATCCGCATCGGGGAATACGCCGGCGAAGAGCCCTACCTGAGCGCCCACGTCGAGCTCTACCCCGAGGAGACGGAGACCGGACTCGAGATCGAGGGACTGCGCAGCGCCGTCGGCGACCAGTTCCGCCAGTTCGTCGACCTCAGTTCCTCGCTCCCCGACGAGTTGGGTCTCGTCGCGATCAACCTCGACGATCCGCGCCAACTCGCCTACCTCATCGCCAGCAACACGCAGATGGACCTCGAACTGCGCCAGGAGACCCTCGAACTCAACCCGGTCTCGTCCAAACTGGAGCGGCTCGCCCGCTACCTGACGCACGAGATCGAGGTGCTCGAGTTGGGCCGGCGCATCCAGGGGCAGGCGCGCGAGGAGATCGACAAGTCGCAGCGCGAGTACATCTTGCGCGAGCAGATGCGCGCCATCCAGCGCGAGTTGGGTGAGGAGGACGAGCAGCAGGCGGAGATCAATGAACTGCGCGGCCGCCTCGACGAGGTAGGGTTGCCGCCCGAAGCGCGCAAGCAGGCCGACCGCGAACTCTCGCGCCTCGAGAAGCTGCCGAACGCGTCGCCCGAACACTCCGTCATCCGCACCTACCTCGACATGCTCGCCAGCCTGCCGTGGTCGGCGCACACGGCCGACGACGCCGATATCGACGTGCCGCGGGCCCGCCAGATCCTGGAAGAGGACCACTACGGTCTGGAGAAGATCAAGGATCGCATCCTCGAATACCTGGCCGTGCGCAAGATGAAGGCCGATCGCGCTGTCGCGCGCCGCGCCGAGGGGTTGGAGCCGGACGACGACACCCCGGTCGACTCGGAGACCGGACGTGAGCCGATCCTGTGCTTCGTCGGCCCTCCCGGGGTCGGTAAGACGAGCCTGGGCCAGAGCATCGCGCACGCGCTCAACCGCAAATTCGCGCGCCTCAGCCTCGGCGGCGTGCGCGACGAGGCCGAGATCCGCGGCCACCGCCGCACCTACATCGGCGCGTTGCCCGGCACCTTTATCCAGGCGATCCGCCGCGCCGAGACGAACGACCCTGTCTTCATGCTCGACGAGATCGACAAGGTCGGCTCCGACTGGCGGGGCGATCCCAGTTCGGCGCTGCTCGAAGTGCTCGACCCTGAGCAGAACAAGGACTTCCGCGACAACTACCTCGACGTCCCGTTTGACCTGTCGCGCGTCATGTTCATCGCCACGGCCAATACGCTCGACACGATCCCTGGTCCGCTGCTCGACCGCATGGAGGTCCTCCAGCTCTCCGGCTACACCGAAGAGGAGAAGCTGCACATCGCGCAACGCTACCTCGTGCCCAAGCAAATGCGCGCGAACGGGCTGACCGACGAGGACATCCGCTTCGACGACGACGCGTTGCGCCTGACCGCGCGCGCATACACGCGCGAGGCGGGGGTACGCAATCTTGAGCGCCAACTCGGGACGCTCTGCCGCAAGGTGGCGCGTCAGATCGCCGAGGGGGCGGAGGGTCCGATCACGGTCGATACGACCGCCGTCGCGACGTACCTGGGGCGGCCGGTTTACGAAGCCGAGGTGGCCGAGCGGACCGAGCGGCCGGGCGTGGCCACCGGGATGGTCTACACCGCTGTCGGCGGCGAGATCACCTTCATCGAGGCCGCCAAGGTTCCGGCCAAGGGTGAGCACCTCATCCTGACCGGACAGCTCGGCGACGTCATGAAGGAGTCGGCGCAGGCCGCCCTGACCCTCGTGCGATCGCTCTCGGACCGGTTGGGCGTTCCAGAGGAGGCGTGGCAGGATTCTTCGATCCACATCCACGTCCCGGCCGGCGCGGTGCCGAAGGACGGCCCGTCGGCCGGCGTCACCATGGCCACGGCGCTGGCCTCACTCATGACCGGGCGCACCGTGCGCAGCGACGTGTCGATGACGGGCGAGATCACGCTGCGCGGCAAGGTGCTCCCGATCGGGGGGCTCAAGGAGAAGGTGTTGGGGGCGCAGCGCGCCGGGATCACCACCATCATCTTCCCGCGCCGCAACGAGCGCGACCTCGAGGACATCCCCACGGACCTGCGCGACAAGCTGACGTTTATCCCGGTCGACGACGTCGCCGAGGTGCTCGACAACGCGCTGACCAAAGTACAGGCCGTCGCGGCGTAGCCTCCCCTCGGCCGATATATAAAGGGCCGGGGCCGTCCTATAGGACGGCCCCGGCCCTTTTTCTCTTTACCCGCCTGCGTCCCTGCGCCCCTGCGCCCCTGCGTCCCTGCGTCCCTGCGTCCCTGCGCCCCTGCGCCCCTGCGCCCCTGCGCGCCCTCATAAACAAGTAGACTTAGTGTGAAGTTATCCAACAGCGGAGGGACGATGCGCCATGGTAACCCGCGTCACATACCCCGAGATCGACTGGTCGACCTTCCCCGAGGACGACGGTGAGCCCATGGCCGAGACGTCCGCCAACGCGATCCAGATGGTCGACCTCCAGTTCGCCCTACAAACCTTATTCGACCTCCAGGAACGACGGGTAGTCGTCGGCGGGAACCAACTCATGTACTACAATCCGGACGATGGCCGGGAGCACGTCTCACCCGACGTGTACGCGGTGTTCGACCGGACGCCGCCCGCGCCGCCGAGTTGGCGGACGTGGGAGCGGGGCAAGTTCCCCGACCTCGTGTTCGAGATCACCTCGCCGAGCACGCAGGACGTCGATCTAGGGGTGGGGCCGCGCGGGAAGCGGCGGCTCTACGCCCGGCTGGGGGTACGCGAGTACTACATCTTCGACCCGCAAGGGGAGATGCAACCGCCGCTTCGGGGCTACGAACTCCGGGACGGCCGCATGGAGCCGCTGCGCCTGCTGCCGAGCGGGGGTATCGACAGCAGGCTGCTGGGGACCGAATTGCGGCCGGTGGCCATGGGGGAGACGCGGCGTCGCCCAGAGGGGACATGGTTACGGGTGATCGACCCGACGAGTGGGCGCCTCATCGCACTGGCCGAAGAGGAGCACAACGCACTCCAGACAACACGAGAGCTGTTGCAGGTCGTGAAGACGCTCGCGGCGGCTGAGGAGCGGACCCGCATCGCGGCCGAAGCGCACGCGGCGGCCGAGACACGAACCCGCATCGCGGCGGAGGCGCACGCCTCCGCCGAAGAACGGGCTCGCATCGCGGCGGAGGCGCACGCGGCGGAGGAGACACGAACCCGCATCGCGGCCGAAGCGCGCGCGGCGCAGGCGGAGGCGGCGTTGCAAGCCCTCCTCGCCGAGGGGCGCACGGGCGAGACTCCGACGTGACGTCTTAGCCGCGCCGCTGTCCGCGCTGTCCGGGGCTACGTGGACAGCGCGCGCGACGATGCCGGGCAGGGCGAAGAAGACGGCCCACGGGATGCACGGCGCACAGCGCGAGGCTGACCTCCGCGCCGGCGCCGACGAACGCCATTTATACCGCCGTCCTCGTCCTCCCACGCGATCCGGCGCCGACAGATAGCCTTTATATTGCTATGCGCTGGCCCCAGAACAGGATGCGCTTGAAGGGGTAGAAGTAGGGACTCTGGCGCCCGAGCCGCCGGCCCAGTTCCTCGCGATAGCGGTCGAGGAAGCGATCGTACAGTTCCGGGGGCAAGCGACGACGGTAGTCGGTGAGCAGCGTGCCCTTCGTCCACTCCACCACGTCTTCCCACGAGCGCATACGGTGGCCGTATACCTGTAGCCGCACATGCTGCTCCCGGTAGCCCAGTTGGTCGAGCAGCGAGGCGTACCCCTCCGGCGTCAAGACGGGCCGGTCGCGCCCGAAGCCGGGACCTCCGCCGACGAGCGCGTCCCGGAACGGAGCCTCTGCGACGACCTCGGCGGCGACGAGGTGCGAGGGGTGGTCGTAGTTGGCGGGGACCTGCGCGGCGAGCTGGCCGCCCGCGGCCAACAAGCCCGTCAGCCGGGCGAGCAGCGTCTCATGATCCGGTACCCATTGCAACGCCGCGTTCGCGAAGACGAGGTCGAACGCGGCGTGATTGGCGGGGTCGGCGGCGAACGTGGCGATGTCCTCCCGCGCGAAGCTCAGGCCATCGCCGGCGAAGGCGCCGCTCTGGGCCAGCATCGTCTCCGCGTTGTCGATCCCCAGCGTCTCGCGCGCCGCGAGCTCCTGATGCATACGCCGCGTCAACTCGCCCGTCCCGCACCCAAGATCGACGACGCGCATAGCGGGCCGCGGGCGCGCCAGCGCCAGGAGATCGAAGAAGGGCCGGCTACGCTCGTCCCGGAAACGCTCGTATTGCGCGGGGTCCCATGTGCTCTGCGTCATACCATCCTCGATCCTCGCTGTTCTTACGCTTTTGATGATAATACTTTCCTACCCCCCTTGACCCTCACGTTACGTGAGGGTGTAGTATCCGATTGTGGCCGGCGTGGACCGGGAGAAAGGAGGGCTTACGATGAGGACCACGGCCCTGAAAGTGGGCGAATTGGCGAAGAGAACGGGTCTATCGGTCCGCACGCTCCACCACTACGACGACATCGGCTTACTCTCGTTGTCGCACCGTACCGGCGCGGGCTATCGTCTGTACGCCGCCGACGAGATCGTGCGCCTGCAGCAGATCACGTCGCTGCGGCAACTGGACTTCTCGTTGGAGCAGATCCGTGACTGCCTGGACGGTCCCGGTTTTTCGCCTCAACGCGTGATCGCCCTGCACATCGCGCGTCTGCGCGAGCAGATCGAGGCGCGGCGCGGACTGTGCGGCCGGTTGGAGGCTATCGCGGCAGGGTTACGCTCGACGGGCGAGGTTCCCGTCGAGGAGTTCATACGTACGATCGAGGAGATCAGCAGAATGGAGAAGTACTACACGCCCGAGCAACTGGAAGAATTGAAGCGACGACGAGAGACGCTCGGCGAGGAGCGTATCCGCCAAGTCGAGGCGGAGTGGCCGGAGCTCATCGCGCGGGTACAGGCCGAGATGGACAGGGGGACCGACCCGGCAAGCGAGCCGGCGCAAGCCCTGGCCCGGCGTTGGATGGCGCTGGTCGGCGAGTTCACCGGCGGCAACCCCGGCATCGCCCAGAGCCTGGGCACGATGTTTCGACAGGAGGAGAGTATTCATGGCATGGAGACGGCTCCGATGCGCGGGATGATGGCGTACATCGGCGAAGCGATAGCGGCGTCGAAGGCGTCGGAGTAGCATCTACGTCTCGACCGGCCACTCGTGGCGCTCGCCCCACTCGTTCCACGAGCCGTCGTAGTCCGTCAGGCGCTCATGTCCGGTCAGGGCCAGACCGAACAGCACGGTCGTCGCGGCCACACCGCCGTTGCAGTAGGCGACGACCCGCACGTCCGGGGCGATACCGGCGTCCGTGAAGATCGCGCGCAGTTCACGGTCGGGGCGGAACGTGCCGCTGCCGGGATCGATCAGCCCCTCGCGAGGCAGGCTCATAGCTCCGGGGATGTGGCCGGGGCGCCCCGCGCCGCGGCGTACCTTCCCGCTATACTGCGCCTCGTCGCGCGCGTCGACGAGGCGCGCCGCGGGGTCGCCGATCAGGGCGAGCGTCTCCTCGCCCGTGACGCGCCACTCCGGTTGGACGCGCGGTGTAAACACGGCGGGCGGATACGCGGGGACCTCGCGGGTGAGCGGACGCCCCTCGCGCCGCCACTTGGCCAGCCCCCCGTCGAGCACCATGACGCGCTCGTGCCCGTAGTAGCGCAGCGCCCACCACAGGCGCGTGGCGAACTGGCCGGTCGGATGGGCGTCGTAGGCCACGACGAGGCTGTCGTCGCCGATGCCACGCCGCCCCAGTTCGTCCGCCAGGCGCGCGGGAGGCGCGACCTGAGCCGGAATGGGGTCGTCCGGGTCGACGATGTCACGCGTCCAGTCGAGATAGATCGCGCCCGGGATGTGGCCCTCCCCATACTCCTCCGGCGCTCCGACGTACGTCGCCTCTTGCCGTCCGTCGCCGGTCGGCGCCGTGCGCACGTAGCCGCGCATGTCGACGACGCGCACGTCAGGGTCGTCCAGGCGTCCGGCCAGCCACTCGGTCGAAGCCAGCAAGCGATCGCGCGCGGACATAAGGCTCATTGTTCCCCTCCTCCTAACAGCCGTCGTGGGACCGCAGCCGTGGCCGCGATCCCACGCGCTCAACTACGGGTACCCTATTATAGAACGCTTGAAACGCTTGATGGGGTGGGTTCAGAGGAGGACAGATGGTCGACAAGATAAAGGCGCGGCCGGGGCCGGGGCAGGAATCGGTGTGGGACTATCCGCGCCCCCCACGCGTCGAAGGGTCGGGGAGACATATTCAGGTCATCCTCAACGGGGTCGTCATCGCCGATTCACGCCGCACGACGCGTGTGCTGGAGACGAGCCATCCCCCCGTCTATTATATTCCCCCGGACGACGTGCGGTTGGCCGACTACTTCACGCCCACGACGCGCTCGACCCATTGCGAGTTTAAAGGGACGGCACGGTACGACACCATCACGGTCGGCGACCGCGTGGAGGTCGACGCCGCGTGGACGTACCCCCACCCGGCGCGCGGCTACGAGGCGCTCAAGGATCACATCGCCGTCTATCCCGGACGTATGGACGCGTGCTACGTCGACGGCGAGGCCGTACAGGCGCAGCCGGGCGACTTCTACGGGGGATGGGTTACCGCGGACATCGTGGGCCCATTCAAAGGCGGTCCGGGCGCCTGGGGCTGGTAGCCTGACGACCCGCGACCCAGGGCGCCCTGCCTGAGCGCGGGCGCTCAGGCACAGGGCGTCAACAGCCCCTCTCGTGTCTCATCAGCGCGCAGATGGCAGATGCTGGGTTACCCCGTGCGCAGGGCGGGGAAAGCGGCCGAGGAGGGGAGCGCGGACCGCTCGGCGGCGAAGGCGATGAGGGTCTCTTTGAAGGCGGCGGCGGCGCGAGGGAGGCGGCGCTCGCGGCGGTGGACGATGTGCCAGTCGCGGCGCAGGGGCAGCCCCTCGACGTCGAGTGTGATGAGGGCGCCGTTGGCGAGTTCGGTCCCCATGGCCTGTTTCGAGAGGAGAGCGATCCCCAGGTCGGCCGCGACGCCCTGCTTGATAGCGGCGCTGTGGCGCAACTCCATCACGACGCGCGGCTGCACGCCCTGCTCGGCGAACAGGCGCTCGGTGTCCCAGCGCGTGCCCGAGCCGCTCTCGCGCACGAGGACGGGATAGGCGGCGAGTTCACTGAAGGGGACGGCGGTGCGGCCGGCCAGGGGATGCGTCGGGGCCGCCGCGACGACGAGCTCGTTCTTCATGAAGTCGCAGACCTCCATGTCGTCCATATCCTCGGTCGGCCCCAGGATGGCGAGGTCCATGCGGTGGTGGCGCAGCAGCTCGACCGCGCGCGACCAGTTCGTCACGTCGACGACGAGCCCGATGCCGGGGTAGAGGCGGTGGAAGCGGCCGAGAACGGTCGGGAGGACATAGGTGCCCACGGTCGTCGTGGCGACGACGCGCAGGGTGCCGCGGTGCAGCCCCTCAAGCTCGTCGAGGGCGCGCTTCGCGTCCGCGACCTGGCGCAGGATGACCTCGGCGTGCTCACGCAGTTCCTGCCCCGCGTCGGTAAGGTAGATACGGCGGCCGACCTGCTCGAAGAGCTGCTGTCCCAGCGCGCGCTCGAGATCGCGGATGCGCGCTGAGATCGAGGGCTGTGAAATGTGGAGTACCTCCGCCGCCCTGGTGAAGCCGCCGTGCTCGGCGACCGCGAGGAAGAGTTCCAGCTGATGCAGGTTCATGGCGGTATACTCCTACTCCTCGCCTCCACCCCTCTTCCACCATAGGGCGAGGAGTCGCGCGAACACGCTGCTCCCCTCTCCCGCGCGGACGGAGAAGGGGTGGAGGCGAAGGCTCAACGCCGCCTGGCAAAAGAGCCGACGCCCGAAAAGGGCGAACGGGCCACGCCCGAACGCCAGCGTCGCCGTGTGGTTGTGGCGCGGGTCCACGAGCGCATCGCCGACCGGCGCACGGACTTCGCGCACCAACACTCCCGCCGCGTCGTCGACACCAACGGCGTCATCGCCGTCGAGGACCTGTCGGTGAACCGCATGGTCCATAATCATTGCCTCGCCAAATCCATCGCGGATGCGGCGTGGTCCCTGTTCGCCTCCTGCCTGTCGTACAAGGCTGCAAGCGCCGGTCGCAGGTTCATCGCCGTCAACCCCGCCTATACCAGTCAAGATTGCAGCCGGTGCGGCCATCGCCAGAAACTGACGCTGGCCGACCGCGTGTACCGCTGCCCCCGTTGCGGGCTAGAGATCGGGCGGGGTCACAACGCGGCCATCAACATAGTGACTCTGGGGCTACAGAGTCTCGGTGCAAGACCGTAGCAGCCCACGGGGTTTACCCGTGGGAGTAGTCACATATAGGTATTGTAGCGTGTTGGCGACAAACGCTATAGGCGATGGCTCGTGTATTTTTGGATTTTTGGCGTCCCTATTGCCTCGTAAGCCATGCTCGCGTATGATAGGTGCGGTCCACGTTGTAGACGGTTGGAAGGAGGTTCGAGCCCGGACGACGGAATGTAGGGACGTGAACGTGGCAACAATTTTTTCTGTTGTTTCTGTATAGTAGCGCCGGGACTCGCCGAGAGGTGGCGAGTTGACGAGGCGGAGGCTAAGAGAACCATTCGGCGGATGGCCTCCCGGCTCCCACGGTCGTAAGCACTGAAAAAAACTGGAGGGCGACCTTCAGGACACCAGTCAGTGCGCGTGGCGCATCCCCTTACCCCCTACTCCCTTCCGTATCCTCATATACGCATAAGCGCGTCCGTCTAGCGGCGCGCCCGCCACGGCGACGATCGCGATCCCGCGAGGCATGGCTTTGCGGGATCGACGAGCACGGCGGTGTGCCGCCCATCATGCGTCATGTATATCGCTCGCTACCCTTTTCATTACACCGACCACCGATAACGCGGAGAATACACCCTATGTGCGGGATTTTTGGCTATACCGGCGCCTCGACCGACGCGGCGCGCATGGTTTTCGCGGGGCTGAAAAAACTGGAGTACCGGGGGTACGACTCCTGGGGCGTCGCGGTCGGGTCCGGCGGCGCCGTCCACACGGCCAAGGACGTGGGCAAACTCGTCGCGGCGCCAGAGGGCCTACCTATGGGGGAACTGGCGCTGGGCCACACGCGTTGGGCCACCACGGGCGCGGTCACGGTCGAGAACGCCCACCCGCACCACGACTGCACCGGCCGCCTGGCCCTCGTGCATAACGGCATCGTCGAGAACTACGCCCCCCTACGCGAGTTGTTGGTCGAGCGCGGCCACGTCTTCCAGTCCGAGACCGACAGCGAAGTCGCCGCGCATCTATTAGAGGAAGAGGTCGCCGCGCTGGAGCCCGCGCCGGGGCGGCTGGCCGAAGCGTTGCGCCGGGTCGCCCTGCGCATCGAGGGCCTGAACGCGCTGGCCGCGTTCGACGTCGCGACGGGTGAACTCGCCGCCGTCAAGAACGGCTCTCCGCTCATCGTCGGCCTCGACCCCGCGGGAGGCGCGCACTACCTCGCCTCGGACGTCGCCTCGCTCCTCGCGCACACCCGCGACATCGTCTACGTGCGCGACGACCAGGTCGTGTCGCTCAGACCGGATGGGGCTCACGTGTTCGACGCCACCACCGGCGCGCCGGTCGCACTGGAGGTCGAGAGGATCCACTGGCGGTCCGAGGAGGCCGAGTTGGGGGACTACCACCATTTTCTTGAGAAGGAGATCTGGGAGCAGGCCCCCTTGCTCGAGCGCATCGCCGCCGAGGGGGTCGAGCAGGGAACGCGCCTGGCCGCGTTCCTGGACAGGGCGCGCGCCCTGCACTTCGTCGCCTGCGGAACGGCTTACCACGCCGCGCTGATCGGGCGCTACCTCCTCGCCATGGAGGCGGGCCGGGCCGCAGTCGCCACGCACGCCCACGAGTTCGCGACCTTCGCGCCGCTGCTGGGGGACGGCGACGCCGTCGTGGCCTTCTCGCAGAGCGGGGAGACGATCGACGTGCTCGACGCGGTGCGGGCCGGCCGCGCACGGGGGGCGGCGTCGGCCGCGCTGGTCAACGTGCCGGGCTCGACGCTCACGCGCGAGGTCGATCTCGCCCTCATGCTAGGGGCCGGGCCGGAGAAATCGGTCCTCTCGACGAAGACGTTCACCGCCAAGGTCGCCTACCTGCTGCTCGCGGCCGGAGCGCTGGCCGGCGACCCAGGGCGGCACGTGGCAACACTGCGCGCCGCCGGCCGCGACATGGAAGAGTTGCGGACCGACGGACGCCTCGACACTATCCGCGACGTCGCCCACCGCATCGTCGACCGCGACGACATGTTCGTGTTGGGCCACGGGCTTGGCTATCCGCTGGCGTTGGAGGCGGCGCTCAAGATCAAAGAGGTCACGTACATCCACGCCGAGGGGCTGCCCGCCGGCGAACTCAAGCACGGGACCATCGCGTTGATCGAAGAGGGGACGCCCGTGCTCGTGTTCGTGCCGGACGGGCCCGACGCGCCGGGGCTGCTGGCCTCGGCGGGCGAGGTCAAGGCGCGCGGAGCCTACGTCGTCGGGATCGGCCCACGTTCGCACGCCGTCTTCGACGCCCACCTGCCCATGCGGGCCGCGGGATTGGCCTACCCCCTGGCCGTCCTGCCCATCGTGCAACGCCTCGCCTACGAACTGGCCCTCCTGCGCGGGACCGACCCCGACAAGCCCCGTAACCTCGCCAAAAGCGTCACAGTGCGCTAAGGTGCGAACGGGCGGAAGTGTCCCTGTCTGCGACCTGTTCCTCCGCACGCTGGGAGCGTACACCATTGGCTTTGGCTTCGCCCTCGACGACGAACAGGTCCATGCCCCCAACGAGTTTTTCCGTCTACGCAGCTTTGAGCGCGGACCGGTCGCGTATGGAACGCTGTTGCGTCGCCTCGGGCAGCACACACCCTAACCCGGCGGCGGTTCGTGCGCGGCCGACATGTCTTCGCCATTGGACGGCAATGGTCTCCCGGCCCGATCTTCTTGCAATCGGGATTGCGTAGGTGTAATATAACGGGTAAATCGGACATACAGTCCGAACATCGGACAACGTTGGATGCCTAAGGAAACTGTCCAGACGGTTGCGCGCGCGTTGAGCGTGCTGCGAGCTTTCAGCCGTGAGCGGCCGGAGATGAGCGTCGCCGAGATGACGCGTCGCCTCGACCTACCGCGCACGATTGTGATCCGTCTGCTGAACACGCTTGAGGACGCCCGATACGTCGAGCGCGTCGTGGATACCTCTCACTATCGGATAGGCTTGGCGGCCCTGGAGGTGGGGGCTCTGTACCTGGCCGATAACCCACTGATCGTGAAGGCCGCGGATGTGTTGGACGATTTGGCGCGGCAGAGTGGCTATACGGCCTATCTTGGCGCGCTTGATCGTGGCGACGCCGTCATCCTGGCTCTGCGGGAAGGGCAGCACCCCGTTCGTTTCGTGTGGTCGATCGGTGATCGCCTCCCCGCAACGACAACGGCGTTCGGCAAAGCCATGTTGATGCACATGGACGTACAACAGGTTGATGAGATCCTCGGCGACGATCGGCTCACGGGGCTGACGGAGCGGTCCATCAAGACGCGCAGGGAACTCGGCCGACAACTCGAGCGAGCGAAGGAGCAGGGGTGGACCGCCGCACAGGACGAGAGTTACCCGGGAGTGTCCGCGGTAGGAGCGGCCATCGTGGACGCCGATGGGTCTCCCATGGCGGGCGTCAGCATCAGTTTTCTTACGTATCCACATAATCCGCATACCGTCGAGCAACTCGGGCGGTTAACCGTGGATGCGGCCCACACGCTGTCGCAACGGCTCGCCGTCCACCATCTATACGGTCAACGCAACGTGCTTGATGCGGCGATGCCCGCGGCGCTTACGCGGCAAAGGAGGTCTATGGAGTAGGCGTGAGACACTGGTTGCATATGTCCCGGCCACGATCCATGATTAGACTGACGCCATACGGCGCGGTGTGACCGACCGCGAGCGCATGACCGCTCTCGTTATTCTTTCTTACGCTACGGCATAAGGCCATTTGGAATGGCGACTAACCGCTGTTTCCACCCATGCCCGCTTGCCGTATCGCAAAGTCACATAGTGAGGAGACATTGAATGGCCACTCTGCCTTGGCGTATACTCACAACCGCGGCTCTCACCCTTGCGATCGGTTCCTCTTCGTTCGTGGGCAGCGCTCGCCCACTCGGGGCCGCGGCGCCGATCGTCCACGCACAGGCTGTGGCTTCGATCAACCATGACCGCTCGACGTTGGTCATTGGATCACAGTACGGTGATCCGCAAAACTTCGATCCCATCGCCACCTTCACGCTGGCCTGGGGCATGATCAGTTCGAACATCTTCGACGCCCTCGTCTACCGTGGCCCCGACCTCAAGATCGACAAGAGCAAGGGGTTGGCGACCAATTGGAAATATCTAAACGACAACACGCTGCGTGTCACGCTGCGTAAGGGCGTGACCTTCCAGGATGGCGAACCATTCAATGCCGCGGCCGTCAAATTCACGTTCGATCGCCTTCTTGGCCCGCTCGGGCAGAAAGGCGCGCAGTATTTCCAGTACAAAACGATCAAACAGGTGCGCGTGGTCGACCCCTACACCGTTGATTTCATCACAACGTCGCCGGACCCGGTCCTGATCACCAAGCTGGCTGGCTACGGCGCCATGATCGTGCCGCCCCAATACATCACGCGGCACGGGAACACGTACTTTACCAGCCACCCCATCGGCACGGGCGCATATATGGTAACCCGCTACGCGCCGACGTCGGAGGTCGATCTAACCGCATACACGAAATACTGGCGCGGCGCGCCGCGGATGAAACATGTGATCTACCGTTTCATCCCCGAGGACGCCACGCGGTTGGCCGAACTCCAGACGGGTCGCATCGACATCATGCAAAAAGTGGCTATCGGACAGGCCAGCAGCGTCAAGGCGTCGTCTAGCTTGTCGCTCTATCCCGTGGGGAGCACATCGGTCACGGGTATCTTCCTCAACGGCCGAACCGGACCGACCAAGAGCATGCAGATCCGCCAGGCCATCAACTACGCCATCGACACCAAGTCGATCATCCAGACGATCCTCAGCGGGTATGGGAAGCAAGCCTCGACCTGGCAGAGCGCCCTCAGTTTCGGCAACGATCCCTCGCTGCGGCCCTACCCTTACGACCCGGCGAAGGCGCGGGCGCTTATCCAGGCGGCGCACCTGTCTGGCACACCGGCCCTAACCTTCCAGATCGATGGGACGGATTCGGTGTTCAAGCAGATCGCCGAGGTCGTGGTCGCCGAATTGCAGCAGGTCGGCTTGACGGTCAACCTGCAGACGATCGCGCCGACCATCCTCTATAACACCAATATCCCCAAGGGGACGTACGGCAATATGTCCGAGTTCGTCTGGGGTGGTTGGACGCTCGACTTCGACAATACGGCGTACTCACTCTACCACTCCAATGAGTTCTACAATCCCGGCTACAACAACCGGCAGGTGGACACCCTCCTCGACCAGGCGCGTTCGACACTGGATCAGAATCAGCGTCTCGTCCTGTACAAGAAGATCGACACCGTGCTCTATCGTGACGTGCCCAACGTCGTCCTCTTCCAGAACGTCAATTTGTGGGCGACGACGAGCAACGTGCATAACTTCGTCGCGCCCCCCGACGATCGCCTGGAGCTCCAGGACGTCTACCTGCGCTAGTTCCCCCGGCTGAGCGCCATCTTCGCGCCGCTATCGGCTGTCGCGGCCGCCCCTCTCCTCGACGTGCGGATGGCGGCCGCCGACCCTATTCTCCTACTGCTGGTTTGGAGCAACGCATCGTGATCGCGTACATCGTCCGTCGCGTCGCCCAGAGCATCTTCGTGCTCCTGGGCATCTCGCTGATCGTCTTTGTCGCCCTCCATCTAACTGGAGATCCCGCGGCGGCGATGTTTCGCGGCGCCACGCCGACGAGGGCCGATATCCTGGCCATGCGCCGACAACTCGGGCTTGAGCAGTCATTGCCGGTGCAATACCTCATCTTCCTCGGCAACGCTCTGCACGGCAACCTCGGCCGGTCCTACTATTATCAGGCGCCGGCGCTCTCACTCGTGATCGACCACCTCCCGGCGACCTTGATCCTAACGATGTCGAGCATGGTCGTCTCTCTTTTGATCGCCTTCCCGCTCGGGATCCTGTCCGCGGTGCGACGCAACGCGCCGATCGACTACGCCGCGCGCGTGTTCGCGCTCCTGGGAGTGTCCTTCCCTAACTTCTGGCTCGGCATCATGCTCATTCTCATCTTCGCCGTCCGCCTGAACTGGTTACCGCCATCCGGCTACGGCGGCCCCCAATATCTCGTGCTGCCGGCGGTCACGTTGGGGATGATCATCGCCGGCATCACCACCCGCCTCGTCCGTTCGAGCATCCTCGACGTCATCCAGGCGGACTATGTGCGCACCGCGCGCGCCAAGGGCTTACCAAACAGGCGGGTACTGCTGCACCACGTCGTGCGCAACGCCCTCATACCCGTCGTCACCTATATCGGCTTGCAGTTTGGGACGCTGCTCGGCGGCGCGGTGATCATCGAGCAGGTTTTTTCCTGGCCGGGGGTCGGCCAACTGGCCTTGTCGGCGGTGAATCAGGGGGATTTCCCGCTCGTCGAGGCGAGCGTGCTGGTCCTGGCAGCCCTGTTGATCCTTGTCAATCTTTTCGTCGACCTGAGCTACGCCTTCATCGATCCGCGCGTCCAGTACAGGTGAGCTTCATGCCATTCGGATGGATGGCGACTAAAGGGGGAGATGCATCGTGGACCTATCGGTGCGGGACGAACTCGCGGCGCGGGACGAGGCGCCACCCGCGCGGCGACGGCGCCATGTCGCGCTGCGCGATAATGTGGGGACGCTGGTCGCGGCCCTCATCCTCCTGTGCGTCCTCCTGTGCGTCGCCATACCCAGTCTCATCACGCCGGGTGACCCCAATGCGCTCGATCTGACCGCGCGTCTTCTGGGTCCCGGCGCGCCCGGCCACATCCTCGGCACGGACCCCCTCGGCCACGACGTGTGGCGGCTCATGGTCTACGGCGCCCGTCTCTCCATTCTGGTGGCCGTCGCCGCTGTCGTGCTGTCCTGCATCATCGGCGTGACGCTCGGCCTTCTCTCTGGCTACTACGGCGGCGTCGTCAGCGCCGTCATCATGCGCTGGACGGACGTCCAGCTCTCCTTCCCCTTCATCCTGCTGGCCATCCTGGTCGTTTCTCTCTTCGGCGGCGGCGTCGGCAACATCATCCTGGTCCTGGCGATCGGTGGCTGGATGGATTATGCGCGCGTCGTCCGCGGCCAGGTTCTGACCACGCGGGAGCTCGAATACGTGACGGCGGCCCGCTCCATCGGCGCGGGTGGAGGGCGGATTCTGATCCGCCACATCCTGCCGAGCGTCGTCTCGTCGATCATCGTGTTGGTGACGCTGAACACGAGCGTCAACATCCTGTTCGAGGCGGCGCTAACCTTTCTTGGGCTGGGGTTAAGCCCGGAGACGCCGACGTGGGGCGGGCTCTTGAGCGATGGCCGGGTATATCTGAGCACGGCCTGGTGGATCGCCACCTTCCCGGGAGTGGCGATCCTCCTCACCGCCCTGGCCATCAATATCCTCGGCGACTGGCTCCGCGACACGCTTGACCCGCGCATAGGTCAGGGAGGAGCGTCATGATCGACGTCGTCCGCTTGTTTGCGCTCGATACGTTCCTCGCGCCGGACGGGCTCGTGGCCGACCGCGACGGCGATGGGATTGTCGATACCATACAGGCGCGGTTCGTGCTCGACCCCGCCGCGCGCTATCCCGAGTATGCCGCCGCGACGGACCTGGCGGCGCGCCTCGGCCTGGCGTCCCTGTCGTGCATCCTGCCGTTCGCCCCCGACGGAGGCCGCCACTCTCTCGAGGAAACCATCCCCGTGTTCGTCGGCCGTCCCGCGACGGTCGCCGCCGGCTGCCCCCCTGTATTGAAGCGTGCCCTGCACGACCTGGCGCCCGGCGATGGTCTCGTCGCAGCGATCGGTGGGGCGGAGCCGGCGCTGCTCGTCGGCGGAGCCGATGAGAGCGGCCTTGCCGCCGCGGCGCTCGCCGTCGCGACGTCCGCGCCGCACCTATCCATTGACGCCGCCGTGGATGCGCCCGCGCTGGTCACCGCCGTCCGCTCGGCCCTGGCCGATCATCCGTACGACCAGGTCGTCCTGGAGGCCGTCGTCATACGCGGGGGCGACGTCGTGGAGGCGCGCGTCCGCCTCGTTCCAGGACCCGACACGCCACCCGATCTCCCGACGCGCCAGCGCGTTCTGGAGGCACTTGCCCCGGTGGCGTCCGGCCTGCCGTGCGACCTGGTTCTCACGGTTGATAGTGGGGACGGTGGACGGGACCACGGGTTGATCGCGCGACTCGACGCCGGGCGGTCGCGTCGTCGGTTCGAGCGGTCGGATGTGGCGTACGATCGGGGGGTGGTTGACACGCCGCCGCGCTCGCTCGCCGACCTTTATGGGCCGGCCGGGCTCTGTGTCGACAGCGACGGTGATTTGCTGCCGGATCTGGGCCGCGTGCGGATCGCCCTGCCGGTCGACCTTGCGCCGCCAACAGGCCAGGCGGTGATCGACGTGGGGACGCGCATCGGCCTCGAGACACTGGGCCTGAGTCTGCCCCTCGTGTCCGCTACGGCGGCAGGCCCAGAGGGCGCCGCGTCGCCGGAGCGCGCGGTCGCGATCGAGATCGAGGCGCTGGGGCGACCCTCCGACGGCAGCGTGTTGGGTCCCGGCGAAGGGGAGGTGCGCGTTGTGGGAGATGGGGCGCGGGGGCGGGTCGTCGTGCGTGGGGGAGACGAGCGGGGACGGGCGCTTGCGACCCGTGCCCTGGCCACACTCGACGCGCAACCGGGCTCGGATGAGGTCCCCACCATGCGGCAGATCGAAGAGAGAGTGCGACGCCTCTGCGCCCTTGCCGAACCCGAGGCCCGCGCCGCGGCGGCGCTCAGCGCGCTCGATCGCATCCCCGTCGAGGGACGCCAGAGTGGGGACGAGGTCCTCGTCGTGCGTCTGCCACTCGATGGCGTATCCACGGCCCTCCGCGCGGCGGCCACGGACGCGGTGACGGCCTGGGGACGCGCCCAGACCCCGCCCCTCCCCGTCCACGTTGCCGTCGATCCGGGCGCCCAGCCCGTCGCCGCCGTGACGGGGGAACAGAGGCTCGACTGGGAGGTCGACGATGTGTGGCGGGTACTGAGCGACGCCGTCTTCCCCACCCTCCAGGCACTGCCCTCCGACGCCGAGTGGGAGATAGACGTGCGCGTGAGCGAGCCCACCGGCAGGCGCGCGCAACTGTGGCGCGCGATCGGCGACGAGATCGAGGCGTTAGGCGTGCCCGTGGCCGGCGAGCGCATCCGTGTCCGGCCGGCGTACCGACAGGGCCGCGCGTGGGTACTGGACGAGGTTGTTCCACATCTACAGGCCCTTGACGTCCGCGCGGTGACCATCCGGTGCCAGCCTTTCGTCCCCGACGGTCCATGCCTGGAACTGCCGATCCGCTGGATACAGGAACTCCATCCCGTCGACGAATTGATCCGTGACCGGTTGGGTCTGACCGATGGCGCCGTGCGTATCGAGTTGGGGGAGATCGCGACGACGTACGAGGTAGAGGCGCAGGGCCTGGATGGCGCCGTCGCATGGCGGTCCTCTTTCGAGGCGCTCCATGGGACACGTCCCTACCTTCCGGGCTTTCCCGAGTGGGGCTCCGTCCACCCCTGTACGGGATGCGTCCGTCTCCTGGTCGGGGGCGAACCCGTCGTCGATCGACGCGTCACGCCCGATCCCGAGCGCGCCTGGGATGTCATCCAGGGGACGGTCCTGCCGGCGCTTCGCGACCACGTCCACCGGCTGGCCGGGTCCACACCGCGTCCTCAGGACCAGCCATTTTTCAGCGGTTTGACCGTCGACGTGTGGCTCAGCGAGGACGACCGGTTGGTGGGAGTGCGTGAGGAACGCGAAAGCCCGCTCGAGAGTTTGCACGAGGATATCTACTTCGTCACGCTGGACTACTGTTCGGCCCTGTTGGGCCACGGCGCGAACGGAGGCGCCCCCTACATTCCGCCTTGGGTGCGGCCTCCCGACCCTGGGGAGCCCCGCCGGGGGGCGCGCCTCTGGACGGCGCCTGGGTCCGTGATCCCGCGCATCCACCGCCGTGATGGTCGGGGCGGGACGGTGCGGTGGCGACTGATCGAGGCGCCGGCCCGTGAGCCCGCGCTCGTTTGGCAGCGCGGAGAGGACGGGGGCACGACGCCGCTGGCCAGGGCCACACGGATCGATGTGCGTGTCGCGGCGATCCGCGACGCCGCATGGCGTCCGCCGCTGGACGGGACTACGGACGGGATCACGGACGGGACCGATGAGGCGACGCGGCACATCATCCTGGCCGTGGATGGCCCGGACGACGAGAGGGCGCGCGCCATCGACCTCTTGCGGGCGTGGGCGCGTGTGCGAGATGCGCTCCCCGCCCACGAGGATCCGCTCCACGCCGATTGGGGATACATGCTCGACGACGGGACGGCCACGACCACGTTGTGGGCCGCCGTTCGTGGCGAGAATGCGTCGGCCGAAACGGCCCTGCCCGCGCTTTCGAGGCGCGGCGCCGGCCCGCGCGTGCCGTGGGACCGGGTCCTCGTGCAGGCGGACATCGATCCGATCCTGACGCGCCTGCGAGAGTCGCCGCGCGTACGGGCGTACGAGGCCGGTCGCTCCGCGCGGGGACGGCCCTCCTACGCGATCGAGGTGACCACGCCGCGGACGCGTGGTTTGTGGTCGCGGGCCAAGGTGAGCGCGTGGAAGTGTACGCTGTTGCTCAACGCGCGTCATCACGCCAATGAGGCGTCGAGCACGAGCGCCCTGCTCCGCCTGGCCGAGTTGCTCGCCTTCGACCCCGTGTGGCAGGAGTACCTCGCGCGCGTGAACGTCGTGCTAATCCCCTACGAAAATCCCGATGGGGCGGCTCTGCACGGCGCGCTGCAGGATGAACACCCCACCTGGATGCTCCACGCGGGGCGGTACAACGCGGACGGGCTCGAGTTCACGTCCGCCTATGGCGATCCCCTCACGCCGCACGGCGAAGCGCGTGTCCTGCCCTCGGTCTGGCGCCGCTGGGCGCCGGACATCGTGTCGGACGATCACGGCTTCCCGTCGCACGAGTGGGTCCAGCCATTCGCCGGCCACAGTAACGCCTGGTTCCGGTCCGACTGGATACCTCAGGGGCTCATCTACGTGTTCCTCGCGCGTGCGGTCAACCCACGGTACCCACGTCATGCGGAGGCGGTGGACGACCTGCGCGCGCGGATGGTCCAGGCCCTGTCCGACGATCCGGTGGTGCGCCCGCGCAACCGGGTGTACGCCGACCGCTATCGAACATTCTTACACCGGTGGCTGCCGGACGACTTCCCCGCCCCCTACGAGGACGACATCCTCATTCATGTGAACGACTACGACCCTGAGAATGCGGAGCAGACGAGGGCCAGTCTCGCCGGCTTAGCCGGAGCCTTCCCCGGTGTGACCACCGCCACCCTCGTGACCGAAGTGGCCGACGAGACGGCCCAGGGCCGCTACATGGCCGTGTGCGCCCACGCGCACCTGACGGCCGATCGCGCCCTCTTGCAGTATCTCTACGATGTCGATGCCCCGAGTCAGGTGCATTGGGAGCGCGGCATCGACGAGTACGGCGACACGACGGTCCGCACGCGTCGTCCCCGGCCGGCCGTGCGCGCACACCGGGCGGCGGTCGGTCCCGCGACGCGAGAGGAGAACGCGCGCGACAAGCAGGGAGAACGACGATGACGACTATCGATCTGAACTGTGACCTGGGCGAAGGCTTCGGAGCCTATACCCTGGGCGACGATACAGCCTTGATGCGCGTCGTCTCATCCGCGAACGTGGCCTGCGGCTTCCACGCGGGGGACCCGCGCACGATGCGGCGCGGCGTCGAAACGGCGCGCGCCCACGGTGTCGCCGTGGGCGCGCACCCAGGCTTCCCCGACCGCGTCGGTTTCGGCAGGCGCGACCTCGGGGCGACGGACGAGGAGATCACGACCGACACGCTGTACCAGATCGGGGCGTTGGCGGCCTTCTGCGCCGCGGCGGGAACGGCCCTCCAGCACGTCAAACCGCACGGCGCGCTCTACAACCTGGCCGCGCGGGACCGTCACGTCGCCGATGCCGTCGCGGCCGCTATCGCGCGCTTCGATCCCACGCTCCTGCTCTTCGCGCCGGTCGGATCGGCGATGGAACAGGCAGCGTCCGCTTACAACTTGCGTGTGGCTCGCGAAATCTTCGCGGATCGCGCCGTCGAGCCGGACGGCCGCCTCGTGGCCCGCGGCGCGCCGGGAGCGGTCATCACCGATATCGAGACCGTCATCGCCCGCACGCTACGCATGATCCGCGAGGGACAGGTCACGACGATCGACGGGAAGAGGATCGCAATGACGGGCGAGACGATTTGCGTCCACGGTGACACGCCGGACGCGGTCGGCATTCTCGGGCGCTTGCGCGCCGCGTTGGAGGCCGAGGGGATCGGCGTGCGCCCCGTGGGCGAGTGGATCGGGCGCTGAGGGGACGTAGCATGGACGCCCACGTCCAGCCCGACCTCGTCTTCGCCGGGGAAGGCGCCCTCTACGCCGTCTATCCGGACCGCATCGACCCGCTCGTCAACGCGATGGTCCTCGCGCTGTTCCGGGGCTTGAGGGAGCGCGCGATCCCCGGGATTGTCGAACTCGTGCCATCGTACCGCGCGCTCATGATCCTATTCGACCCCATCGCCATCGAGGACGAGGCGCTCCGGCGGCTCGTCCTCGACACGGCCGCCGGGACGCGGCCGGACGGGGTGGAGCGACGGACCATCACGCTCCCCGTCGCGTACGGGGGCGCGTATGGCCCCGACCTGGAGACGGTCGCGCGCCACGCCGGCCTCCCGACGGACGAGGTTATTGGACGGCATGTGGGAACGCTCTACGACGTCTTCTTCCTCGGTTTCACGCCCGGCTTCCCGTTCCTGGGGGGTCTGGAGGCCGCGCTCGCGACGCCGCGCCGTGCCACGCCACGGCTACGCGTCGCGGCCGGCTCGGTCGGCATCGCGGGCTCACAGACGGGCGTCTATCCGGTGTCCAGCCCGGGCGGGTGGAACATTATCGGACGCACGCCGGTTGCCCTCTTCGACCCAAAACGGGGACTGGACGCCGCCGTCCTCCTACGGCCCGGAGACCACATCCGTTTTCAGCCGATCGCCCCCGCGTCGTTCGACGCGCGCGTCGCGCGCTCCACGCTGGATAACCCCCTGTGTGAGGTGGCCGAGTGACCGGGCGTGGGAGCGAGGTGGCCGAGTGACCGGGCAGGGGAGCGAGGTGGCCGAATGACCGGGCGTGGGATCGAGGTCATCGCGCCGGGGCCGCTGAGCACGGTCCAGGATCACGGCCGGCACGGCGTCCAGCATCTGGGGTTTTCCCCGACCGGCGCCGTCGATACGTACGCCCTCACCGCGGGGAATCTTCTGCTCGGCAACGAACCCGCGGCCGCGGCCATCGAAGTGACACTGGGCGATGCGCTGTTCCGACTGCGCGGGGATCACCTGTTCGTCGTGACCGGAGCCGAGGCGGATATAGACCTCGACGGCCGCCCGCTCTCGCTTTGGCGCGTACACGATGGGACTGACGCCGCCATCCTGCGCATTGGCCGCGCGCGCACAGGGGTGCGCGTCTATCTCTGCGTCGCGGGGGGGATCGATGTGCCGGCGGCGTATGGGAGCCGATCGACCGACCTGGTGGCCGGAATCGGTGGACATGAGGGTCGCGCCCTGCGCGCGCGTGACGTCTTGCCGGCGGGTCCGACGCGACGGGCGGAGCGTCCGGGCCGGCGCCTCGCGCCGGTAGCCCATCCGCTCCAGCGCGGAGTTCGCGTCATCCGCGCCGTGCCCGGTCCGCAACGCGGGGCGTTCACTCAGCAAAGCGAACGGACGTTGTATGGATCGCTGTATCGCGTGTCGCCCCGCGCCGATCGCACGGGTCTGTACCTGGACGGACCCCGCCTCTCCCATGTGGGGCGTCCGGACATTCTATCGGAGGGTGTGACCGCTGGCTCCATCCAGGTCCCGGGAGATGGCCAGCCGCTCGTCCTCCTGGCCGAGCATCGCAGCGTGGGGGGATACGCGAAGATCGCCACCGTTTGCACGGCCGATCTCGCGTGCCTCGGCCAGGCGCGGCCAGGCGACCGCATTGTGTTGACCCAGACCAACCATGCCGCGGCCCAAACAGCGTACCGCGCCTTCCATCACATGTGTCGTCGTCAAGTCACGACGCCCGCAGTCACATCCACACAGGCGCCACAGGCGCCGCTGTCGTTCGAGGAATGGGTAACCGCGGTGGACACTGTCATAGACCAGGCCATCGCCGATGAACGGCTCCCTCTCGTGCGATCCGATTTGTACGCCCTACGCGAGAGTATCGTCGCGCCCAGTCACGGGCGCGGCGCGTCGGTGTCCCCCCCCGACCTACGGTTCCAGACGGTTATGCCGGACGGCGCTTTCCCCGTCGCGCGCGTGTATGCGCGCGCGACGGGCACGGTGCTGGCCCTGCACACCGACGCCACGTCCGTCCCACGCGGGGCGCCGCTGGCCGCCCTCTGGTCGCCCGGTGTCCTGACCCCGCTGATCGCCATGCACCCCCTGGAGTCCTACCGACTGCGTCGCGACATAGGCGCGCGGGTGCGGGAAGGCGACCTGCTTCTGGAAGGCGTTTTTGTCGACGCCTTACCCATCATAGACGGCGTTGGGCAACGCTAGATGTGGACCATGACCCCCCAGGACATTGTGGCTGCCTGGCCCATCGACGGACCCGTAGCCGTGCATCCCCTGCTGAACGGGACCAACAATCTCTCGTACAGCGTTGTCGCGCCAGGCGCGCGATATATCCTGCGCGTTTACCAGAACACCGCCGCGCCAGAGCGTGTCCGCTACGAGCATGCCCTCGTGGCGCGTCTCGCACACACCACGTTACCCTTCGCCGTCCCCGCACCGCTGCTGACACGCTCGGAGTCCACGCTCGTCGCGGTCTCTTCCGCGGACGACCGTCTCGCTGCCCTCTTCCGTCTCATCCCTGGGCGCCGACCCGATGGGCATGATCTCGCCCAGTATCGTGTCTGCGGCGCGGCGCTCGCCGACCTGGACCACGCCTTCGCCCACATCGCGATACCGGCCTTACCCGGTCCATTGCCGCCGTTCGGCGCTCTGTCCCACATCCACCCGGCGGTGCCCGACCCCGTCGCGATGGTGGAGGAGTTGCCCCTGGAGCCAAACATGCGCACCCGGATCGCCCACGTCGTTGGCGACGTCGTCGCTGTCGTCCCCGACCTGTATCAATCCCTACCACGCCAGATCGTCCATCGCGATTACGCCGCCAGTAATGTGCTCATCGACGGGAAATGTGTCACCGGGGTGCTGGACTTCGAGTTCGCCGGCCGTGATCTGCGCGCTATCGATCTTGCCCGCGGTCTGTGCCAGTTCACAGTCGCCCCATGGAGCCATCCAGAGGGATGGCGGCGTGTGATCGCGTTCATCAGTGGCTACCGTGAACGTGTGACCCTCCGGGCGGATGAAGTGGATGCGTTACCGGAGCTGATGCGACTTTACCGAATCGTGAGCCTGATCCACCGGGAAGGGCGTCGCCGCCAAGGGTTGGCCAGCGAGACAGATGTCCAGGCGCGCGCGGACGCACTCCTTCGACAGGATGAGTGGCTGCGCGCGCGGTGGCGGGATTTGAGCAGGGTTTTTGCTCAGGTGCGGGGCTAGGGAATTGTGCGTCAATGTCGTCTATCATGTACGCTTAAAGGATGTCAACCTGTTGGGAGATGTCCGCGCGCGTATGCCTTCATACATCGCGCCACGGACGCCTAACGGGATAGGGACGGGGTTACGCGCGGCGGAGAGCGCTCCGCGGGCAGAACAGTAAGGGATACTAGATGCGGAGGAACGGCCGGTGCGGGCACTAATCAGCGTTTATGACAAACGCAACCTGGAACATCTGGCGCGCGGGCTTGTGGAGCTCGGCGTGGAGATCGTCTCGACCGGCGGGACCTATGACGCCTTGCGCGGGATGGGTATCGAGGCGCGCTCCGTCTCCGACGTCACCGGCTTCGCCGAGGTTCTTGACGGGCGCGTCAAGACGCTGCACCCCGCCGTCCACGCCGGCATCCTGGCCGACAGGTCGAACCCGGCGCACGTCGACGAGCTCAAGGCGCGGGGGATCGAGCCGATCGACGTCGTCGTCGTCAACCTCTACCCGTTCGTGCAGACGGTGAGCTCGGCCCCGGTCGAGATCTCCGAGGCGGTCGAGCAGATCGATATCGGCGGCGTCGCGCTGATCCGCGCCGCGGCCAAGAACTTTGCCCACGTGCTCGCCGTGATCGACCCGCGCGACTACGACGACGTCGTCGAGGAGTTGCGCCGCCGGAAGGAGGGAACGTCGGGGACCGGGGCGTCCGGGCAAGACGACCTGGCGCGCAGCCTGGCGGGCAAGGCCTTCGCCTACACCGCGAGCTACGACAGCTACATCGCCTCCTACCTGCGCCCGCGCGGTCCGATCGATTTCCCCGAGACGCTCGTGCTGCCGATGCGGAAGGTGCAGGACTTGCGCTACGGCGAGAACCCGCACCAGAAGGGCGCTTTTTACACGACCGTCCCCACGACCGAGGAGATCGGGCTGCGCACGCTGGCGACGGCCCGGCAACTCAACGGCAAGGAACTCTCGTTCAACAACCTGCTCGACCTCGACGCCGCCTGGACGACCGTGCGCGACTTCCGCGGTCCTACCTGTGTCGTCATCAAGCACACTAACCCGTGCGGTCTGGCTAGCCGCGGGACGCTGGCCGAGGCCTACGAGGCCGCCCATGGCGGCGACCCGGTGGCGGCCTACGGCGGGATCGTCGCGGTCAACCACACGGTCGATCGCGCCACGGCCGAGGCGATGCGCGCGGTCTTCTACGAGGCCATCGTCGCGCCGGAGTTCGCGCCGGAGGCGCTCGAGATCCTGACGCGCAAGAAGGACCTGCGGCTCCTGGCCATCGGCGAACGATCGGGCCCGCGCAAGGGCGAGTTCTCGTGGCTCCCCGACAACCGGCTCGACTTCAAGCGCATCACGGGCGGCTTCGTCGTGCAAACGAACAATGTGCTGCGCGACGAAGACATCGCGCTGCACGTCGTGAGCAAGCGCCAACCGACCTTCGCCGAGATCACCGACCTCAAATTCGCCTGGAAGTCGGTCAAGCACATCAAGAGTAACGGCATCGTGCTGGCCAAGGGGCTCACGGTCGTGGGGGTCGGGGCCGGCCAGATGAAGCGCGTCGACTCGGTCGACCTGGCGGTGCGCCACGCGGGCGACCGCTCGGTCGGCGCGGTCCTGGCCTCGGACGCCTATTTCCCCTTCGCCGACGGGGTCGAGCGCGCCGTCGAGGCCGGGGTCACGGCGATCATCCAGCCGGGCGGCTCGATCCGCGACGACGAGTCGATCCGCGCCGCCGACAGCCAGGGCGTGGCGATGGTCTTCACCGGCACGCGGCACTTCAAACACTAGGCCGCTCCTCCCACGGCGCGCGGGAGGGGAAGGGCGGGGCCAGACGGTTTTTTGACCTTGACATCCGCCGTCAGGGTCCATATATTTAATTGTAGGGCCCGCCGTTGGCGGGCCTTGCTAGTCGTGCCGACGTAGCTCAATTGGCAGAGCAGCGGTTTTGTAAACCGCCGGTTGCGGGTTCGAGTCCCATCGTCGGCTCTTACCCGATCATCGCGCCGTCTCGATTATCGATCAGGGGCAGATACCCAAGTGGCCAACGGGGGCTGACTGTAAATCAGCTGGCTTCGCCTTCGGGAGTTCGAATCTCTCTCTGCCCACCATGCGCCGAAGGGCGCAGCAGTGTCCCGCTCCAGTAGCTCAGTGGTAGAGCGCACCCTTGGTAAGGGTGAGGTCGTGGGTCCGATTCCCACCTGGAGCTCATGACAAAGTGACCGGCGGCTAGTGGTTAGTGACTAGCCTCCCGCCACAACCACGCTAGTCACCGGTCACTAACGGACTCAGCACCAACGGAGAGAACAGGAATTATGGCGAAGAAGACGTTTGAGCGGACGAAGCCGCACGTGAACGTGGGGACGATCGGGCACGTGGACCACGGGAAGACGACGCTGACGGCGGCGATCACGAAGACGCTGGCGACGAAGGGGCAGGCCA
>JAABUO010000789.1_pt1 | contig 50653 bp, 50 predicted proteins | sample 5559291 | NCBI WGS metagenome assembly JAABUO01 (sample SAMN10711878, study PRJNA513372) | rock metagenome | isolation source: Antarctica rocks | place: Antarctica: Victoria Land, Finger Mt sud | reverse complement strand
CCGGGCTTGTTGCAGCGGGAAACTCTCAGATTTTTGCGGCGGTATTCGTCACTCTTTGGGGATTTTCCTTCGCGGTTCTTCCTGTCGGTTGGTCGACATGGCTGACACGCACCGTTCCCGATGAGGCAGAAAGCGGCGGAGGTCTTCTATCCGCTGCGATTCAACTCGCAATCACAGCAGGGGCGGCCGTCGGCGGGGGCATCTTCGGCTATGAGGGTGCAAAGGGTGCCTTCATCGTCAGCTTCGTGTTTTTGCTTTTTGCGGCTTTGGTGACGGCGGTCGGTCTCAAACCCCAGCGCGGAAACTAGCTGCAGCGGCCGAAGCGCTGCATTAAACACCAGGGCAGAAGGGCGACGGCGACAACGGCGTCCGGCGCGGCAAGCGAACGGAACATGTCGTCTGGTTACAAGTGTAGATGTGCCGCTCGTGCTAGGTCCCTAGTCCCTCTCCCGAAAAATTGGGGCCAGCACCTGGGCGCTGCGGCTGGGCAGGTAAATCTGGATGCTTTGCTCGCGCCCGTACATCGGAACGGGCTGACGGGGATAGATGAAGTCGGGCGTCCCTCGGCCCAGGCCGCCGAACCGGGCGTCATCGGTGTTTAAGATGACCCGATAATCGGCGGCGTCGGGCGTCGGAAAGCGCAGGTCTTGGTAAGAGCGGGTGGGGTGGAAGTTGAACGCAAACACGAGCGGGCCGCGCCGGTAGGCAAGCTGCTTGGTGTCCTCGTGCAGCGCGAGCTGCTCAATCAGCGGGTCCGTGAGGAGATTGTGCCGGGTGTCTAAGCTCAGCATGGCCTGGTCAAAGGTGTTGAGGCCGGCGTAGCGCAGGTCCGGGTTGTCGGCCAAAGACCACAAGCGGCGGGCGTAGTGGTAGGAAAAACCGTTGCCCTCACGCGGAAAATCCACCCATTCCGGGTGGCCGAACTCGTTGCCGATAAAACTCAGCCACGCTTCTCCGGCCAGGCTGAACGTCAGCAAACGGATGATTTTAAGAAGTGCGATGCCGCGCTCCACAACAACATTGCCGTCGCCCTGCCCCATGTGCCAGTACATCTCCGCGCCCATAAGCTGAAACGCCAGTGTCTGGTCGCCGACCAGCGACTGGTCGTGGCTTTCCACATAGCCGACGCGCTTTTCGCCGGGCCGGCGGTTCAGCAGCTCGTGATAGATGGCGCTCAGAGGCCAGCTTTCATCGGGGACTTCTTTCACGAGCTTGGACCAGTAATCGGGAACGCCCATCGCGAGCCGGTAGTCAAAGCCGACGCCGCCTTCGGACACAGGCCGGGCGAGGCCCGGCATTCCGGAAACATCTTCGGCGATTGAGACGGCGGCCGGGCGAACGGCACGGGCCAGATCGTTTGCCGTCTGCAGATAGGCCAGCGCGTCGCCGTCCACAGCGCCCCCAAAATAATCTTCGTAGCTGGAAAAGACGCGGTTCAGGCCGTGATCCAAGTAGAGCATACTGGTAACGCCGTCAAAGCGCAGGCCGTCAAACCGGAACTCTTCCAGCCAGAACCGGACATTGCTTAAGAGAAACCGCTGGACTTCGTATTTGGCGTAGTCAAAGACCATCGAGTCCCACGCCGGGTGGAAGCCGCGCGGCCCGGCATGGAAATACTGAAAATCGGTGCCGTCGAAGCCGTTCAGCCCCTCCGCCGTGTTCTTGACCGCGTGCGAGTGGACAATGTCCAGCAAAACGCGCAGGCCGAGGCCATGCGCCGCGTCTATAAGCGCTTTTAAGTCCTCCGGCGTGCCGAAGCGTGACGACACGGCGAAGAACGACGACACATGGTAGCCGAACGAGCCGTAGTAGGGGTGCTCCATCACGGCCATGAGCTGAACGGCATTGTATCCCAAAGACGCAATGCGGGGCAGGACATTCTGGGTGAACTCCTGAAACGCCCCCACCCGGCCTTCTTCCGTCGCCATGCCGACATGCGCCTCGTAGATCCGCAGCCCGCCGGTCAGAGTTGGGGCGGCGTTTTGCCACTCAAACGGCACCGGCGGCAGCCAGACTTGGGCCGTGAAATCGTTTGTTTCTGCGTCCTGCACCACGCGCCGGATATACGCCGGGATCCGGTCTTGTCCGCCTGACGCCGAGCGGACATGGACTTTGATTAAGCTGCTGTGGGTCAGCGTCGCTTGATACTCGCTATCGGGAAAAAACGCGCTCCAAATGCCGAAATCATCGCGCGTCAGCGGGTTTCGGTCACGGCTCCAGCCGTTGAAGTCGCCAAACAGCGACAGACTTTCTGCGCCCGGTGCCCATTCCCGAAACCAGACGCCCGGCTCGCCGCCTTGCTCGCCCCGGTTGAAGCCGAAAAACTGATGCCCCAGGCTAATTGGCCCGAGCAGGCCGCCGGTCTCGTCAATCGCCGTCCGCAGACGCGCGTAATGCGCCTGCCGCCGCCGCAGCGCATCGGCATAGGGGGACAGCCAGGGATCCAAAGAAATCAGCCCAAGAGGGTCATCGGTTTGCATGGTCTTAGTATACCCCTGTGTTTCAGTCTCGCGCCCCGACGGTAAAATGCGCCTATGTCCAACAGCAGTCATTCGATGAATACCAGCCCGGAAGCTGCCTTCAATACCCAGTCCCAGCGGCTTGCCGCCTGGGCGATGCGGGCGTCTTATGATGATCTGTCCGACGACGCCCGGCAGTCGTTCAAGAACCATATTTTGGACACGCTCGGCTGCGCCCTCGGCGCACTTGGCGAAGGGCCGATTTTGGCTTGCCGGGCACAGGTGGAGGAGTTCGGCGGGACCGGCCCCTGCACGCTGATTGGCGGAGGCACGACCGCGCCGCCGCAGGCAGCGTTTTATAATACTTGCCTGACCCGCTATTTAGACTTCATGGACAACTTCTTAGGCGAAAGCGAGACATGTCACCCGTGCGATAATTTTGCGTCCGTGCTGGCCGCCGCCGAGTACGCCGGAGCGTCCGGGCGGGATTTTCTCGCCGCGCTTGCTGTCGCGTATCAAGTGCAGTGCCGGATGACGCAGGCCGCGCCGATCATGCAGCGCGGGTTTGACCACACGGCTCAGCTTGCGTTTTCCGTTCCCGCCGGCGTCGCCCGCGCTCTCGGCATGAACGCGGAACAGGCGGCAAACGCCATCGGCATCTGCGGCGCGGGGCAGCAGGCGTTTGCCGTCATCCGGGCCGTGCCGATCTCCCAGTGGAAGGGGCTGGCGTCGTCGCAGACTGCCCTCGGTTGCACCCATGCGGCGTTTTTGGCCCGGCGCGGCGTCACCGGCCCGCTGTTTGTGTTTGAAGGCCCGAAAGGCTTCGTCAACGCGATCAGCGAGCCGATTGAAGTGGACTGGGACAGCGAAAAGCTAGACGTTATCATCCAAACCCTGCTGAAGTCCTACAACAGTGAGGTGCATACGCAGACCGCCGTGCAGTGTACGCTGGAGCTGCATCAAGCCAACCCGTTTGACCCGGCGGACGTGGCGGCCATAGACGTGGAAGACTTCCAAGTCGCCTATGACATCACCGGCGGCGGGGCTTACGGCGAAAAGCACACGGTCCGCACCAAAGAACACGCCGACCATTCCATTCCCTATGTGGTCGCTGCCGCGCTGCTCGACGGCGAAGTTACCCCAGCGCAGTACGACCTGGAGCGCATTGTCCAGGGCGACATTCAGCGTTTGCTTCACAAAGTCACCGTGCGCCCGAATGACAACTTTACTCAGCGCTATCCCAAGCAAATGCCCTGTCGGGTCACGGTGCGCTTGCGGAATGGGGAAATACTGGCGCATGATGTCGTAGACTATCCGGGCTTTCCGACGCGGGCCTTCACCTGGGAGCAGACGTGCGCGAAATTTGAGCGGCTGGCGGCAAAAAGCGCCGACGCAAGTTTGCAGGCGCAGATTGAAGATGCTGTTTCGTCGCTGGACACGCGGCCCGTGGCCGACCTGACCCGTTTGCTGGCTCAGGCCGGTCCGAAGTAAAAGTCGTGCTTGCTTCAGAGGTTTGTCAGTGACCTACCCCGCGATGTCGCCCCAAGAAGAACAATGTGAGTTCCTGCTGGCGGCGGCTCGGCTGCTGCACGAGAACGGCGAGGAAACGCAAGGGACTTTGGCGGCAGTTCAGCGGCTTTGCGCCCATCTGGGTATCAAGGCGACGCTGATTCCGGCATGGAACGAGATATTTTTACAGGTGGAGGGAGAGCGCGTGCGAGCATCTGCCGTCACGCCGTCAAACATCAACATGAACCGGGTGGTGACGACGCTGGAGGTCGTTGAGGCCACCTGCGCGGGACGCCTCAACACCACCGAGGCGAAAGCCGCTCTGGCGAACGCCGGCCATGCACCGGAATCCGGTTTGCTGCTGTTCGTTTTTGCCTGTACCATCGGCGCGGGAGCGCTTTCGGTCATTAATGGCGCGTCGCACTTTGCTGCCCTCAGCCTGGTCATGCTCTGCGCGGCAGTGGGTGCACTGGTGCGTAAAGGGCTGGCCGCGTGGCTCTCGGCCAACTCGTTCTTGCAGATATTCGCTGCCTCTCTTTTGGCAGGAGGCGTGGGCGCGGCGGGAGTTGCCTGGCACGTCAGTTCGGCGATGCGTCTGGTCGCGCTGGGACCGCTGCTGGTCCTGGTGCCGGGGCCGGCTATCCTCGGCGGCGCGTTTGATTTGGCGGCGCTGCGGCTTCCGCTGGGAGCGGCGCGGCTGGGGTTCGGCCTGCTGACGATCCTTGCGATCTGCACGGGAGTGCTGCTGGGCTTGGGGGGAACGACGCTGCCGCCGACGGTGGAAAGCCGCACGGTCCCGCTCTGGGCGGATGTGCTTTGCGCCGGCATTGCCGCCGCCGCGTATGGGGTCTTTTTTGCGATGCCGCTGCGGATGCTGGGGTATCCGGCGCTGATGGGGATGCTGGCCCATGCCGTCCGCTGGGGCATGATTTCCGGGCTGGGCCTAAGCAATGCGGCAGGCGCAGGCATCGCCTGCCTTTTGGTGGGCAGTGTTCTTGTGCCGGTGGCCCGGCGGCTTCGGCTGCCGTTCGCCGCCGTCGGGTTCGCGTCCGTCGTGTCCATGGTACCGGGCATCTTTTTGTTTCGGATGGGGGGCGGCCTGATGCAAATTCAAAAGGAAGCTGGAGCCGCGCCCTTGCCGCTGATTGGCGGCGTCTTGTCTGACGCCGCGACGGCGCTGGCAACAGTGATCGCCATGACGGTGGGACTGGTTCTCCCGATAGCCGCCTATACGCATTTCCGCAGAAAGGGTAAAAATCATGCCGTCTAACACTGCGCCAGCGTTGTTCCCCGGCTTCCAGCAGACGAAAACTCGGACGTCCGGTGCGGAGGTACACACGCTTGTCGGCGGCAGCGGCCCGCCGTTGCTGCTCCTGCATGGTCATCCTGAAACTCACGTTGCCTGGTGGAAAGTCGCGCCGGGGCTTGCGGAACATTTTACCGTCGTGCTGACTGATCTTCGGGGCTACGGCGATTCGAGCAAGCCGGACGGCGGTCCGAACCACGAGAACTACTCCAAGCGGGCAATGGGTCAGGACCAGAGGGAAGTCATGCAGTCTCTTGGGTTCGACCAGTTCCAGGCTGTCGGCCATGACCGGGGCGGGCGGGTGCTGCACCGGATGATGCTGGATTATCCCCAGGTGGTGACACGCGGTGCCGTGCTGGACATCGCGCCGACAGATTTGATGTACGCCGCTACGAATGAAGAGTTCGCCACGAAATACTTCTGGTGGTTCTTCCATATCCAGGACGCGCCGCTGCCGGAGCGGATGATCGACTCGCAGACGGAGTTGTATTTACGCGCCCATCTGGACGCCCAAAGCAAGACGCCGGGCGCGGTCACGCCGGAAGCGTTTGCGGAATACCTACGCTGTTACGATGAACCCGCCTGCGTCCATGCCGTCTGCGAAGATTACCGAGCGTCCGTCACAATAGACCGGCAGCACACGGAAGAAGACCGCAAGCAGGGCCGCAAGGTGACCCAGCCGCTGCTGGCGCTGTGGGGCGGAAAGGGAACGGTAGGGGCGCTGTTCGATGTGCTTGGGCTATGGCGGCAGGAGGCGGAGGCCGTAGAAGGCCACGCGCTTCCCTGCGGCCACTTGATCCCCGAAGAAGCCCCGGACGGCCTCGTGACTGCGCTTTATTCATTTCTGAAGACATGACGACCTCCTGAAAGGCAAACAAAATGACGACAATCCGCGAAGAAACCTATCGGCTGATGCGGGAGCTGAAGCTGACGACGGTGTTCGGCAACCCCGGCTCGACCGAAGAAACTTTTTTAGAGAAGTTTCCTGACGATTTCACTTATGTGCTTGGCCTTCAGGAAGCAAGCGTCGTGGCGATGGCAGACGGCTACGCGCAGGCAATGAACCGGCCCGCATTTGTCAACCTGCACACCGCACCCGGCGTCGGCAACGCGATGGGCAGCCTGCTGGGCGCGTGGCACAACCGGACGCCGCTGATCATCACGGCGGGCCAGCAGACACGCGAAATGATGCTTTTAGAACCCTGGCTGACTAATTTAGACGCCACCGAACTGCCGAAGCCGTATGTGAAGTGGAGCTACGAAACGGTGCGGGCCGAAGACGCTCCCGCGGCCCTCATGCGGGCCTACGCCGCCGCGCTTCAGCCGCCCGACGGCCCGGTCTTCTTGTCCATTCCCATGGATGACTGGGAAAAGAACGCGGAGCGCGAAACACCGGCGCGTCAGGTCAGCTCGCGTGTCGCACCGGACCCAGACCAATTGACCGAAGCCGCAAAGATGCTGTCCGAGGCGAAAAACCCGGCGCTTGTCTTCGGGCCGGGCGTCGACCGGAGTATGGGCTGGGACGCTGCCGTGACGCTTGCCGAGAAGCTGCGCGCGCCGGTCTACGGCCCGCCCGCCGCCGAGCGCTCCGGCTTCCCAGAAAACCATCCGCAGTTCATGGGGCCGCTGCCGTTTGCGATCAAGCCGTTGGGCGAGAAGCTTGCCGGGCATGACGTGGTGCTGGTGGTCGGTGCACCGGTGTTCCGCTACTACCCCTATGTGCCGGGCGAGTACCTGCCGGACGGGACGCGCCTGCTGCACATCACCGACGATCCCGGCGAAGCGGCCCGCGCTCCGGTCGGCGACGCGATTTTAGGCGACCCTGGCCTCGCTCTCGCGTCACTTGCCGGCATGGTCAGCGCCTCTGACCGCTCCATGCCGCCGCCGACGGAAAAGCAGCCTGCGCCGGAAGCAAAAACGCCGATCACGCCGGACTACCTCTTTTACGCCCTGGCGCAGGCAAGACCCGATAACGCCGTACTGGTGCAGGAATCGCCGTCCAATATGAAGCCCCTGCACCTGCGAATGCCGACGATGCACCCGGCGTCGTACTTCTCGATGGCCTCCGGCGGCCTCGGCTTCGGCCTGCCGGCGTCGGTGGGAATTGCGCTGGCGGAGCGCGAGTCGGGCCGCAATCGCCCGGTGATCGCAGTCATCGGCGACGGCTCGTTTCTGTACTCCATCCAGTCGCTTTGGACAGCCGTGCAGCATAACCTGCCGCTTCTGGTAGTGATCCCGCAGAACACAGAGTATGCCATTTTGAAGTCGTTCGCCGAGTTCGGAAAGACGCCGGGTGTGCCGGGCTTGGACCTGCCGGGCCTGGACTTCGTCTCTCTCGCCAGAGGCTTCGGCTGCGAGGCAAAGCGTGTGGAGAACCCGCAGGAAGTCACGTCTGCCGCCAAAGACGCCCTGGCGTCCGGCAAAGTCACCGTGCTGGTCGTGCCGACAACGTCCGAAGTGCCGCCGCTGCTATAGTATGCCGGGGTTGTAGAAACCCCCGGCAAAGAAACATCCTTCGGATGAAGATGTCAGGCGTATGGCTTTTTCTTTGTCCGAAGGACATTTCCTGCCGGGGTTTCTTACAACCCCGGCACCCACAAAAAATGCCGGGAAGCGATGCCGCTCTCTGGCGTTTCTCTGTCTCATCCGTTCCTTGCCATACTACTGCCAGCTTACCGAGTCCACATAGCAGGTGCCGGACCAGGCACCGCCGGTGAAGAACTGCACCCCGAGCTGGTACAGCGGCGTGACAGCGTTTGCCGGGACCGCCACCGTCAGCGTGTTCCACGGGCCTGCTTTCAAGCTGGACGCGGCCTGGTAATTGCCGGTCCAGGACCAGCCGCCGCCGCTGCCCTGCTGGACAAACGGCTGCACGGCGGTGACGGCGCTGCCTGCCGGGATCCAGACATGGAACGTGACGGTCTTGCCGGCAGGCGTCGCCGGCGCACCCACAAACACCTGCTGCGCGTCGGCATGAGAGCCGCTGAACTGGACTGCCAGCGAGTGCGTCCCGGCGAACGCTTGAGTCGTCGCGCTGGAAACGCCCGAAATCATGCCGCCCGAAGACGCCCACCCCTGCGTCCCGCTCTCGAAGTTGTACGGCGCGGCGTCTGCCTGGACCGGCGCGGCGACGGTAATAGGCGCAGCGCTCGGATTCCAGTACAGATTGCTGCTCCAATTCGCGCTAAAGACGCCCGCCGCGACATGGTAGGCACCGGTGGCGGGCGGCGCAGTCCATCTCCAGGCGTAAGTTTGCGACGCGCCTGCGCTGAAGTTCTGTCCCGAGAAATACTGCTGGCCGACTTTTGCGCCGCTGCTGTTATAGACCTCCAAATCAACAACCGCGTTCGCATATGCGCCGCCGCTGTCCTTGACGACTGCTGAAATCTGAGAAGCCGCGCCGGGCGCGACAGTGGCAGGCGAGGCCGTCGCAGTCACGCTCCAAACCGGTGCGGATGGCGCAGGAGGTGGTGGGGGAGGCGGCGTTCCGCCCCCGGAGCCGCTTGGCGCGAGAACAACCGTCGTCAGCGAATACGGCGGCACGGTCTGGGTAAAGCTGCTCCCGGCGCTGCCCGCTGCCGACGTGATGGCGCTGCTGCTCTGGCCGAAAGAAAAAACCGTGCTGGCGGAAGCAGGGGTGAACCCGGACACGCTGATGCTCGCCGCAACGGAATTGTTTGGGTCTTTGTTAATCAGCAGCAGCGCCAGCTTGCCGCCGGCCTGCTTCACGGCATGGACCGCCAGCAGTCCCTGCGACGACGCCGCCGTGACCATCTGATCACCCGGCTTGCCAAGCTTTGTGAGCATCTGGATGCCGTAGTACGGCGCAAACGGCGTATCGGCTGCCGGCTCGCCTGCGGTGGCGTTGGACAGCAGGCCATAATCGCCGTAGTTTGCCGACCCGTACAGGTCGCCGCTGTTGTTGTCGCCGCTCAGGCTGCCGTTGTGCAGGTCCCACCAGTCCACGTTGGCGACGCCGTTTTCCAGCCAGTCCATGTAATCGTCGGCGGCGAACAGGCCGTTGACAAGGCTGACCGTCTGCTTGCCGGGGTTATACGAAACCGAGTTTGTTTCGGTGACGAAAATCTGGACATGAGCGGCGTTCGCGCCGCAATACTGGCTAAGGAGGGCTTTGACTTTGGCGACTTTGGCCGCCAGCCCGCCCGTGCTGGAAAGCAGGCCGGAGTCGGTTTCGGAGCCGGGACCCTGGGCGTACCAGTGGACGATCACAAAGTCAATCTTCGTGCCGCAGGCCGCCAGAACAGCGGTGTTCCAGTCCGGCGACTGCCCATCAGGCTAGTCGCCCGGCGAGGTCAGCACGACGCCAACTTTGATGGTCGGGTCTTTAGCTTTCATAGCGGAAGCAAACGCCGCGACATTTGCCCCGTAGCCGGACGGTGAATGGTCCGAGTGCAGGTCATATTCCCAGGACGCGCCGTACTCGCCGTTGCCGTAGATTTCGTTGCCGATTTCCCAGTATTTGATGCCGTAGTGCTTGGTGTTGTTGGCGTAGTCCACCCAGGCTGCTGCTTCGTTCGGGTCTCCGCCGCCGTTGCCCGCCGCGTTTGAGCCGTAGTTGACCGTGAGTATCGGCGCGGCTCCCGCTTGGTGGGCCACTCCCATAAACGCATCAAACGTGTTGCTTGGGTTCACATACGCGCCGTCGGACGTGCTGCCGGTCTGCCAGTGGTAGTCGTCGGACGTCGAGCCGCCGGGGAAGCGCAGGGTGGTCACGCCGGCCTGCCCCAGCAGCCCCGGAACCGCCGTGTCTAAAAGATCGCCGTCCCAGACCGCCGTATTCACGCCGACTGCGGTACTGGGAATGGTGCCAAGCGGCGTGTTCGCGCTGACAGTGACAGTCGCGGTCGTCTGCGCCAGGCTCGGTACGGCGCACATTAGGGGAGAAAGCGCCAGAGCGCCGAAAAGGCTGTGCTGGGTTGTCCCAAAGCAACTTTTGCCAGACAGTCGGCAAAAGTGGTCTTCAGTCTGCATCCGAAATCTCCTTTGGTCTGATACTGCTTGATTGCAGGAGGGTGTCTTGCGGACGAAATGCGATTATCGCAACGCGGCAAAATTGCCGCGCCAATCATTATACCATGGATTGTATTTTTGCTAACAAAAAGCAAAAGCGAAGTGTTAGGGAAGCAGGTCAGAAACGCGGACGGAGGCGTCCGGCGCGGCGAGGGGAGAAACTTCGTCTTCGGGCGTCAGAACGGTCTCAGAAGCGTAGCCGCTTTCGGTCGGCTCGCGAAAAACGTGTAGCAGCCGGTTCGGAATGTCCACCACCCAATATTCGGGGATACCTGCGCTGCCATACTGCCTCACTTTGGCTGTTAGGTCAGCCTGAAGCGTGGTGTTGGATGCTTCTACTACCAGAAGCGTGTCTGCTGAACCTGGGGCACTTTCGCGATAGTTCTCCGCATTCTGCGCTAAAACAGCAAGGTCGGGTTCGGGATTGCCAAACTCAGCCACCGGCAGCGAAGATTGACACTGAAGCCGCTTAAAGCCGAAAATCGGCCCAAGCGCAGCAATAAGCCATGTCACAACGATTGAATGCAAACGTCCTTGTCCCATCTTTTCCCAAATCTCTCCATTGACCAGCTCAACTTTGCCATCCTGCAAAAAACCATCTGTAATGAGCTGGCAGTATTCTTTGTTTGTCCAGAGCTTGCGCGGAACAAGTACGGCCCCTTCCGGCAAGATAGCCGGCGCTTCTAAAACTGCTGCCATTGTGTTTGTCTCCTAACGAACGCCCCAGCCCATTGCTAGGCCGATATGGTACACAGCGAAGGTGCCGAGCCAGGCTAAAGCCGTCATGTAGCCGGTCATAAACAGCGGCCAAGTCCAACCGTTGGTCTCGCGCTTCACGACCGCAATCGTGGACATGCACTGCATCGCCAGCACATAGTAAATCATCACGCAGACTGCGATCAGCGGCGAGAACGCCGTGTCGGCCCGGAGCTTCTGGATCAGGCTGGCCTTGTTGCCTTCCTCCACGCCGTGCAGGGTGCCCTCCGAGGCGACAAAGACTTCGCGGGCAACAAACGACGACACCAGGCTGATGCCGATCTTCCAGTCAAAGCCCAGCGGCTTGATTACCGGCTCAATCGCTCGCCCCGCGTGCCCGGCATACGTCGCGGCCATGCGCTGCGCGGGCGGCGTTCCGACCGGCGACTTCGGGTACGTTGATAGAAACCAGAGCACAATGCTGACCGATAAAATGACCGTGCCGGCTTTCTTGACGAACAAGTAAGCCCGTTCCAGCATGGTCATCAGCACCGTGCGCGGGTTCGGGGCATGGTACGGCGGCATTTCTAAAAAGAAGACCGGCGCGTCGCTTTTCAGCAGTGTCTTCTTGAAGACCCAGGCCATGCCGAACGCGGCGAACGTGCCTAAAAAGTACATCGCCATCATGGTCAGGCCCGGCAGGGTGAAGATACCCAGAACGTGCCGGTTCGGGATAAACGCCGCGATCATCAGCGTGTAGACCGGGATACGCGCCGAGCAGGACATCAGCGGCGCGACCAGAATAGTTACGAGGCGCGAGCGGCGGTCGTCAATCGTGCGCGTCGCCATGATGCCGGGGATCGCGCAGGCAAACGACGACAGCAGCGGGATAAACGACTTGCCGTGCAGCCCGACTTTGGACATAATCTTGTCCATTAAGAAGGCCGCGCGGGCCATGTAGCCGGTGTCCTCTAAGAGAGCAATCGCAAAGAACAGCAGCAAAATCTGAGGCAGGAATGTGAGGGTCGTGCCGACGCCTGCAATGATGCCGTTGACGATTAAGTCCTGCAAGTCGCCCGCCGGCAGGTGCTCCGTCACAAAGTTCTGCAAAGCGCCGACGCCCGTGCCGATCCAGTTCATCGGAAGCTGCGCCCAGGTGAAAATCGTCTGGAACACGAACGCCATCACGCCGAAAAAGATGACGTAGCCCCAGAGCGGGTGCATTACTACCCGGTCAATCTTGTCGGTGACTGTTTCCGCCCGGTGGCGCGGCTTCCGAACGGTCTTTCCGGCAACCCGGCCCGCCCAGGCATAGCGTGACTCGACCACAGACGCCGAGAAGTCAATCCCGAGCGTCTTCAGATTTGCTTTATCTGCCTGGATATGCTGCCAGAGCGCCGGCGACCAGCGGCCTCGCTCTTCCGGGCGCGGTCCTTCGGCCATCAGCAGGCCAACGGCTTCTTCCGTGCTTTGGGCCTCCCGTGCGCCCTCGGAGCGCAGCATTTCCGACAGCTCGGTGACTTCCATCTCGGCGTCGGTCGGCAGCAGCCAGTCCCGGCGAGGCGGCAGGGGCGTCTTGGAGAGCGACGAAATTGCGTCCAGCACGGTGTCCAGCCCCTGCTTTTTTGAGACCAATATGGTACGCACCGGCACGCCCAGCGTCTTTTCTAACGCCTTGATGTCAATGGTCTGCCCGGTACGGGCCGCGACATCGGTCATGGTCAGCACGATGACTGTCGGCAGGCCGAGGTCCAAAATCTGCGCGGTCAGGTAAAGATTGCGCTCTAAATTAGCGGCGTCCACGACATGGACGATGCCGTCAGGCTGGGCGACATCGGTGCGGTGCCCGAGCAGAACGTCTCGCGAAATAGCTTCGTCAGGGGAGCGTGGAGTCAGAGAATACAGGCCCGGCAGGTCAATCAGCGATGCCAGCGAACCGTCCGGGAGGCGCAGGCGGCCTTCTTTTTTCTCAACGGTGACGCCGGGGTAGTTGCCGACCTTCTGGCGCAGGCCGGTCAGGGCATTGAAAACAGTGGTCTTGCCGCAGTTCGGGTTGCCGACCAGGGCATAGAGGGGAGTATGAATGGCGTTCATCTGCGAAAGCGGCGTAGAGGCCGATGCGGCGGTCATGACCCAATACCTATCTCTAAATCGCTTGTTTCTAACTCTAAATCGCTTGTCTCTAAATCAGCGTCCAAATCAAACTCCGGCGGACAGCGGCGCATGAGTATCGAGTCCGCCTCGCGGCGGCGCAGGGACAACTGGTAGCCGCGAATCCGCACGGTCAGCGGGTCGCCTAAAGGAGCAACACGCAGCACGGTGATCTCCGTTCCCGGCGTAAAGCCCAGCTCCAAGAGGTGCGCCCGGACATCGCAGTCCGGGCAAAGTCCCAGCACATGGCCGAACTCGCCGGGCGACATCCGGCTCAGCGGCATTTCCCGGTGCCCGGTCTCGTCGGGCGTATATTCCGCGATCTGCGCCTCACGGGCGGCGCAGCGGTTTTCCGTTCGGCAGTCACGCCACCGGCAGAAGGCCGCCGACACACAGTTAATTGGTTTCATGGTTTTCTTCGCCGCTTAATCGTCTTGACAGCCACATTTCCCGGAAACCGCTTCCCGGCCTTCTTTTATCAGCAGCGGCACTATCGCAAGAGCGGCGGCGCTGTCAATCCACCACCAGTGCAGCAGAGCATTTGCCGCCAGCCCCGCCAGCAGCGCCCACGACAGATACCCGCAGGTAAACGTCTCCATCGCGTCCGCCCGCAGCGCCCGGCTGCCAATCTGGGCCGCCACCCAGATTTTCGCTCGCGCCAGCACCGGCATTCCAAACGCCGCAACAACGGCAACCGCGATACCCGCCCACGCCGTTTCTGCGTGATGCCGACGGGTCAGGCCATACACAGCTTGAACGACAACATACACGCTGAGTGCATACAGCAAATATCCTGCCAACTGTGCTGTTTTTCGCTCCACTGCTTCGTCCGTAACAGTTCCAGAGGTCTGCTGACGCAAGCGCCGCAGCAAAAGCACCGCTGACGCCAGCTCAACAACGCTGTCCACGCCGAATGCGACCAACAGCAGGCTGCCGGCGGCAATTCCGGCGCCAAGCGACACTGCGGCTTCCACGACAATCCACGCCACAGACACGGCTTCCAGCCGAAGCCCTGCCCGCAGTCCTGCTTGAAGTCTTATTACAGATGCTTCTGCTGTCTTTAACACACGGTTTCCAGAAACGTAACTTCAATCTCCGACTGAATTTGTCGGAGACTATCTATTCGTATTATGGCATGAGACGCACCGGATGTCAACGGGTTCATTCCGCGGCCTGCAAAAGTTTTCTCGTGTCAGCCCCTTGACAGGCCCGGCACCGGCAGGTATACTATCCCTCGTTGTCTCGCCGACGAGCAGTCAAGAATGGATACAAACGACAAAGGCGAGATTGCTCTGCTGAAAGCCGAGATCAGGGCCGCCGAGTTGGGAATTGTGGTTTGGAAACCGACCACAAGCCACCGGCGGTATGACATTGTTTTAGACTGCGGCGGCAGGTTCTTCCGGGCGCAAGTCAAATGGGCTGGCTCCAAGTCGGTTAGGGCCGCTGACAGCTTTCTGCTGGACCTGCGGAAAGTGACGCGCGGGGGACAGCGATCTAAGCTGTTTTATAGCCAGGACGAAATTGATGTTGTTTTGGTTCACCTGCCAACTCTTGACAAGGTGGTCTGGCTCGGCCCTGAGATCTTTCATGGACGGGGAAATCTGACCCTCCGAACTGCGCCTGCGAAGAACGGTCAGACGAAAAAGTGCTTGATGGCCGCCGACTATCTTTGGTAGTCTGCTTTAGATAATCTACGCACCCGTAGCTCAGCGGATAGAGCACAACTTTGCGGAAGTTGAGGCCACTGGTTCGAGACCAGTCGGGTGCATTTACCATTCAGCAAAAAAGCCGCCCCGCAAGGCGGCTTTTTTGTCTTATCTTCCCTCCGCCGCCCGCACCGCCTGGACAAAATCCCGCATTTTCGCCAGGTCTTTGCGTCCGGGTTCCACCTCAACCCCAACCGTTACGTCTACCGCATATGGCAGGGCACGGGCAATCGCCGCGCCGACATTCTCCGGTGTCAGCCCGCCCGTGAGATAGATCTTCTTGCCGTACTGCCGCGTTTCCCGCACCAGCTCCCAGCCGTAAGCCTCGGCATCCGAATAGCCCTTGGGCGCGTATGTGTGGACATTCAGCAGGTACGACTGCACCGTGCCGTTGAAGTTCGCAATCGCCCGCAGGTCCCGGTCACTGCCCAGATGAAACGCTTTAATCTTGCGGTCCATCGCCCAGTTCTCGCGGATAATATCGGTCCACACGCTGTCCTGGTAATACTGGATTTGGTTAAACTGCTTGATCAAATTTCGCCCTTCAATCCGCCACCGAAAATCCGTCGTCCGGTCAAACACGCCCACTTTGACGATGTGCGCCGGCAAACGCGCCGCGATGTCGGCGAAATCCAGCGGGTCAAGGACGCGCGGACTGTTTTCGTCGCAGTGGAACCCTAAAGCGTCCGCCCCAGCCTCCACCGCCGCCTCCGCATCCCGCCAGTTCGTAATCCCGCAGATTTTAATAAGCGTCAACTTTTCCCGCCGATTCTACTTCTTGCTCGTATCCTCTGCCGATAAAGACAACTCCGCCTCAATCTGCTGAACGGTCGGCAGAGCGTTTAAAAACTCGTTCGGGAGAGTATTCGTGACGTGGAATTCGGCAACCCCAATCGGCGCGGCGGTGCTTCGCAGCGCATATTCTACTGTGACTTGCTCCCGCGTTTTGCACAAAATTAGCCCTAAACTTGGTGCGTCTGTAGGATGGCGCAGCAGATCGTCCACCGCTGCCAGGTAAAAGTTCATCTTACCCGCGAACTCCGGCACAAACTCCGTCATCTTCAAGTCTACGACCACAAAGCAGCGCAGGCGCAGGTGATAGAACAGCAAATCAATGTAATAGTCCTTGCCGCCGATTTCCAGATGATACTGACTGCCTACGAGGGAAAAGCCTGCTCCCATTTCCAACAGGAAACTTTGCAGATGCGCCAGCAGCCCTTTTTCGAGCTGACGCTCATGCGCGTCCCGCCCAGTGTCAAGAAATCGAAGTTGTAAGGGTCTTTCAATATCTGCTGGGCCAAATCCGACTGCGGCGGGGGCAGGGTGCGTGAGAAGTTCGTCAGCGCCTGGCCTTGACGCCCGTACAGACCGCTTCCAATCTGAAGTTCCAGCACGGTGCGGCTCCAGCCGTATTCATGCGCGGCCCGCAGATACCAGAGCCGCTGGCCTGCGTCCTTTACCCGGTCCAGAAGCCGAATATGATGGCCCCAGGGCAGCGGCGAATTGTCCAACAGTTGTTGGATAATTGCCGGATCAGGAAAAGCCTCCGCAAATGCACGCATATAAAGGAGGTTTGTTCGGGAAAATCCCGCGACTCCTGGGAAGGCCGCTTTGAGGTCCGCCGCGAGGCGATCCACGATTTTTGCACCCCAGCCATGCCGCACCTGCCGCTCCCGTACCTCCGCGCCGATCTGCCAGTAGAGCCAGACGACTTCACGGCTGAGCGACAGCGCCGCCTGCATCTGCGCTGTTTGAGTGCGCTTCTTGATGTCTGCCAGAAAGTCGCCGTAGCCCTCTAACTCAGTGTTCATTGGACGTATCCTCTCCGGCTGCGTCTACCGCCGCGTCGTCTTCCGATTATACCTGACAGCGCAGAGGCAGGCATGAACAGTTTGCCGGCTTTGGCGGGTATGCTGAAAACTAAATTAGGGCGGGATTGGAACCATGCGTTGAAACGCACGGCTATTGGGCGCAGACGCCGAAAACTACGCCTTCGGCGCACTCGGATTGATCTTGATTGGCTTGGTCTTAGCCCCGCGAAGCGGTGGGTTCTTGGCGTCTGCGCCCAATAGCCGTGTCCTTCAGAACATGGTCCTCTGCCGCACGGTTTCTGCGAGAACAGGAGGTGACCCAATAAAACGAAACACAATAAACGTGACCCTGACGCCTGCTGAAAAATCGCTGGCCTCCCGCATTCAATTTGACGAGCAGGTTCTTCGCATGGTCAAAAGTATAGTCGGCAGGGACATTGAGCCATATGCGAAGTATACCGTCGATATTGATGGCTGGGACGGCATCGTAACTGCTGATGAAGAGACCAACGGCAGAGGCTTGACTGTCAAAATTGATGAGAATTATGCGGTTACTGATTGGCATTTAGGTGAGCTTCATAGCCTGCGCGAAATACTTCCTGCTGGGTACTCGGCATTTCTGACAGAAGACGACTGCTACCGCTCTGATCTAACCATCTTGAAGACATCCGATCCCTACGATATTCTTCGGGTGCGCGACACCTATGGCTGGGACGTTCAGCACAGGTTATATAACAGTGAAGACTTGACTGGCGTTCTGACGGAATGGCAAAAAGAGTGCTGCCTGAACATCGTTGGGGCTGACTATCACAACGTCAAGCTGATCATGGGAACGCTGCCGAACGACCTCGTAGCCTTTGCGGAAAAAGTGAACTTTCTGTGCTGTGAACTCGACCAAATCTATGACTTCATAGACTACGGAGATGGTACAAACGAAGGCCGACAGGCTGGCGCAAGAGCGGTTGCCGAGAAGCTGGCGGCACATCTGCGGGAAACGCGGCGGCTGTATCTTTGGTGGGACTGACACGCAGCAGGAGAAGTTATTAGGAGAAACGCGATGAATATCTTAGCGCTGAATGCCGGCAGTTCCAGCCTCAAGTTCCGGCTGTTTCGGGTAAATGGTGGCACGGAAGAAGTTCTGACCGAAGGGACTGCGGAGCGGGTGGATGGCGGCGCGATGACGGCTGCGGCGGAGCAGGCCATCGGGCAGTGCAGGCCGTTTGGCATTGATGCCGTCGGGCACCGGCTGGTGCAGGGTGGGGCCAAGTTTACGGAGCCGACACGCATCACGCCGGAGGCGCTTGCCGGCCTGCACGAGCTGAAGGAACTGGACCCGCTGCATAACCCGTCGGAATTGGGGCTGATTGAAGACGCGCAGCGCCTGTTGCCCGGTGTGCCGAATGTGGCTGTGTTTGATACGGCGTTTCATAAGACTCTGCCGCCGGTCGCGTACACCTATGCCCTGCCGCGTGAGCTGTCGGGAAAGCTGGGCTTGCGCCGGTATGGATTTCACGGGCTGTCCCATCAGTATGTGTCCGGGCGACTCTTAGAGTGTTTGGAGCGTGAGGCCGAAGGAACGCGGCTGGTGACGTGTCACCTGGGCAGCGGCGCGAGCATGTGTGCCCTTTTGAACGGGCAGAGCGTGGACACGAGCATGGGCATGACGCCGCTTGAGGGATTAGTGATGGGAACCCGCGCCGGCGATGTGGACCCCGGCCTGCTGCTGTATCTGCTGCGAACGCAGCCAATGACGCCGGAGCAGCTTGACGACATGCTGAACCAGCAAAGTGGCCTCAAAGGCGTGTCTGGCCTGAGTGCGGACATGCGGGATTTAGAAAAATCGGCGACGAACGGCAACGCGCAGGCGGCGCTGGCGCTGGCGCTGTTTGCCTACCGGGTCCGCAAGTATCTCGGGGCGTATGCGGCGGCGCTCGGAGGCTTAGACGCGGTCGCGTTCACCGGCGGCATCGGCGAGCGTTCGGCGTCTGTGCGCGGGCGCATCTGCGCGGGTTTGGAGTTCTTTGGCCTGCACTTAGACGCGGACGCCAACGAGAAGGCTGATGGCAAGAGCGCGGCGCGGGTCAGTCCGGCGGGCAGTGCGGTTTCGGTGTGGGTCATTCCGACGGATGAGGAGCGGCAGATCGCCCGCGAAGTGGCGGGGGTGCTGGGCGCAGAGTAAGAACCCCTCCCGCTCGTTCCTCGCTCCCTCCCCTGTTAGGGAAGGGCCATCAAGAGCAGGTCAATTCGGAGCAAGGCTAAAGCCTGGAGCGCCCGCGTCTTTCGCCTTGTATTCCTCTGGCCCTTCCCTAACAGGGGAGGGAGCGAGGAACGAGCGGGAGGGGTTCCTACTCCGGGTATACTCCCTTCATGCCCGTTTGCGAATCACTTCTCAAAATCAGCGGCGCAACTGTCGTCAAAAACGGAACGCGCGTTTTAGATGACCTGCATCTGGAAATTGAACAGGGGCAGCATACGGCGATCTTTGGGCCGAACGGCTCCGGGAAATCGTCGCTGATTAAGCTGATTACGCGCCAGCATTATCCGCTCGCCAGCCCGAGCGGCGGGCCGGTCGTGACGATCTTTGGGAAAGCGAACTGGGACGTGTTCGCCCTCCGCTCGCAGCTTGGCATTGTCTCGGCAGACGCGCATCAAGGGTTTGTGTCCGGCGAGGCGCTGACCGGGCGGGAAGTGGTCGTGTCCGGGTTCTTTGCGTCGCGCGGAGTCGCCGCGCATCACCGGGTCACAGTAGAAATGGAAGACCGGACGGAGGCCGCGTTGCATCTGGCGCAGGCGGTGCACTTGGCGCAGAAGCCGATGGAGCAGATGTCCACGGGAGAAGCGCGGCGGGTACTGATTGCCCGCGCTCTCGCGCCGGACCCAAAAGCGCTGCTGCTGGATGAGCCGGCGACGGGCCTGGATTTGTCATCGCGGCGGCGCTTTTTGGAAACAATTCGTGGGATCGCTCAGGCCGGCAAAACGATTATCTCAGTCACGCATTTTGCCGAGGAGATCATTCCCGAAATCCGGCGGACGGTGCTGCTGCGGCAAGGGAAAGTGTTTGCGGACGGGCCGACGGAAGAAGTGCTGACTTCGGAAAATCTGTCGGCGCTATTTGGGGAGCCGATAGACGTGCGGCGACACAACGGCGTCTACTCAGCATCGCAGGGGCGGCTATGAACGGCATTCTCAACATAGACAAGCCTGCCGGGATGACCTCGCATGACGTGGTGGGGCGGGTGCGGCGGATCGCACATCTGAAGCGGGTCGGCCACGCGGGGACTTTGGACCCCGACGCCACCGGCGTTCTGCTGGTGTGTCTCGGGCAGGCCACGCGGCTGTCGGATTACCTCGCCGATGAAGGCAAAGAATATAAAGCCGTGCTGGCACTGGGCCAAACGACCACGACCGAAGATGCGTCCGGCGAAGTGCTGACTGAGGCAGACGCTTCGCACGTCACCGAAGCCGATCTGGCCGCGCTGCTGCCGCGCTTCACGGGCGACATTGCCCAAATCCCGCCGATGGTCAGCGCCGTGCATCACGAGGGCAAGCGGCTGTATGAACTGGCCCGCGCGGGCGTGACCGTCGAACGCGCCGCACGAACGATCCGCATTGACGCCATTGAACTGGTAGACTTCACGCCGGGCGCTCGGACGTCGGCGACGCTCGACATCACTTGCGGCAAGGGGACGTATATCCGAACGCTCTGCGCGGATCTCGGCGCGGCGCTCGGGGTGGGGGGACACATGGCAGGACTGCGGCGCACCCGTGTCGGCGCGTTCACGGCAGACGCGGCGATGCCGCTGGGCGAGCTGACGGAAGAAAACCTGCCGGGCCTGCTGGTTTCCTCGGCAGACGCATTAGCCCGCTGGCCGGCGCAGGAGGCCGCGACAGACGCCGCATGGAGCGACATCAAATCGGGCCGCGCGTTGCCGTCAGGCCTGCCGCCGGGGACTGTTGCCCGGATTTTGGACGCTCGCGGCGACTTGATTGCCCTGGGCCGGGCGGACGGGGAACATCTGCGCCCGTTCAAAGTGTTTCTGTAACCACTATGCAAGTGATCCATCCTCTTCAATCAGCGGCAGAGACTTTGCAAAACACCGTCGTCGCCATCGGCGTTTTCGACGGCGTCCATCGCGGGCATCAGGAGATCTTAAGGCAGACCGTGCGGGAAGCGCAGTCGCAGGGCCTGACGCCAACTGCGCTGACCTTTGACATCCATCCCGGTGAGCTGTTTGCGCCGGAGAAGTCGCCCCAATACATCGCCTCCGTGCCGCAGCGGGCCGCGCTGATTGACGCCTACGGCGGCGGGATTGACGTTGTCGCGTTTGTCCGATTTGACCAGGTGTTCGCGTCCCTCTCGCCGAACGCATTCGTCACCGAAATCTTAGAAGGCCGCCTCGGCGCACGGCACGTTCTCGTCGGCGCGGACTTCCGCTACGGCTGGCAGCGGGCCGGAACCGTCACGACGCTGCTTCAGGCGGGAGCGCAATGCGGCTTTACCGTCACTGTCGTCCCGCCGATCCTCATTCATGGCGAGCGCGTTTCCAGCACCCAGATCCGCGGCCTCATCACTGCCGGCGACCTGCCCGCCGCCGTGGACCTGCTCGGCCATCCCTTCGTCGTCGAAGGCACCATCGGCTACGGCAAGCAGCTTGGCCGAACGCTTGGCTACCCGACCGCCAACCTTGTTCCCGCCCAGCCGAACCAGCTTCTCCCTGGTAGCGGCGTTTATGCCGCTTACGCCCAGCTTGCATCCGACGAGCGTGTCCGCGCCGCCGTCAGCGTCGGCACCAACCCCACCACCGACACCGATGGCCTTCGCAAAGTGGAAGCGTTTTTGATGGACGACTTCCGCTCCGACCTCTACGGTCAGCCCTTCGCCCTGGACTTCCGCTTCCAGGTACGCAACGAGCAAAAGTTCAGCGGCCTCGACGCTTTAGTATCGCAAATGGCCGCCGACGTCTCCGGAATCGCCGACAATCTCCCGCACCCGTAGGGGCGGACCCGCGTGTCTGCTCTCTTATCCTTCTTCGGCGTGTCCTTCTTCGGCATACACAACTCAGGAAAGACAGGGCAGACACGGAGGTCTGCCCCTACTTCTGCGTGTTATTTACTCGCGCTTTTACTGCCTGTGCTTGGGGCGCTGACTGTTAAGTCTCCATCGCTGGTGACGTTCCAACTACAGGACTGCTCAATAAGTACGTTGTGGCCGTTCCAGGGAAACGACTGGTAAACCTTGCCGTCTTTTGTGATTTTGTTGATTGCGATTTCTGTTCCATTGACATTCATTGCCCCTGTTCCATCTTGGTTGAGGTGCAAACCATACCCTGCTGGGCTGCCAATATCAAGATTGTTCGCTGCAAAGTCGCCGTGCATGAGAGTTTTTCCATTCTGGTCAACAACGGAGAAACCGTGCGGCTCATAAACGTACTTGAACTGGTGCGAACCGACTCCAAAATTTAGAGGGCGGCCATCGGCTCCGACGACGAAGGATACGCCTGACGCGGGCGGCCACTCAGTGTTGAAGGGATTATCCTGGGTTGTGTTGATCGTCAGCAGTGTACCGTCAGCAGTGCTAGGGTAGTTCACGGAAACAATCTGGGGATACACGACTGAGACGGGCGTTGACCAGAGCCGCCGGCCATTTAGGTCTTTGAGCGTGAGGGTCAGTGAGCGTGGCGTGTTTGCGGTTGGGCCGGCGGCGCTCCATGTAAAAAGGCCCTGAAGCGTCGGGGTGGCGGCGGAAAATGTTGTCAGTGCCTTGCCGTCTGCATCTGTGACAATGACCTGCTGATTGTGCCGCTCGATGTGGTAGGTCATTGAGTCAGCGGGAGCCGCTACGGATGGGGCGGCGTGAAGGGGCGCGGCGATTGCAAAGGCAAGGGCCGCGAAGAGAATACCAAGTGAACGAGACATCATGGTGCTACTCCTTAGCTCAACAGGCGCGAACTTTCGGCTCCGCCTTCATTAACGTGTCAGCAGTGACATACTACCAGGTATCAAGAGCAATCGCAAGAAAATCAAGACCATGCGTTAAAACGCACGGCTAATCAGCGCAGACGCTAAGAAGTACCGCTTCGCGGCACTGGGATATTTGTTTTCGTCCTAACCCCGCGAAGCGGTGTTTTACAGCGTCCGCGCTGGTTAGCCGTGCGTTTTAATGCATGGCTACTACAATAATCCTGACCCAAATCCCGACCCGACACCGAGTAATTTCAGTATTTCTGGGTACAAGAGCGGCATGGATAAAGGTATGGATAAATGGACTCGTCTTCTCGTGGTTGTTGCCACGTTTTTACTGCTTCTGACACTGATCGCCGCTGCGGTTCGGCTGGCGATGTCGGTGCATCATACGCTGCTGCTGTTTGCGTTTGGGGCGCTGGTCGCTTATGCCCTCAGCCCGCTGGTGGAGCGGCTGAGCCGGACCCGTCTGTCGCGCCCGGCCAGCGTTTCCCTGGTCTTTGTCAGCCTGCTGGCGATCATCGGCCTCGGCTTCTGGTTCCTGGGGGACAAGGTTGTCGCGCAAGCGCAGGATGTCCAGCAGAACTTCCCGCGCTATAAGCAGGAAGCTCTGGTCCGGGCGGGAGACGTGGACCAGAAGCTGGCGGCGCGTCATATCAACTTCAGCCTGACTGACTCGATCCAGCATCCGCCGTCAAGCCTCGCGACGTTCGGCAAGAAAGCCGGGGCGGAAGCGCTGCCGATTGTGCGCCGGTCGTTCACCGACATTGCCGAGTCTATCATCGTGCTGCTGATCGCGCTGTATTTTTTGATCTTCGGGCCGGGAATGCGCGAAAAGTTCAATGGAATGCTGCCGGCAGATTTGGCCCGGCGTGCCGATCTGTGGGAGACCGACACAAGTCGCATTCTCGGCGGCTTTGTCAGCGGCCAGTTGACCATTGCCTTGATTATGGGCGTGGCGGCGGCGCTGGGCTGCCTGGCAATCGGGATTGGTCCCTGGCTTTTAATTGGATTGTTTGTCGTCATCGCGTCGCTGATTCCGGTGTTCGGCCCGTATATCGGCGCAGTGCCGGCGGTGCTGGTTGCGCTGATTAGTCCGACGCATATCCACAGCCCGGTCGGAGCAGCCATCGCCGTGGTCCTGCTGTTCGTCGTCATCAACGAAGCCGGCGGCAAGATTTTATATCCGAAGCTAGTGGGCAAAGCGCTGGGACTGCATGAAGTGATCGTGCTATTTGTGCTGTTCGCGGGCCTTGAGATCAACGGCATTGTCGGGACACTGTTCGCCGCACCGGTGACGGCGCTCGTGATTGTCACCATTGTTCACTTGTACCGCCTCTGGTCCGATATGCCGGACAGCCTAATTTCCAACGCAAATCGGGACGAAGCCAAAAGAGACAGGCAAATCTCCCCGAAGCCTGCCGCGCCGGAACCGGAGCTTTTAGCGGATGACCGCAAAACGCGTGTTCATCAGCCTGTTTAAGAAAGATCGCCGCAGGCTGTGTGCCTGCGGCTTTTTGCCGTTTGCACCGCTCTTGACTTTCCCTGCCATTGCCGGGTAAAGTGAAGCGATTAACCCAAAATTAAGAAAAACACAGAACCGACAGGGAGGGAAAGGGCGTCATGGCTCTGCTCACAGAACAAAAACAAGTCGTTATTGACGGCAACAAAACCCACGAAGGCGACACCGGCTCGCCGGAAGTGCAGATCGCACTTTTGAACTCGTCCATCAAGAATTTGACCGAGCATCTGAAGGTGCATCGCCACGACAACCACACCCAGCGCGGGCTGATGGTGCAGATCGGCAAGCAGCGACGCCTGCTGAATTACTTGGCGGCCAAAGACATCAACCGCTACCGTGCGCTCGTTGCCAAGCTTGGCATCCGCAGCAAGCACTAAGATTTTGCCCCGTCCGGTCCTGACTCCCGGTGCGGGGCGTCAAAAACTATGAGGCCTCCCGGCGAAGAAGCGCAAGGGAGGCTTTCGGCGTTTAATTTACCTGTTCTTAGAACAGGAACCTACTACCTTGCTTCGCAGGGTCCTTCCTAAAGGAAGGATTTGGAGCAGAAGCAAGCATTTCCGTAGTATCCACCTCTTCCCTTTAGGGAGAACCCTGCGAAGCAAGGTGGTAGGTCTCATAGAAAAACTACTTAATACACATGGAACAATTTGTCGAAACTGAATGGTGCGGCGCAACCCTGCGTATCAGCACCGGCAAGCTTGCCCAGCAGGCCAACGGCTCTGTCCTGCTTTCCAATGGCGATACGATTATCTTAGCCACGGCGACGATGTCGAAAGAACCCAAGTCCAATTTGGACTTTTTTCCCCTGACCTGCGACTACGAAGAAAGAAAATACGCGGTCGGCAAAATCCCCGGTGGCTTTGTCAAGCGCGGCGGACGGCCCGGCGAAAAAGCGACCCTCACCTCGCGGCTGATTGACCGCCCCCTGCGCCCGCTGTTTCCCTACGGCATGAGGAACGAAACTCAGGTGATCGCCATGCCGCTGTCGTACCAGCCGGAATTCTCGCCGGATGTCCTTTCCGTCACCGCCGCGTCTGCCGCGCTGATGGTTTCCGACATTCCGTTCAATGGCCCCATCGGCTGCGTCCGGGTCGGTTTGGACGCCGAAGGCCAGTTCATTCTCAATCCTAGCTTCCCCCAGCAGCAGGAAAGCCCACTGGATTTGATCGTCGCGGCCTCCGATGACGCGATTGCGATGGTGGAAGCGGGCGCGTCGGAAGTTTCCGAAGCCAAGATGCTGGAAGCCATGGACTTCGCGCATGACGCCTGCCGCAAGCTTTGCGACATGCAGCGCGAGCTTGCCGCGAAAGTCGGCAAAGCCAAGACCGACATTCCCCTGCACCACACCCACGCCGAGATTCTGGAAGTCATTCGCCAGCGGTTTTCCACCATGCTGCGCTCGGGGCTTCAGGACCCGGACAAGTCTTCGCGTGAGGCCGGCCTGTCGCTTCTGATCAATCAAGTGGTTGACGAACTGAAAGCGGAATATCCCGACAACATCGCCGATCTTAAAGAAGCCGCCGACAAAGTGGTTAAAGAGCAGCTTCGCGATCTGATCTTGACCGAAGGCAAGCGCCCCGACGGGCGCGGCACGACTGACATTCGCCAAATCACCTGCGAAGTCAGCCTGCTGCCCCGCGTCCACGGCACGGGTTTGTTCACACGCGGCCAGACACAAGTTCTGACCACGCTGGTTCTCGGCTCCGGCGAAGACGCGCAGATGGTGGACACGCTGGAAGAAGACAGCGAAAAGCACTACATGCACTTCTACAACTTCCCGCCCTACTCGGTCGGCGAAGCGCGGCCCATGCGCGGCCCCGGACGGCGCGAAATCGGCCACGGCGCACTGGCTGAGCGTGCTTTGCGGGCAGTTATTCCCGCCCGTGAGTCGTTCCCGTACACCATGCTTTTAACGTCCGAAGTTTTAGAGTCGAATGGCTCGACTTCAATGGCTTCCACCTGCGGCTCAACTTTGGCGCTGATGGATGCCGGTGTTCCGATCAAAGCGCCCGTCGCTGGCATCGCGATGGGCCTGATTGAAGGACCCGAAGGCAGCGGCGAGGGTGGACAAGGGCGCAAATACGCGGTCCTGACAGACATTCAGGGCATGGAAGACTTTTCCGGCGACATGGACTTCAAGGTCGCCGGCACCGCAGAAGGCATTACTGCCCTGCAGCTTGATACCAAGATCGGCGGCGTCCCGCGCGACGTCTTTGTCCAGGCCTTCGCTCAGGCCCGCGACGCCCGCTTGTTCATCTTGGATAAGATCACCGAAGCAATTGCGGCTCCGCGCGAGACCCTGTCCGACTACGCCCCGCGCATCATTACCCTGCACATCGAACCCGAGCAGATTGGCTTGGTCATCGGGCCGGGCGGCAAGACAATCAAGAAGATCACCGCCGATACCGGCGCGAAGATTGACATCGAGCAGGACGGCACGGTTTATATTGCTGCCGTGGACGGCGCGGCAGGCGACGCGGCCAAAAAGGCTGTCGAAGACCTGACCCGCACTCTCAGCCCCGGCGATGAGTTTGAAGGCACTGTGGTTCGGTTCCTCCAGTTCGGCGCGTTCGTCGAGATTCTTCCCGGCAAGGACGGACTGGTTCACGTCTCCCAGCTCACCGACTCCGATGAGCGGATCGGCAAGCCCGAAGACGTCATCAATCTTGGCGACAAGCTCCGCGTTCGCGTCACCGAAATTGACCCGCAGGGCCGTGTCAACCTGACCGCGCGTGGACTTGATCAGCCCTTCGACCCGGCAAACCCGGAGCCGGGCCGTCCCGCCCGCCCGAGCGGCGGCGGCGGTGGGGGAGATCGCGGCGGACGCGGCGGCGGCGGTGACCGTGGCCCGCGCCCCGAGCGCGGCGGCGACCGCCCGAATGGAGATCGCGGCGGACGCGGCGGCAGCGGCTTCGGCGGCGGCAATTCCGAGCGTTCCTCCGAGCGTCCCGTCTCCTTTGAGGCCCCGCGCTCCGAAGGCAGCGACGACAGCGCCGGGTCAGCCGCCCCCCTGACCCAGCCCGACCCGGAACCGCTCGCCCAGGCCGACGACGAAGCCCCCCGCGCCCGCTTCCGCCCCCGGCGTTAAGCGCTTGCGCTCAGCAAGCTAAGAGACTGGATAGAAAGCATAGCCTGCCCTGAACGGCAGGGCTTTGAGAGTGCAAGCCCCCGCCTTCGCGGGCGAAGAACAATCTGGACTCTTTGCCCGCGAAGGCGGGGACTTGCACTTCTAAAGCACAGGGGTTCAGCCCCGTGAAAGCTATATAGTCTCTAAACAAGAAAGACAAAAAAGGCCGTGGCGTAACTGCCAGGGCCTTTTTTACTCGCAACTTATGCACTCACGGTTATGGAAGCTATTCTTTTAGAACAAACCCGCGCTGAGGTAAAACGCCCGACGGATTTTGATGCGTTTTGGGCCGGGGTCAAGTCGGACCTGGCTTCCGTGCCTGCGGACTGGGAACGACTGCCGGGAGCGGGAGGCGAGACCAACACGCACACGGTTGACTGGGTGCGGTTTTCGTCGCTGGATAACATCCTGGTCTACGGCTGGCTGGCGGTCCCGAAGCGGCTGATTGCGCCCACCGGCAATCAGGGCTACTTGTGGCTGCCGGGGTATTCGCTCGGTAGCCCGCCGCCGGGACCCGAAGCCTTGTACCCGGACACGGTGACGCTGGGCCTGAACATCCACGGCAACCTGCCGGACACGCCGTACCAGCATCCCAGTCTTTCCGACGTAAACTATATCACGTCCGGCATCGAGTCACCTCAGACCTATGTGTATCGCCAAGTCATCGCCCACTGCCTGCGGGCTTTAGACGTGCTGGCCGCCCAGCCGGAAGTCAGCCCCGACCGTCTGGTTGTTGGCGGCATGAGCCAGGGCGGGGGACTGGCGCTGGTCTCCGCCGCGCTTGCTCCCGCCGTCAAGCTGTGTTTGGCCGACATGCCCTGGCTCTGCGCTTTGGAACTCGCTTTGTCGCTGCTGGACCGAAGCAAGTACAAAAAGATGGGCGCAGCCCGCTACCCGGACGCGCGGGGCCTTGTTGCCGACTACGCCGAAGCGCACCCCGAGATCGCGGATCAAGTCTACCAAACGTATGCTTATTTTGATCCACTCTCTCATGCCGCGAACATTCATTGCCCGACGCAGGTAAGCGCGGGCGGGCGCGACCCGAGCTGCAAGCCGCCAACTATCTACGCCGTTTACAACGAGCTGGCCTGCGAGAAAGAGATGCTCTACCTGCCGGCCACCGGCCATGACATCGTTCCCGCCATGCACGAGGCACACGCGAAGTGGGTACAACACGTTTAAGAGAATTTGGGTTTGGGAGATTTTAAGTGATGCCGAACGAATACGAAGACAAGATTGATGCAACGGCGGAAGACCGCATTGAAGAGCATATTGGGCTGATCCAGCCGGATGCGTTTGAGCAGCCGCTCCCGGCAGACACCGAGACAACAAAGCACCTGTTCGCCGATGGCGGTGACGGCAAGGAAAAAGAAGCGACGCTCCGCAGCCACCATGCCGGTGCCAGCAGCGAAGCCCCCGCGTCCAGCGGCATCCCGAGCGCCGAAAAGCAGCACGGCGAAAAAGGGGAAGCGTTTGATAAGCAGACGCAGACCCCAATGGCCGGTCATGTCCAGCCTGCAACGCAGAGTACGCAGTAAGACGATGCCGGGGTTGTAGAAAATCCCGGCAGGAAATGTCCTTCGGACAAGGAGCAGCAGACGCGCAGGCGCTCACTTTCTTCATCCTCCTCTTCGTCCGAAGGACACTTCTTTGCCGGGGTTTTCCACAACCCCGTCTCGTGACAACTTATGACACTTCTGCTGGGCATTGATATTGGCGGAACGAAATCGGCGGCAGTTATCGGTGATGCGGACGGAAACGTGCTGGCGCGGGCGTCGGCGCTGACCCCGCAGGGAAGCTGGCAGGAGGCTTACGCGGTGCTGCTGGGACTGGTGCATGAAGTTTGCCAAACCCACGGCGCGGCGCTGACGCAAATCGCTGCTGCCGGCGTCTCCTGCGGCGGCCCGCTGAACTCCCGGACCGGCATCGTCCATGCCCCGCCGAACCTGCCGCACTGGGTAGACGTGCCGCTGCGGTCACTGCTGGAAGCCGACTTAGGGTTGCCGGTGACGCTCGAAAACGATGCCAACGCAACAGCGGTGGCCGAGCATCGGTGGGGCGCGGGGCAGGGGTGTCAGAATATGGCGTTCCTGACCATGGGCACCGGCGTTGGGGCAGGTCTGATTTTAGACGGCGTGCTGTACCGGGGGCGGCGCGACCTGGCCGGAGAAATCGGTCATGCGACGATCTATCCGAACGGCGTACAGTGCCTCTGCGGCAAGCGCGGCTGCCTGGAAGCGATGGCGTCCGGCACCAGCATCGGGCGCATGGGCCGGGAGCGGTACGGCGAAGACAGCTTAACCGCGCACGATGTCTGCGCCCGCGCCCGTCTTGGCGAGCCAGCCGCGCAGTCTGTCATCGCCGATGCCGCGCTGGCAATGGGCATTGGCCTGGCGAACCTGCTCCAAACACTCAACCTAGAGCGTATTGTTCTGGGAACTCTGGCCGTTCATGCCGCCGACCTCTTTATAGAACCCATTCGCGCTGCGGCAAAAGCGTACTGCTGGCCGATTGTTTGGGAAGGCGTGTCCATTGTTCCCGCGGCTCTTGGCGACGCCGCCCAGGACAAAGCTGCGCTGGCTGTCGCGCTTTTCGCTTCCTGATATATTTTTTCGCTGCCCCTTTTCCCTTCTTTCGCACTATGACCGCAAGCTTTCCCGGTAAGTCACACCTGCGGTGCCCTCCCCCAAACGCTGTCACGGCCTAAACACGTATAAGCCGCTGACGAAAAATGTTTTAATTGCGATTGACAAAATCTAAGCGGAGCTATATAATGGCAGAGAGACTGGAGATGCCGCGAAACTTCGCTGATGAAAGCGAAGCCTCGCGCCGCACATTCGTATGCTCAAAATTGCGTATTCATATGCGTAATTTTGCACATTCGGATACCCAATCATGCTGCCGAAGCTCGCCACGGCTTAGGTTCCATTCTTGTTATGACCAGAAAGGAGGCTGTACGCTTTCTCTAAGACCACCATTGCTGCTGTTGCGCGTTGTGCTAACGCTATTATTGCAGCACAGTCGGCCCGTTCTCTGTAAGACCTATTCCCTGTAAGACCTAATTTCGGACTTCGCGTCAAAGAGGATGAAAGGATACGGAATGAAAACGAGATTTATGGAAACGAGATTTGTTTGTTTGGCAAAACTAGCGCTGATGCTTTCCCTGGCACTGCTGATGACGGCAGTGCTGATGGGGCGGACGCAGGCGCAGCAGCTTACGGCCAGCCAGCCTTACTTTATGATCGTCAACCAGAACAGCGGCAAATGCCTGGATTTGATTGGCGGCAACACCGCAAACGGCGCGGTTATCAACCAGTACACCTACGATGTCAATGGCCCGAACCAGCGCTGGGCATTTCTTCCCACCGAGAACGGCAACCACTTCAAGATTATCTCTTCTGTCAGCGGCAAGGCGATGTCCATCGCCAGCGATTCGACCGGCACGGGCGCACAGCTCTGGGCCTATGACTATGCCGGCGGGGACACCAGCCAGCAGTTTGATTTGGTCCCTGCCGGAAACGGCTGGTACAACATCAAGAACGTCCGCAGCGGCCTGGTTTTGGACGTTGCCGGATTCAGCACGGCGGACAATGCCATGGTGCAGCAGTTTACCAACAACAACACGGCTAACCAGAAGTGGCGCTTGCAGCCCTGGGGCAGCTATTACATTCGGGCATCAGGCGGGCGCTACGTCTGTGTTCAGAACCAGGGCAGCACGAACGGCAGCCCGATTATTCAATACGACCAGCAAAACGCTCCGTGGTTCAAGTGGAGCTTTGCGTCGGAGGGCGACGGCAACTACGGCTTGTTCAGCTTGAACGCCCCCAGCCGCGTTTTGTGCGTCTCGGGAGGGTCCACCGCTCCGGCGGCGAACTGCCACTTGTATGACTACAACCCAAATAACATCGGGGACCAGAAGATCAGCATCCTGCCGAAGACTGACGGCAACTTTAAGTTCTATTTCCAGCACGACGGCCAGAGCTGGGACATCCCCGGCGGCTCCCTCAGCGCCAACGTCCCCTTGCAGCAGTATCCCGACAACGGCAACATCTGGCAGGAATTTGCCCTGGAGCGCGACTACGGCGGCACGGCCAACTCTATCTACGCTGTCCCGAAAGACACCATTCCCACACCCACCAGCGCGGGTTCCGTGTCGCTGCGGATCTTAAACGGAACAAGCGGCGCTTACCCCGACTCCCAGGTCTACTGGGGCATTTTGGGGCAGGACCCGGCCCACAGCAACCGCTGGTCGTACCTTGACATCAACGGCAACTTGCAGCCTATCTCCGCAGCGCTGAACAATGCGCCGGGGCATTTAACAAAAAACGGCGTCAACTACGCCAACATCTACTCGACCGTCAGCCAGAAGCAGTGGATCAATCTGCCGAAGCTGAGCGCCGCCCGCCTGTATCTCAGCGTCGGCAGCCCATGCTACATCACCACCTACGACACCGGGTTTGCCGGGCCGGATATCAACAATCCGGCGGACCCGAACGCCAATGTCTTCTTTGACTTCACGGAGTTCACTCTGGACGGCTCCGGCTACCACGGCAACACGACCCGCGTTGACATGTTCGGCTTCCCGATCCAGCACCGGGTCGTGTCGCTGGACGGCACCTTTGATCAGACTGTGGGTGAACTGGAGGCAGAGTCGCGCTCGCGCATCTTCACCGAGTACCAGAACGAAGTCACGCCGGAGTTCAAGAACCTCGGCACCGTACAAGCGCCGTACCGCATTGTCGCGCCGATCCACGGCTCCTTTGCCGCCGGCCAGCCGAACGCCAACTACTTTGCCGGCTATTCCAGCGTTTCCACACAGGACATCCTGCTCGGCACCGGCGGCGCGGCGGACCCAGGGACCTGCGCGTCCCTGAACCGCCATGTTTACACCCTGCCGCAATCGAGCTGGGGCAATACCGCGCTGTACTACAATGCGGCGCCGGCGAACTTCTACGCCAAGTTCTGGCACGATCACGACATCAACCGCCTGGCTTACGGCTTTGCGTATGATGACTACGACGGGCAGGCGGCGTACATCTCGATTTCAAACCCCAAAGCGGTCATTATCCGCGTCGGCGGGTAGCTCTGCACGGGCCTTCACTGCGGCGGGCGCACCTCACAGTGCGTCCGCCGCTTTTTTTACAAAAAGTCCACTTGTGTTAAAGAAGCAATTGCAGTATAATGAGCCTACAACGATGTAGGAGAAATCAGTGCAATACTTATCTCGAAAACCAATATCTCGAAAACCAAACGCCAGGCGGCTGGCGATCTGTCTTTTTGCTTTTTGCGCTTTGACGGCGCTTGCCGCCGCGCCGCCAAAGGCGTCCGCTGCGACTTCCGCGATTTTCGGGCGAGAGCGGCTGTATACCCTGGACAACGCGGATACCGCGATGCTGAAAACAAGATACACCACGGTGATACTGTTTGTGGTTGATGTCGAAAGCAACGGCGACCTGAACTACAACGGCAACCACTTGCTGGTCCAAAACGGCCGGTATGTGGGTGATCCCGGCTGGGGCGCACGTCTCGCCGCGCTCAAAACCGCGCCGACAACCATTCACCGGATCGAAGTCTGCACCGGCGGCTCAGGCGCATCCAGTTTTGTCCACATCCAAGACCTGATTGCCGCGCAGGGCACTGGGCCAAGCAGCATTCTGTACCGAAACTTCCAGGTTCTGAAGAACGCGCTCGGCATTGATGCGATTGATTATGACGATGAAGTGGATTATGACGCCGGCTCCGCCGTGGCGTTCGGCAACCTCGTCGCCTCGCTGGGAATGAAGGTGACGCTCTGCCCCTACAACAACGAGTCTTACTGGCAGAGTGTCCAGTCGCAGCTTGGCGGCAAAGTGGATGCCGTCTATCTTCAGTGCTACGACGGCGGCGCGGGCAACGACCCCAGCTACTGGAACAGCGTCTTCGGCGGCTTCAAGGTCCAGCCCGGCGACTGGGACAACGACAGCGTCGCCACAGTCCAGTCGCTGATGGCGAACTGGGCTGCTACCGATGGGGTTCCCGGTGGCTTCATCTGGCTGCTTGACGACAGGGATGCCGCTACGGCGGGCCAGTATGCACTGGCTGTCAACGACGGCATCGGCGGTCCGACCGCGCTGTCCGCGATTGGGGGCAGCGGCGCGGTCGCGCTTTCCTGGACCGCCGCCAGCGGTGGCGGGACGTATAATATCTACCGCGGCACGAGCGCGGGCGGGGAAGATCCGGCACCGATCAACACCGGCGTCCTCGGCACAAGCTACACGGACACCAGCGTGACGGGCGGAGCCACCTACTTCTACAAAGTCACCTCGGTGACCGCAGGCGGCGAAGCCGCGCCCGCCAATGAAGCCAGCGCCACTCCGTCGGCACCGCAAATCCTCGGCAACCCCGGCTTCGAGAACGGCACGGCCCACCCCGCGCCCTGGACCGCGACCCCCGGCGTCATCAACAACTCCCCCAAAGAGCCAGCCCGCAACGGTTCCTGGGACGCCTGGCTCGACGGCTACGGCCGCACCCATACCGACACGCTGGCCCAGACCATTACCCTGCCCGCTGCGCTGACCACGGCAACGCTCGGCTTCTCCCTGCACATCGATTCGGCGGACCGCAGCCGGGTGGCCCATGACGTTCTGAAAGTGCAGGTCCGCAGCGCGTCCGGCGCTGTGCTGGCGACTCTGGGAACGTATTCCAACATGAACGCTGCGCTGGGGTACAGCGTGAAGACATTCAATTTAGCCGCCTACAAAGGCCAGACAATCCAGCTTTACTTTACCGGCACCGAGAATTCGTCCCTGCCGACTTCGTTCGTCGTGGACGACTGCGCCGTGAACGCCCAATAATTCGGAGCAGGTAAATTGTTTTTCTGAATCGCTTGACAAGTCGGCGGCGCAGTGTTACAATGAGAGCAATCCCGGACACTCTCCGGCTGCGCCATCGGCTCCCTGAAAGGGCAAGCCGAGCGCAAAGAAAAGCCGTCCCGAGTCAATTTCGATTGACAGGCACGGCTTTTTTCTTGTTTAAGTGTTGCTTAGAAGTTCTTGTGCAGGGCGACTTTGTTTTTGATCTCACAAGAGCGCTTGCGCTTCCAGCTATCGCCCGTTTTCACCCAGTAGTCTCGGGAAATATCGTCGAACGCAATCTTGATCGCGCGTCCATTCGCATTGTTAGATGCAATTAAGACGACATGAGTTTTGGCGGTGACAGTCGCTTCGGTATCCGACCCGGTAAAGCTTGTAATGACCGTGATTTCCTTAACGGTATCTACTTGGTCCAGCATATCTACCACTTCCTGACGCCTGCTGCCTTCTTCCAGCAGACGCCCCTTCTTGTCGTAGTATTTGCAGTCGTCCGCGTCATAGTCAAAAGCCGTGTCCACGTCCTTTTGGTCTATCGCCGCGTCAATCTTGTTGTAGATGGCCTGGATTTCGCGCCGTGCGGGCGGCACAGCTGCCTTCGCGGCACCCGGCCCGGCTGCGGCGGGAACTGCCGGCCATAGCAGGGGAGCGGCGCAGAGCGCCCACCACAGGTTCGTTCGCATTGTTTTACTCCTGCCGGCTTGTTCGGCAAAAAGGCCTTCAATTCCTACTTACTTCTTTTCCTACTTACTTCTTTTCCTACTTATTTCCGCTGAACGGCTGAATACGCGGCGACCTCAAAGCGGTTGCTGCGGTAGCCGTCACCGGTTCGGAGCCACTGATAAGCCGACTCCAGCACATAGGCGGGCAGAAAGAATGGCCCCCATTGGCGGCCCTGCCGGACATGGACCATCTCGTGGTCGTGCAGGACTGGCGTAAGAGCCTGGTCGGCGTACAGCACCACCTCGCCGAGCGTGATGGCGCTGGCCCAGCCGGCCCGCGACAGCAGGCGGATCAGCCAGCTTCCCGAGACTTCCAGCATCAGGTCGCTTGTGTTCCACCGCCATCGTCCGCCGAGTGCGCCGATCAGTCCGATAACACTGCTTGCCCCGTTCCAAATTCGTGGCAGCCAAACTGTAGGCATGGTATAATACTCCAAACCCCTCTTTTTACGCAACAAAGGATACTCCATGCGAAGCGCCCGTTCTTTTTCCCGTTCCGCTCTTTCCGCCTCGCTGCTTTGCGCCGCCGCACTCACGACCGGCTGCCACAGCAGCCTGCTGGCCCGGTTCCATCACAGTAAAACGACTGAGCCGGCCCGAACCGTCAGTCCGAAAGTGGCGGCTGCCGCGCCGGCCCAAGCCCTGCCGATCCTGCCGGTAGACTTTACCAAAGTGCAGCCGAACGAAGCCGGGCTGGTGCCGATTTTGGAATACCATGATCTGGTGATGACCACGAAGACCACCGGCTATCAGTACCCAGTTGCCGCGTTCCGGCAGGATATTCAGTGGCTGTACGATCACAACTACCGCCCCATCAGCCTGGATGACTACGTCAGCGGCAAGATTGATGTTCCCGCCGGCATGTCGCCCGTGATTTTGACGTTTGACGACGCCCTGCGCGGCCAGTTCCACTACACCGACGACGGCAAGATTGACCCGAACTGCGCGGTCGGCATCTTGGACGACTTCCATGCCAAGCACGCTGACTGGCCGCTCAAAGGCACGTTCTTCGTGCTGACCGATGTCGGGACCACCCTGCCGCCGCCGTTCTACCAGAAACCGTTTGCCCAGGGCAAGATGGATTATCTGATCAAAGACGGCTTTGAGGTCGGCAACCACACGATCCACCACAAAGCCGGCATCCGGCACTGGCCGGACAGCCAGGTCGAAGCCGAGCTTGCCGGCGCGGCCGCCAACATCCATACGTACCTGCCCAGCTACAACGTGGACACGCTGGCGATGCCTTACGGCGTCTTCCCGAAAAACAAAAAGCTGGTCATCAGCGGGGCGAGCGGCGGCCAGACCTACCACAACCTCTGCGCCCTGAAAGCCGGGGCGGACCCGGCGGCGTCCCCGATGGGCAAGGACTTCTACGGCCACAACTTTGACCCCTATTATATCCCGCGCATCATCCCCGGCGCGGGCAAGTACACGATCCACTACTGGCTGGCGCTGATGGAGAAAGACAAGAACCTCAAGTACGTCAGCGACGGCGACCCGAACACCTACACCGTCAGCGCCATCGCCAAAGGCCAGATGAACCTGCCGCGCCTGCAAAAAGCCCACCTGCACCTGCGCGTCTACAACGGCACCCAGGTTTCGTCCACGACCTAAGTTTGGAAGCGATATGGAGAAGCCACACCAACGGAGTGGCCGATGGCGTAAACGCCTTCGCTGGGGGGCGCAGACGCCAATGGCCCGCCTGCGCGGGACAAGAATAGGATTATCCTATATGGAGTCTTCCGCCACGCCCTCCGGGTCTGCCAGTGCAGCAGGTGGCGGCTTGGCGTCTACGCCCCCCAGTGAAGGCGTTTACACCATCGTTTATTACGCCCTCGCCGCTAGTCATTCCCACGCCGCCCGGCGGGAAGCTGCGGGTGGAAATGGATGCCCGCAGCGAAGACCTGCTCGGCATGGTCAAGTCGTTCCTGAAGGGGATCAGCGAAACAGGCTCGACGACGGTTTTCCTGCCGGGACAAACAGCAGCAGCCGCTCAGAACTCCGTCGCGCAGGCCATCGCCAGCGGCGATTTGGCCGCGATGCTCAAAGACGTGAACCATGTCCATGTCGTCGTCTACGAAGTTGCCACGCCTTCCACGCCAACACGGCCGTCTGTGCTGATTCCGCCCGGTAATACCGGCCTCAAGAAGATGCTGTCCGCGAATCCGCCCGCGCCTGCCGTCCCTGCGTTTGACTCCAACAGCTTCTATGAAACCGCGTTCGCATCCGAAGGAGCGCACCGGATTTTGTATACCGATGCCGACGCCTACAAGCTGGTCATGGTCGGCTTCCCCAACCGGCAGGGCTTTGCGTTCGCCGCGTCCGGCGGCGGCTACGTCGTGGTCGAGCGCTCCGACGGTTACCCAAACCTTGAAGCCCTGACCGCGTTCATTTCCCGCGTCACCACCGCTGTCGCCACGTCGCAGATGGGCAAAAAGATGCTGACTTCGACGTTCAGCCCGCTCGTGAGTTCATCCATGAAAGGAGACGTGCATGGCACCAAGTCTGAGGATAAAAAGTAAGCTTTTCGCGTGTTTGACCACCGGGCTGCTGCTTGGACTTTGCGGGTTGTCCCACGCCTGCATCCATACGCCGCGCACCTACAAAGGAACGGTGACGGAGAAGACAAAAGAGGCTCTGCTGTTTAATGACGGCGTCAACACGCACCTGATTATCAGGACCAATTTGCAGGCGTCTTCCGGCACCCTGCCGGACACCATGGCCTGGGTCATTCCGCTGCCCGCGCTGCCGTCGCATTACGAGGAAGCCAATCCCGGCATCTTCGCCGAGTTGTTCCGCGTCGCCGAGGCAGCCGACGAGGTGCGTCATAGCAGGGAGCGAGGCGGAGAGAAAACAGCCTCAATCCAGATGATGAGCAAGAGCATTCTTGTTCATCCGATGCAGACAGTTGGCTCGTATCAGGTGCAGCCGATTGAGGTGCTTGATCCGAAGAATGCCGGCAGTGAGCTGAACTCCTGGCTCCTTGCCAATGGCTTTGGGGCAGTGCCGCCGGAAAACCAGCGGTACTACTTGAAGCGCGGCAATGTGTTTCTGGCGCTCAAGCTGCATGGCCTCAAGGGCAGCTTCTCGGATGTCAAACCGCTGCATATCGTTTACAAGTCCAGCGTCTTGTCATTGCCTCTGAAGTTCTCAACACACTCCGGCGTGTTTGATGTCGAGATGTACGCCTTCACGCCGGGGCCATTAGATCGTAACTTGCTGGCGTCGGAACACCTCTATGCAAACCCTTCGGTGAAGATTACAGACGCCCCCGCCGCGCCGCTGCTTTGGCAGCTCACGGGTCACAAGAGAGGATACCTGAGCCGGTATGAGGGGCGTGATCTCAATGAGCCTTACGACCAAGTCAAGGCACTCGCGGCAGACCCGGCCATTGACCTTCGCAGAAACAATGCTCCGTCGCTGGCTGCGCTGCTTGAAGACAACCCGAAAAGCGGCTATCTAGGGATTGTGCTGGCTGCCAGTGCCGCTGTTCTTGTTGGTGCGGCTGCCCGGCAGCGGAAAAAACGGGCCGTACCGACTAATTCTTTCTGAAAGCCTTGACACACGGCTTTGGACCGGGTACAATTCGCGGCACAACAAAAGAGTGTAACTAAAAAGAGTTAACTGCATTGACGAGGACAATGTCCGAACACGTTTGTTTTCAGAGAGCCATCGCCTGGTGCAAGGTGGCAGCAAGCTGTTTGGTCTCTCCCCTCTGAGCAGGTTGTCCGAACCCATTCTAAAATTAGGGTGATATTAAGATAATCCGGTTCGCGCCCGTGATCGCGCTCCAAGTGCGGCCTATCGCTTCCTTTCGACGATGAAAAAGAAGTCTTGGGCCGAACAAGGGTGGTACCGCGTGGAGCTATTTAAACAGCCTCTCGTCCCTTGCCTCCGGGCAACTGTGTGACGAGAGGCTTTTTTGACTTTATTAGCGTAATCGATTTCAGTGCAACTAGAAGGACTTCTCTATGAAAATGACCGGCAGCCGCGCACTTTTAGAATGCCTCAAGCGCGAAGGCGTTGACACCATCTTTGGTTATCCCGGCGGGGCCGTTATCCCGCTGTATGACACACTCTACCAGTTCCCGGACATCCGGCACATCCTGGTCCGCCATGAGCAGGGCGCCGGCCACATGGCCGAAGGCTACGCGCTGGCAACCGGCAAAGTCGGCGTGTGTTTGGCGACTTCGGGGCCGGGCGCGACAAACCTGGTGACGCCCATTGCCGACGCCATGATGGACTCGGTGCCGATTGTCGCGATCACGGGCCAGGTCAAAACGAATTTGATCGGCACCGATGCGTTCCAGGAAGCGGACATTACGGGCATTACCATGCCGATTACCAAACATAACTGGCTGATCAAAGACGTCGAAAAGCTGCCCGGCATTATCGCCGAAGCGTTTCACATTGCCCGCTCCGGTCGCCCCGGCCCGGTGCTAGTAGACATCCCGCAGGACATTCTTCGCGCCGAGTTCGACTACACGCCCGTCGAGGAAGTCTCTATCCCGAGCTTTAGGCCCACGGTGAAAGGCCACTCGCGCCAAATTCAAAGAGCCGCGGAGCTGATGGGCGAAGCCGAGCGGCCCCTGCTGTACGTCGGCGGCGGCGCGATCTATTCCGGGGCAAACGAGGAAATCCGCGCTTTAGCCGAGATGACCGAGACGCCCGTGACGACCACGCTCAAGGGCCTGGGCGCGTTCCCGGAAACCCACCTCTTGTCGCTGGGAATGCTTGGAATGCACGGCACGGCCTACTCCAACTACGCGGTCAGCGAGTGCGACCTGCTGATCGCGGTCGGCGCACGGTTTGACGACCGCGTGACCGGCAAAGTGGACTCGTGGGTGCCGAACGCGAAGATCATCCATATTGACGTGGACCCCGCTGAGATCGGCAAAGTGCTGCCCGCCGACGTGCCGATTGTCGGCGATGTCAAGGCCGTCCTGACCGAGCTGCTGAAAGTCGTCAAAGCGAGAAAGCATCCCGAATGGAACGCCCGCGTCCAGCAGTGGAAGGCCGACTTCCCGCTGCATTACCCCGCCGATGGCATCCTGCACGGCCAGTATGTCATCGAGCAGATCGGCGAGATCGCCCAGCATGAGGGCATTGTCGTCACCGATGTCGGCCAGCACCAGATGTGGGCGGCCCAGTTCTACAAGTGTCTGCGCCCACGCCAGTTCGTGACCTCCGGTGGCCTCGGCACCATGGGCTTCGGCCTGCCGGCGTCTATCGGCGCACAGTTCGGCTCGCCGGACACGCCGGTCTTCTGCGTCAGCGGCGACGGCTCGATCCAGATGTGCATCCAGGAGCTGATGGTGGCGACCATCTACAAGCTGCCGATCAAAATCTGCATCTTAAACAATACTTACCTCGGCATGGTCCGCCAGTGGCAGGAGCTGTTCTGGGACTCGCACTATTCCAGTGTTGACCTCGAAGCCTCCCCGGACTTCCTGAAGCTCGCCGAAGCTTACGGCGCACACGGCCTCCGCTGCTCCCAGCCGTCCGCCGTCCGTGCGGCTTTAGAGGAAGCCATGACGATCACCGACCGCCCGACCGTGCTTGACTTCAGAATCGCCAAAGAAGAAAACGTCTACCCCATGATCCCAAGCGGCGGCACCATCTCCCAGATGGTCGTTTCCCGCCCGGAAGGCATGGTCCCCTTAGACAGCTACATGGCCTCGGAGACCTATATGGACGACGAAGACACCCGCCCCGCCCGCGACGACGAAAAAGTCGAGCGTGTCCCGACCTATGCCGGGCAGGAAGCACTTGGCTAACAGCCAGGAAGGCATAACTAATGAGCGGACATCTGTTTGTTCTAGGTCAAGAGCAGATTGCCAAGATTGAAACTGCAAAGAAGGTCGCGCTGTCAGCAAAGCAATGGGAAGCTGGAGCAGACGAAATCAAAGCCGGTGACCTCATCTTCTTCTCGTCTGGAAGAAAAGGTAATCCGCTGACGCTTTGGGCGACGGCAAAAGCGGCGACCGGTGCTGTCAAAAGCAGCACCGGCGGCTATGTCCGTCTCAGCTTCGTAAAGTTAAAGACAAAATTGTCAGCCTATCCGCTTATTGAAGGCATTTCATCGGGACAAACACTCAAAGACGTAAATTGGAAGGCTCTTAGCAGTCAAGAAGCTGCGGCTTGTTTATTTGATACCGTTCTGTATGAGCAAGTAGTAAACAACGCGAAAAACAGCTTGTCATTTAAGAGTAAGCTGAAACGATCACTTCCAGTTGGGATGGATCAGGACATTGAAATCGTCTTCCAAAGCGTTCTGCTCAACGCTAACGCCGGCAATGGTTGCCCTTTGCTCAGAAGCCAATATGATGCCGAAATACTGATACACGAACCCAGGTATCGTGAGGTGTTAAAGCAGCGTCTTGTAACGCTTGATGGTCGTGTTTTTGAGGATTTGTTAAGAGAATTTTTTAAACACTCTGCCTTTCAATTTGATGATGTTAAAACGACAAGCAAAAGTTACGATGCTGGTATAGATTTGCTGCTGACAAGACGAGATGCTGTATTTGGTTCTCTGCTAATTATCGGGCAATGCAAGCGTCAAATAGCAACAGTGAGTGCTAAAGATGTCATGGCATTAGCGACTGCTAAGAACCAGGCGAAAGCGGGAAGGGCTATCTTTATTACCACCTCTAAGTTTTCTTCACAGGCAAAAGATGTGGCCGCGCAAGATGGTCATATAGAACTCATTGATGGTGATAAATTAGCTGAACTATTTTTCCAAAACGCCGAGAAAGTGCCTGGACTTTGGGGATTGATACGGCCATCTATTTAACTCACAGCCCTGATGGTGCCGCAGAATGTCGTAAAGAACCAAAATTAGTTGATCTGCAAGTGTTGTTTCTAATGAGGTAAAACCGCTATGTTATCAGTTAAAGGCCGGTTTGTGGATGGAGTGGCTCTTCCTAATGAGTCGGTGGAAGGCTATAACCAGGAAGAAGTGATTATCATATTCCTGAGAAGCAATGAAGAGGCAGAAAGAGAAGACTTTGCCTACTTCCGGGCACTGGCTCTGCCAACGCTTCAGGAATATTGGATTAATGAAGAAGACGCGGTTTACGATGGTATGTAACGCAATCACAAAAAGCCTAACGCTTTGGGGACCCTCAAATGACAATGACGATTGACATCTCGCCGGAGATGAAAGAGAAACTGGATGCGGAAGCGGCAAAGCTGCAGCAGACGCCGGAAGAATATGCGCGAACGGTGGTTGAGAATAATCTGCCGAGGACTGTACAGGCAGGCCGTTCTTGGAGCGAAATCGCAGGCGTGGCAACCTACCCGCTGACCGGAGAAGACGCCCAGGCTTGGGTGACACGGACGCGGCGCGAAGGCGATGAATACCGCGAACGTGCCCTGCGGCGAACGGATTGCTAAGGGATATAATACCATGTTATCAGTCAAAGGGCATTTTGCGGACGGGGTTGCTCGCCCGGTCGATCCGGTGGAAGGCTATGACGAAAAGGAAGTTATCATCACGTTTCTGACAAGTGATGAGGATGCCGAAAGAGCCGAGTTCGCTGATTGGAAGGGGGCTTCGATGCGGACACAGCAAGAAATTTGGGACAATGACAAAGACGCGGTCTACGACACATATTGAAAACTCTTTACTACCGTGCCGATGTGCTTCTGGCTGACGTCGTTTTCAGCGGCGGTCTCGGCAGTAAGCCCCGGCCCATCGTCGTTGTCAGCACGGAAGCCTACAACCAATCTGGGATTAAGCTGATTGGTGCCGCCATTACAAGCAATCTGAGCGGAAATCCGCGCTTAGGCGATGTAATTTTGACCGACTGGCAGACGGCAGGGCTTGCTTTTCCTTCCGCCGTGCGCGGCACAATCATCACGGTTGACCGGGTGGACGTACACCGCTTAGGTGTCATGTCCCCGTTGGAAGATTTCGCAAATATAGAAAAAGCGCTTGCCCTGATTATGGGCTTCTAATCTCGATACCAACTTTACTCAAGGAGCAATGACGCTTTGCAGCAGATGACAACCAATTCAATGACAACGCAGCAGCATACGATTACTGTTCTCGTGGACAACAAGCCGGGCGTACTTTCGCGCGTTTCGGGCCTGTTCTCGCGCCGGGGCTACAACATTGAGTCTCTGGCCGTCTCGATCACCGAGAACCCGGAATTGTCGCGCATGACTCTCGTGGTCAACGGCGACGAGCAGGAAGTAGAGCAGATTACGAAGCAGCTTCATAAGCTGATTGAAGTGTCTAAAGTTCAGGACTATATCAATATTCCGATTATTGCCCGTGAACTGGCGTTAATCAAAGTCAATGCTTTGGTGGAGAACCGAACCGCGCTGCTGCAATTAGTGGAAGTGTTTCGGGGGCGGGTGATTGACATGTCGGAAAAGACGTTTGTGATTGAGCTGACCGGCGCGAACGACAAGATTGATGCGTTTGAAAAGCTGCTGGAGCCTTACGGCATTCGGGAGCTGGTGCGCACCGGGCGGATCGCTATGGCGCGGGGCGTCCGGGGCATTTAGGTGATGCTGTGAAAGAGCTGATTGACCCGCATCAGGCGCACCTGCTCATGCTCGGCGTTCTGGTGCTGGCCCCACTGATCGGCCTCGCCTGGGGCTATTTCGCCAAGCGCCTGCTGCTTGGGTTAGTTGTGGGCTTGCTAGCCGGCGTCGGCAATTATGCGCTTTGGACGGTTTACAACATCATCACGGACCATCTGGGCTTAGACACCGTCAAGAACCTGCTGGTCAACTTAGGCTTATTTGTCGTCATTGGGGTTGCCGTAGGGGTAGGGGCAGGACTTTATGCCTCCAAACGGCACATTCACGGAGGAGACAATGACGACGTGGCAGGAGATCGGCATTGACAACTTCCGGGCGGCGGTCGCGCTCTACGACGGCGGCTACTACCGAAATGCGACAAGCCGGTTTTACTATGCGGCCTTTTCCGTGCTGACCCATGAGTTGATTCGGCGCAATGCGCGTCCGGCGTTTCGTGACGGCCGGGCCACTCCCAGTCACACCGAGCTGCCTCGCCTGATCCGAGTTTATTTCACGCACATGAGCGCAGGACGCCTTGCAAATCTCACAAGGCTTGTTGCAGCCTTGTACTCGGATCGGTTAGCCGCAGACTACTCGCTGATCCGTGTGGATAAACAGAGTTGCCGGGACTCGTACAAGGCGGCAGAGAAGATTTTTAGCTACTTGGAGGTGGCGATATGAGCGAAACCGAAACATTGAACGAGACATTGAACATTGTTGAAGAGTATGTCAACCGGCATCAGCCGGAAGCATTCCGTCTCAACGTCTCTCGCCAGGGAGTGCGGCATGACGGCGACTGGTGGTACGTTGTGGTCGCACCGGAGCCGGAAGACATCCGCTTGCGTGACTACCGCGATTTAATGGAACAGGTCGAGGAAGAAATCGAAACCGAGAAGCAGCTCAAAGTCCTGCTGGTGCCGACCCTGCCGGGAGACTAACAGTTTAGGAGAAGACGCGCCATGTTCCGCGCTCAAAACTTTGCTGCTCGCCTCGCCACCCGCGAAGATCGCTGGTCCCTGCTCAAAGATTTCGTCGCAGAATGGCACACGCCGCTAAAAGAAGGCGACGGCTACTCCGCTGAAGAAATTGACACGGCAGAGCGGCGGCTTGGCCTCAAACTGCCGCCCGCCCTGCGGGAATGGTATCAGCTTGCGGGGCATCGGAAAGATGTGGTTGCAACGCAGAACTATTTAGTCATCCCGAAGGAACTAGAAGTCGAAGATGGCTTGCTGGAATTCCACTCTGAAAATCAGGGTGTTGTTCGTTGGGGTGTCAGGCCTGCTGATCTGCATCTGCCTGATCCCCCTGTTTACCTGAACGATGAAGGTCTGCATGATGAGCCGCAGGCGCTTATTCGGGAGAACGAAACGCTCTCCGAGTTTGTCCTGCAAATGGCTCTCTGCAAAATGGTAGTGGTGCGCTGTTTTCGGTCAAAGCCTTTGGCAATTTCTACGAGGCTTGACAAAGATGCTGCCGCAAGAGTAGAACAAGCCGATGTCTATTTAGGCTTCCCCGACTGGCACTGGCCTAACTATCCGGTACAATTTTATGGCGCGGAAGACACGCTTGCACTGATCCTTGAAGAGAAGTGGATTTATTTAGCGGCAAACACGCAAAACGCTTTTGCCCAAGCTAAAGAACTGCTGGAGTCAAAGTAAAACAAAAGTAAAACACTGGCGTTTAACGAACTACATGAGGAGAACACACAACATGGCCGCGAAGGTTTATTACGACAATGATGCCGATTTGAGTTTTTTAGAAGGCAAGAAGCTTGCCGTGATTGGGTACGGCTCGCAGGGCCACGCCCATGCGCTGAACCTGCGGGACAGCGGCCTGGACGTGCGGGTGGGGCTGCGGCCCGGCTCGAAGCGCTGGGCGCAGGCGGAGGAAGCGGGCCTGACGGTGAAGTCAGTCGAAGAAGCCGCGAAAGAAGCAGATGTCATTATGATGCTCATTAACGATGAGTTTCAAGGCGATGTCTATAAAGAAAGCATTGCGCCGAACTTAGAACCCGGCAATGCGCTGGCATTCGGCCACGGCTTCAATATCCACTTCGGGCAAATCCCACTGCCCGACGGCGTGGACGTCTTCATGACCGCGCCGAAGGGGCCAGGGCATCTAGTCCGGCGCACTTACACCGAAGGCAAGGGGGTTCCGTGTCTCATCGCCATCGCGCAGGATGCGACGGGCCATGCCAAAGACATCGCACTGGCCTGGGCCAAAGGCATCGGCGGCAGCCGGGCGGGGGTACTGGAAACGACGTTCAAAGAAGAAACCGAGACGGACTTGTTCGGCGAGCAGGCGGTCCTGTGCGGCGGCGCGACGGCACTGGTCAAAGCGGGCTTTGAGACTTTAGTAAACGCCGGCTACCAGCCGGAGATCGCGTACTTTGAATGTATGCACGAGCTGAAGCTGATTGTTGATTTACTGTACGAAGCCGGCATCGGCGGGATGCGCTACTCGATTTCGGACACGGCGCAGTTTGGCGACATGACGCGCGGCCCGCGCATTGTGGGCGACGCGACAAAAGCGGAGATGGTCAAGATACTCAAAGAAATCCAGACCGGGCAGTTCGCCAAAGAATGGATTTTGGAGAACAAGGCCAATCGCCCGCAGTTCAACGCGCTGGCGGCGATGGACAACAACTCGCAGATAGAAGCCGTCGGCAAGGAGCTTCGCGGCCTGATGTCCTGGGTCAAGAAGCCGGACACCGTGAGCGATTAAAGGCTTCCGCGGGTGTAGGGGCGCACCCCCGTGTGCGCCCTCTTGATCCGTGTGTGCCCTGTATTCGGCAGGGCAGACACGAACCCGAAGGGCAGACACGGGGTCTGCCCCCACACGCCCGCAATGAAACCATGAGGAAATGCAATGCTGACATTAGATTTGACCGGCAAGATTGCCGTAGTGACGGGCGCGACGGGACAGCTCGGGCGCATTATGGTGCGGACGCTGGCCCAGTGCGGCGCGGACGTTGCCATCCACTATATGCAGAACGCAGACAAGGCGGCGGAGCTGAAGGCCGAAATAGAAGGCATGGGACGACGTGCCGTCACGATCCAGGCGGATGTGACCGACCAGGCCAGCGTTCTCGCGCTGCGGGACCAAGTGGCGCAGGGGTTAGGCGTGGCGGACGTTATCGTCAACAACGCCGTGAGCCAATCGGCTTGGACAAGCGTACTGGAGCAGTCGCCGGAAGCGTATGAAAGCCAGTTCCAAAGCTCGGTGCTGCACAATGTCCTGATGGCCCAGGCGTTTGTGCCGGGCATGATTGACGCGGGCCACGGCGGGCGCGTCATCGGCATCAATACCGAGTGCGCGATGCAGAACTTTCCAACTCAGTCGGCGTATGTCGCGGGCAAGCGCGGCATGGACGGCGTTCTGCGGATTTTGGCAAAAGAAGTCGGGACGCACGGTATCACGGTCAACCAGGTCGCGCCGGGCTGGACCATCAGCGACAACGACCGGGTCTCCGGGTCGGAGGCGCAGCCCGACTACGAAAAATCCGTGCCGCTGGGGCGGCGGGGAACTGACCAGGAGATCGCCAACGTCGTCGCGTTCCTGGCGTCTGACCTGTCAAGCTATATTACCGGGGCGTATGTCCCCGTCTGCGGCGGCAACGTCATGCCGGCCATTTAGAGAACTTTTTTAACAAGTTTGGAGCGTGTGATGAACACCGACCGCGTACAGATTTTTGACACGACCCTGCGCGACGGCGAGCAGTCGCCGGGCGCATCGCTGAACATTGAAGAGAAGGTCGAGATCGCCCGGCAGCTGGAGCGCCTCGGCGTAGATGTCATTGAAGCGGGCTTCCCGATCTCAAGCCCCGGCGACTTCGAAGCTGTGCGCCGTGTTTCCGCCGCCGTCTCCGACCGCGTCACCGTCTGCGGGCTGACCCGCGCCGTTCCGAAAGACATTGATGTCGCGTGGGATGCGCTGAAAGGCGCGGCCCGGCCTCGTATTCACACAGGGTTAGGTGTCAGCGAGAGCCATTTGAAGTACAAGCTCAAAAAGAGCGGCGAAGAAGCGCTGGAAATCGGCGTGGCTGCGGTCAAATACGCCCGCTCACTCGGCTGCGAAGATATTGAGTATTTTACCGAAGACAGCGGCCGGGCCGAGCCGGAGTATCTGTACCGGGTCATTGAAGCCGTCATCAAGGCTGGGGCGAAGGTCATCAATGTCCCGGACACGACGGGATACATGTCGCCGGAAGAATATGGTGCTTTGTTTGCGGGCATCTTAAACCATGTTCCCGGCAGCGAGAACATTGTGTTATCGGCGCACTGCCACAACGACCTCGGCATGGCGACGGCAAACGCACTCGCCGCCGTCAAAGCCGGCGCACGGCAGGTGGAATGCACGGTCAACGGCATCGGCGAGCGGGCGGGAAACACGTCGCTGGAAGAAGTCGTGATGGCCCTCACCACCCGCGCCGACGTCTACAAGCTGCACACGAATATCAAGACGGAAGAAATCTACAAGACCTCGCGCATGGTCTCGACGATGACCGGCATTCTGGTCCAGCCCAACAAAGCCATTGTCGGGGCTAATGCGTTCGCCCACTCGTCGGGCATCCATCAGGACGGCGTTCTGAAAGAGCGCTCCACTTACGAGATCATTGACCCGAAGACCGTCGGCATCAGCGAAAGCAAGATCATTCTGTCGGCACGTTCTGGCCGCGCCGGTGTCCGGCATCGTTTGACCGAGCTTGGTCACACGTTTACCAATGAAGACGAATTTGAGAAAGTTTACACGCGGTTTCTGCTGGTGGCCGACAACAAAAAAGTCGTCTACGACGAAGATTTAGATGCGATTGTCGGCGACGAGCTGAACACGGTGCCGCAGACGTATGAGCTGGTGCAGGTGCAGGTCTCCTGCGGCGACCAGGCCATTCCGACGGCGACTGTCAAGCTGCGCCACCTGAACAAAGCCATTCTCCTGGACGCCGACACCGGCAATGGGCCTGTTGACTCCATCTACCGGGCGATCAACCGCATCGTCCAGGTGCCGAACGATTTGATCGAGTTCACGATGCAAAGCGTCACCGAGGGGATTGACGCGATGGCGGACGTCACCATTCGGATCAAAGCCGAAGGCGGCATGATCTACACCGGCCACGCGGCGAATACGGACATCTTTGTCGCGTCCACAAAGGCGTACTTGCAGGCGCTGAACAAGCAAATTGCCCGGTCGGGGGGCCGCACGGAGACGGAGCGGGTTTTGGAGCATGTGTAGGAGACCTCACCCCGGCGCAAGCGCCGACCCTCTCCTTGTTAAGGAGAGGGTGAGAAGAAGATTAAATGGCGAGGACGTCTTCTTTGTCCTGATTACCCTTACCCTCTCCTTAACAAGGAGAGGGTCGGCGCTTGCGCCGGGGTGAGGTCTCTATGCCTGACATCATCATCCGCCCCGCCGAAGCTTTAGATTTGCCGGCTATCATCACGCTCTGGCGGGACTTGCAGGACATCAACGCTTCCTACGACCCGCGCCTGACGCTGAATGCCCAGGCGGCGGACTGGTTTTACGGCTACCTGCGGGATAACTTAGACAACCCGAACATGGCAATCTATGTGGCCGAACACGAGCAGAGCGTCGTCGGCTACACGTTTGGACAGATCATGCAGCGGCCAACTTTGCAGTCCGGCGACTGCGGCTACATCGCTGATGTCTGTGTTCGTGACGGCTGGCGGCGGCAGGGCACAGGGCGTCAGCTCCACAGCCGCCTGCGGGCCTGGTTCGTCTCGCGCGGCATCACGGCGGTAGAAGTGCAGGTGGTCCGGGCTAACCCCGCGTCTCAGGCTTTCTGGCGCAAAATGGGCTACAACGACTTTTTACGAACCTTGAGAAGTGAGTGACCTACCTCCTTGCTTCGTTCATTCTTCACTTCGCAGGGTCCTCCCTAAAGGGAAGATTAAGAGCAGAAAGCGCACCCACTATTTATCGTTTTAATCTTCCCTTTAGGGAGGACCCTGCGAAGCGGTGCGGTAGGTCTCAGGAGAATCATCATGGCGAAAATTACAGTAATGGCCGGCGACGGCATCGGGCCGGAGATCATAGCCGAGGGCCTGAAAGTCCTTCATGCGGCGTCGGGAAAGTACGGCCTGACGCTGGACTTAACTGAAGCGCTGGTCGGCGGTGCGGCCTACGACGCCACCGGCCACCCTCTGCCGCCGGAAACGCTGGCGCTGGCGGAAGAGTCCGACGCCATCTATTTCGGCGCGGTCGGCGGCCCGCAGTACGACGCCATCCCGGATCCGAACCTGCGCCCGGAGCGCGGCGCACTGCTGCCCCTGCGCCAGAAGCTGGAGCTGTACGCCAACCTGCGCCCCTGCGTTCTGTATGCGTCGCTTGCCGCCGCCTGCCCTCTGCGGCCTGATTTAGTGGAAGGCGGCTTCGACATCTTAGTTGTCCGCGAACTGACCGGCGGCCTCTATTTCGGTCAGCCGAAGTTGTGGGAAGGCGACCGGGCCGTGGACACCTGCGTCTATACCAAAAGCGAAATTACGCGCATTGCCCGCGTCGGCTTTGAGGCGGCGGAGAAGCGCGGGCGCAAGCTGCTGAGCGTAGATAAAGCCAACGTGCTTGAAACCTCTCGCCTCTGGCGCGAGACCGTCACCCAGCTTGCCGCCGAATACCCGCATATTGAGCTGTCGCACCAGCTTGTTGATGCGACCGCGATGGACTTGGTGCGCCGCCCGCAGTCGTTTGACACGATTGTCACAGAAAACTTATTCGGCGACATTTTGAGTGACGAAGCCGCCCAATTAACAGGCTCGCTCGGAATGCTGCCGTCGGCGTCGCTCGGCGCAAAGAAGACCGAGTACGGCACGTTCGGCCTCTACGAGCCAAGCCACGGCAGCGCCCCGGACATCGCCGGCACCGGCAAGGCCAATCCCCTGGCGACAATCCTGTCCGGCGCACTGCTGTTGCGCTACTCGCTCGGCGCGGAAGAGGCCGCGAAGGGAATTGAGTCCGCCGTCGCCCATATTTTGCAGTCCGGCTACCGTACTTCCGACATCTACGCCGAGTCCCCCGGCATCGTCCACGTCAACTGCCGCCAGATGGGCGATTTAGTCGCGGGCGCGGTGAAGATGGGAACCGACCCACGGGATTAGGAACCCCTCCGCTCGTTCCTCGCTCCCTCCCCTGTTAGGGAAGGGCAATAAAGAACAAGACCTGTAACGGGAACGCCCGCGTCTTTCGCCTTGTATTTCTAGCCCTTCCCTAACAGGGGAGGGAGCGAGGAACGAGCGGAGGGGTCTTAACATCATGTTT
>JAABUO010000786.1_pt1 | contig 50891 bp, 40 predicted proteins | sample 5559291 | NCBI WGS metagenome assembly JAABUO01 (sample SAMN10711878, study PRJNA513372) | rock metagenome | isolation source: Antarctica rocks | place: Antarctica: Victoria Land, Finger Mt sud | reverse complement strand
CAATGTGGCGTCTCCAAGCGGGCGAACCTCCAGCAGCCATTGCCATTCATTTGGGACCCAAATTGTAAGTCGATATGCCTTGGGGTCGGCGGTTCAAATCCGCTCAATGGTGGTATCCTATTGTCCGATGCGTTCGGGATCAGCGTAAGTCGGCACGGGAGCCGCAGCCAGGTCGTGGTCTAGGAAGCCACAAATAGTGTCTTGAAGTGTGATTCGCCTTTGCTGCAGTAGGCTCTCTAAGGGCTTTGCTGGTCAGGTCAGTGAACCCAAGATGGTTGTGGCAGCTTTGTGCTGTTACCCCTAGGTGCTGATGCGAGAAGTCTTGTCGGGAAACTTGCTCCGCTCGGGTGGCCAAAGCCTACATTGGCCACTTATATGCCTAGCGCGCTGACGCGGCTAGCCAGTTGGTCGGTTGGTCCTAGTCCCCTTCCACTGAGCATGCATAGAGCGCCCCTTGCTAGTTGCGCAGTTTAGCCTGGAGGCGGCTGTTGCGCTAGGTCAGTTGGCTTCCTCTTGAAGCTGCTGATGGGTTAAGAGTGTGCCAAAGCAGAGTATTGTCTGAATGGGAGGTTGCTCCAGAGACCATTCAGGAGGGCTCTACTTGTCTGGTCAGTCTGCTGCATGGGCCCGCTGCCCTAGGCCACTGATGCACTCAGTTTCCCAAAGCAAGGAGGAATTGGCTGGCAACGCCAAGAAACAACCACACGAGATATGGCTGGGATTCATCAAAGCAATCACATCGTCAGTGGTGAAACACGCAAAGAGGCTCCAGGACAAAGGACACGGAGCAAATACAGACAAAGGAAGCCAAATGCACGCCCAGTCACGTCTCATACCCAATGGCCAAAGAGACACCAAAGCGAACACCAAACAGCATACAGCATACTAAAGTGGACACCAGAGAGCACACCACAGAGCACACCACAGGGCACACCACAGGGCACACCACAGGGCACACCAGAGAGCACATCGAAGACCGACTCAAAGAGCCTGCCCCAAGAGCACACCACAGAGCACACTAAAGACCACACCAACGGAGCACATCAAGGAGCACGCCAAGGAGCACGCCAAGGAGCACGCCAAGGAGCACGCCAATGAGCACACCAACGGAGCACACCAAGGAGCATTCCAAAGAGCATTCCAAAGAGCGCATCAGATACTACCCCAAATGAGAACTCAAAACGAGAGTCGAAATTGAGAGTCGCAAATGAGCACACCAGAGTGCAAGAAATGAGCATGGCAATTGTGCACCGCGAATACGAACGGAATATGAGTCCAGCATATGGCTCTTATTAGGAAGAAGACAAGGCCACGGGCTATTTGAAAATGTGAATACTGTGAATACTGTGAATACTGTGAATAATATTTCTTCCTCTCACACCCTTAGCATTTATATACGTCGATCGACTTGCAAATGTGTAGCCTTTCGTGAAAAACACTCGTCGTTGTGTCTTTAATGCCAATAGTAAAGGTGGCAAGAAGTCTGAGACTTGCCTGAATCGTTTTCTTGTTCACGTTGCCCACATTTCATCAACGGCTAATCAGATGTCAAAGGCAAAAATAGCATCAACTCAAACTTTTCCTATCAAGCAACTCGGTGGGTCGGCCTAAATTGACGGCAGTCTATAGTCTGGTCAAATGTGAAGATAGCGTCTTTACTACACCAACACCTTTCGAAAAGCATCAGGAGCTGATAGGCTGCCGGATAAGTACTTACTGCACTGTTCCCTCATCAGCGACACAAAACTTTTCTTTTAAGCGCAACCTGTGAACCACGCGTCTTGTTATCATTTGGAATCTTCATTGGGTAATGCATGACAATAATACATAAAATCAGGAGGAACAAAGATTTGACGAAAGTAATACATAATGGTTCATTCATTGTAGAACACTCAAATGTTTCTAGCTCTTATCAAGGGGACGCTAGTCCGAGCTGAATTGTATCAATAACTGTGCCTAATTCCCCACGAGACAACCAAAACAGTTCGTTCGTTTCTGAGGTTGGGTGTACTAACCACGTAATTCATTTTTTTGAAGCTGTGCGTTCATGTATATTTCGGTAGGGTCAAATTGAAGTTTGGCGAAGGTTGACTTCTTAGACAAGACCTCGTTTTAGTGCGGAAGTAGTTTGGAACTTGTATTTCTGCACAACCAACATGTCTATCAATGTGTCATTATGTAGGCAGAAAGAGGTGAGAAACAGTAGTGAAGAGCAGTCTGCGTGAGGATTAAAGCTCGGCGCTGTGAGGGAAATACCAATTTCGAGACTTTATACACGACCGAATTTCGTTATTTACCTTTTTCCTTTTCAGATTACAACGCACCACGTGATCAAATTTCCGCTCTCCGTTACGCCGTCTCTCGTCACCGTGTGCCGATGTAACCGAGTTATCGAGGCAACGATCATCACTCCTCAGTCTCCTCCGTAAGAACAGTCTCTAATAACAATAGGGGTTCATGATCTTATGAATCTGCAGTATTAGTATTAATTACTTACTACCTTCAGTGATTCGAATAGCCGCATCCCATTAGCTCAGTCTGAGAGTATTTTACAACCTCCAGTGCTATTATGCGTGAGTGAAATGACGTTTTGAACATCCCATTTTGCCAAGCAATAGATACGTGGAACCCACTCTTGATAGGGTTAGGCGGCTGAACGTCCTTCGAGTTTTACGAAGGACAGCAGGCCTCAGACGTTTCTTTTTGCAATATCAAAGTGTGCATCATAGTACTTCAGGAGAATACTCTCACTTTTGGTTGTCTCCAAGATACAGATATTACTGCCAGAATTGGTGATCCTTTAAGAGATTGCATAGTATGGCGTCGGAATTTCATTCAAAGACAAGATTTCACGGCTCGGGACAACATGTTTCACGTAAATTTATGCGGCCAATCCTACACCTCAGGCCGAGTTGCTTTATTTCCAATCCTAGTACCAATTCTGCGAGGTTTCTCATCGGTATCTTGTTTCACGCCAATCCCTTGGCCTTTATCGGGCGCTTGAGAAGACGCCTTTTGGCGTTTCGCACTTCCTCCAATTTTGGTGCCAATCTTAGGAACCTTCTGATTCGAGCCGATGCTCCTCTCTCTCTTGACTGATTGACAATTGTCAGCCGTTAAATCAACCGCGGTAGTGATGTCTAATGTGTTTGTTCTCTCCATGTCGTCTCCAGCAATTGGTTCTTGAAAAGGTGCAGGCTCTCCAATAGTTGAACTTACCCTATTTTTCTGGCTTTCAGATGAAGGCAGCCTTCCAACAATGCCCCATGAAGCTCTCAGACATTCAATAGTCGTTTCCAGCGGGTCACCGGAATCGACCTCTGCTTTAAGATCTTCGATTGAGAATGAATTAAGGTTTTTACGCCGTGATTTGGCCTTGTAACCACTACTAACGTCCAAGAGTTTTTCTTGCATCGCACGAATGTGAAAATCCTTGTCTTTTATGATAGATAGCATCTGATCGCTCTCCATACTCTGCTTCATCACAAGGGTGAAGAGAGAATGGAGCAAGGGAAGAACATTGGGGCTTGCTAAACGTAGTTGAAATAGCCATACAAAACTGGTGAGCTCGGGAACTTCTATCCAGCACTTAAATTCCAACCCCGCTTTCGTTTTCTGTAGAGTTTTCTTGTGCTTCCCTTTCAAAGACACCTCCACGTATTCTAATAGTAATACTAGTTGAATCTTTGGGTCAATAGGTGAATCACATTTTTGAGCTCTGCAAATCACTTCATCTTCCGAAAGTTCTTCTGCATAGATACAAATAAGGTCTGTTAGGTACAGCGTATACCCTCCGGGAGTAGTTTCAAAGTGTACCAAATGACATTCTGGGCCAAGAGACGATACCTTGCTCCATGTCATCCAAGCCCTTTAACACTATTCATTCGGAAGTATTCTTGGCCTCGCCACATTCATGTTGTTGCTGATTGGGCGAGTCTGGCACGAAACACCACGAAAGTAATTCAGGCTGCAGGCAAATGACGGTCTCACAGTTTTGGTCAAACCCCGCTAGCTATTGTAGGTGGGCAGCTCGAACACATCCTGCCATCTTTTACAGCCTTATCATGGGAGCCATGGGCCCGATCAGTCTTCTCACAATACCACCAGTTCGGCGGAGGCTTGGATATGAGAACGCAAAACCACTACCAATTGGTTACCCAATGCCGCAGCGAGCGCGGGATACATTTTTAAGCGGCTACGAGGATTGAAAAATGTACATAAATTACCAACCTGTCATATGCTTTTCACCAATCCAATTCATATCCCATCAACCCGCCCTCAAGTCTCTTACAAACTATTGGAAAATCTCTGCAGATGGGCCGGACCGCTGACCGGAAGCATCAAAGATGTCTATATTTAGCATCAGATGACGAATGAAATTTGAAATGTGTGCTTTTGCAGCCTTCGATTGCTCTTTCTTTGTTTCACAATTACGCCGACCCGCATCGACACGAATACAGCCTTTTTTTTTCAATTGCCGCAGTAGTACTTCCCGATTTGCAAAACTCCCGTTTAGTGTATGCACAATAGACAAAGAAACCCACCGCTTTCTACATCCCGAAAGAACATTGCGCCCGAAATGCCCAAGGCCGCTATCCTCAAATACGGGCTCGCCCCCTCCCGTCCTCATTCTCTCTCTTTCTTTTACAATACACCCATCGAGTTCTCTTTGGATATTTCTCAACCATGCATTTGCTCAATACCTTCGTTTTATTCTCACTCATTCCAATTTTCGCAGTTGCCTCCGCATGGCCTCAGTGGAAGAATGATAGTGGAGGCACTCAGAAGTTCTCTGCCTTCCGGCCAACGAGTTCAGGCGCATCTCTATGGACTACTGCTACTGCTACCCAGCCGATCGCAGAGACTCTGAGCAAAACTTTTCAACTTCCTTCAGCCTCGACGACGTCTGTGTGGAAAATTTCGTATCCAAGTATATCCTCAAAGCGAAGCTCTAACCCTGCGACTGTATCAACCTCTCAATGGAGTGATGCTACAACACGGTCACCAGAGAGTACTGGTCAAGGGGATTTTGTACAAGGGGGATTCCCGACAAGCAGCACTTGGGCTTCGGCAACAGCGACATCTAGCTGGACTAGTCTCGCGCTACAGACAACTGGACTGTCCTCAACAACCAATCCTGAGTCCAGCCTTTGGGGCACCACATCATCTTCTAGCACACAAGGTCCAAGTTTTACGGTCGTTACAACTGTGATTACTATCACCACAAGTTCATGGACGACCTCCTGCTACACATCGTCGTCGACTACTCGGACATCAACAATAGTAGTGCCTATCACGACCACGACCACTCAAGTGTTCACTACTTGCCCTTTGTGTACAAGGCCTAAGATTACAGTGCTGCCAACGACCGCTGCCTCTACACTATTATCAATCACGTTACGATTGACTTCTACATCCCTCTCTGCGAGCTTGTCAGCCACTACTATGAGTACATTAGGGACTACGACTTCCACTATTGTTTCAACCGACTGGAGTACAAAGAGTGCGAGTACACATAGTGCAACTGCACAAGGGAGCGGGTCTATTCAGAATGTAGGGACTAGCACAGTCTCAAGCCTGCTATCTTTTTCATTGGTTAAGTCGAACACTTGGCTAAGTCCGTCTACTGCCGCAATCTGGACGACGTCTCAATTTTGGCGGCAAACGGCGTCAAGCTCATTAACGACAGCAGGCTCATCAGCGACAGCAAGCTCATTGACGACAGCAAGCCCATCATCGACAGCAAGCCCATCATCGACAGCAAGCCCATCATCGACAGCAAGCCCATCATCGACTGCAAGGCCATCAACGACTGCTAGCTCCTCAACGGCGTCAACCTCATCAACGACTGCAACCTCATCAACGACTGCAACCTCATCAACGACAGCAAGCCCATCAACGACTGCTAGCTCATCAACGATTGCAAGCCCATCAACGACTGCTAGCTCATCAACGACTGCAAGCCCATTTACGACTGCTAGCCCATCAACGACTGCGAGCTCATCAACGACTGCTAGCTTATCAACGACAGCAAGCTTATCAACGACTGCAACCTCATCAACGACTGCAACCTCATTAACGACTGCAAGCCCATTAACGGCAGCAACCTCATTAACGACAGCAAGCTCATTAACGACAACAAGCTCATCAACGACTGCTACGACTTTACCAATCTCCGCGCTCGCTAGTACAGCTAGTGAGAGCTTGGTGGTTGTCACGACGGTTATGACCGTGACTACCAGCTCTTGGACAACGACTTGTATCACATCTTCTTCCGTGACTCGGACATCGACAATAATTGTGCCGGTCACAACTACTACTAGCTTAGTATTTACGACATGTCCGCTATGTACACGGTCTAAGAAACCTACAGCATCCGCAACCACACGAGTCACTACCTCGCAAAGTGCTTTTGTCACGACTACTAGTAAGGTATCAACCACTTCGAGTACCACAAGTACTTTTAAAACGCTGGCAACCCAGACTCTGTCTTCGTCTGTGACAACTGGGAGAAAATCGACAAGTACTACATCTGTAAGCACCACGACTCCTACTTCTGCGACAAGTTCAGCCTCGGCTCTTACTAGCTCTACCGCTACTACATTTGTAAGCACCACGACGCCTACTTCTACGACCAGTTCAACCTCGGCTCTTGCTAGCTCTACCGCTACTACACCTGTAAGCACCACGACTCCTACTTCTGCGACAAGTTCAACCTCGGCTCCTTCTAGCTCTACCGCTACTACTTCCGAAAGCACGATCCTCGTAAGCACTTCATCATCTGTGAGATTAGCCACCACGGCTACGAAGTAAACCACTCGCCCTACAAGCAGCTCTATTGATACTAAGACTGTTTCTTTACAAAATCTCACCCCAATGACTTCCACATCTGGGACCACTCTGTCTTTCAGTAACTTCGATACAGTTTCAACGACATCTGTTCCTCTATCGACGACTAACTTGGGTACTTCTTCCTTAAGTGCCACGACTACAAATGTCATGCCCTCGAGTACTTTGAGCTCCAAAGTCGTGACTACTATGATCACCTTCATTACCACCTCATGGACGACTAGTTGCTATACTACGTCATCGTCTACGCGAACGTCGACCTTCATAGTTCCCATCACAAGTACTACTAGGCATGTGTATACAACTTGTCCTTTTTGTACTGGAACTGAGAAACTTACCCCCACGACTTCTGATGTTGTTATTGTCGAAAGTATCTCAAATCCGAGAAAGCCTGTTTGGAGTACGCAAGAGCCGTCTTCGTCAAATATAATCATTATTCAGTCAATACCGCCTGTGAGTACGACCAAGTCAGTTGCCATAGTGACTACTGCCACATCTGCAAGCTCTTTGAAAGGGAAATCGACCACGGTGCCGCAGTCGTACACATACTTCAGCACACATTTGATTACAACCATATCTTTCTCCACGTCTTGTTACACGGATTCGCATGGCTCTTCCGCGACTCAGACGTTCTCTCAAGCTGTCGTTGTCCCTACCACAGAGACTATTGTAACTTGTTCCAGCACGGAGAGTGGTACAGTATCTACCGCTGAAACAGTCGTTACCACCAGTACTTCGACGAAAGCAAATCTTCCGACATTCTCTGTGAAACCGTCACTCACTTTTCTTACACTAACAACTATTGTGTCTCCAACACAATTGAGCTCTATTGTAAAGACTGTTGTTCACACCGAGTTAGTCGTCGTCACCAATTCCGGCCAAGTATCGTATGTCAAACAGCCTGTGACGACTTTTGTTTCGACCTTCTTCCCGCCTGCAACTTCACAGCTCTCCACCTGGATCATTACAAGAACCATTGCGGACCTTTCCGGAACGACTGTGTCTGCGACGCTGGACTCATCTCCAGAAAGCACGCTGATTGGCTCAGCAGTCTCTGTTATGCTTACGATTGTGCAACCCACAGCACCGGTCACAGTACAGACTCGAAAACCAGAAGCAAGCACTTCGGTCGCACAGCAGGTTGCCGCCACCACTACAAGCCCTCCGGCTCTACTTTCTCAGATATCATTTTCGCCCAAAGTGTCACCAACTGCTCTCACTTTCATTGGACTATTCACTGCACTTTTTCTTATGTAACCCTTTCTGTGTTGAGAGCGGTCTTTGAGAGCGGTCGTTATATCTCAATCCACAATAATTCATTCATTCGTAGTCTGAATCAAGTGATTCTCCATTAATGTCCAAGTCCGTCTTCACACCTGTCTTACGGATGAAGAAGTACCAGATTGCAATTGCAAGATGTGCGTTGCTGGTGGATTTTGACTTTGAAGTATGCCAGTGTAATCGCAACCCCGCATCAGGCCCAAAGAAGTAGATCTCTAAAGACCAATTGCAAAACACATCAGAATGACCGTGAAACCAATCAATCTACTTCTAGGCCATCCATCGATCTCACTACTCCCCACCAAGCAATTGACACATGCTGTTCAAGAAGTCTTCAAATCCCCACGACCTGGTGACAATGATTCGGAAAACAGACATCCATTGGCTTATGGACCGGATCAAGGCGCAATGGACATACGAAATACAATTGGAAAATGGTCCGCACAGCGCTATGGAGAGGACACTATCCCAGGCGATCACCTGCACATCACGGGTGGAGCATCGGCAGGACTTCTACATGCGTTGCAGCAATTCACCGACCCACAATATACCAAAAGAGCATTTGTTATCTCTCCTGTGTACTATCTCGCTAGTTCAGTATTTGAAGATGCAGGGTATGTTGGCAAGATGTCGGCCATACCGGAAGGCAATACAGGTTGCGATCTCGAAATGTTGAAAATGCTGTTGGCTAAATATAGCAGCGTACCGAGTAAAGCGGTTGTCCCAAGAGAAGGGCGTGAGCGCAAAATGTATAAGTATGTTCTCTATTGTGTTCCGACATTCTCCAATCCGACGGGAAGAGTGATGGATCTAGAGACAAGGAAAGGTTTGGTTCAATTAGCCAGAGAATTCGATATTCTCATCATAGCCGATGATGTCTATGATTTCTTACACTATACAACGAGCTCTAAAACTACATTGCCTCCGCGTATTATCAGCATCGACAAACAAGACCTGCAGGGAGATGGCAATGTCTTGTCCAATTGCACATTCAGCAAGCTGCTTGGACCAGGTTTGAGATGTGGTTGGATCGAATCTCCATCGCCCAAGCTGGCCTACTTGCTGGGTATAGGTGGCGCCAACCACTCTGGCGGTTGTGCAAGCCAATGGACAAGCTTTACTGTCGAGAAAATGATTCTTGGTGGTGAGACAGATGCAGTCATAAGCCACTTACAGGAAACTTATGGTAGTCGCGCAAAGGGTATGAAGGAAGCTATTGAATCGCGCTGGGGCAACGTCAAGATTATCGGTGGACATGGTGGGTACTTTATGTGGGTTCGCGTTGATGTGGATGCCCGTGAGCTGGTCAAGCGATCCCATGACCTTGGGGTTATTCTCGCGAATGGCGACATATTTGAATGCCCCGGGGATGAATTAGGGTGGGGCGCTCATTGGGTTAGAGTCAGCGTGAGCTATGTTGAGCTTTCTGATGCTGTGGAGGCTATTAACATGGTCGGCGATATAGTAGACAGTATGAAAAAGTAATCACTTGCATACTCAGCGGCCTTTTGCATGCGTCGTTGCCCGTTGTTGTTTGTGGGGTAGATTTGGTGGGGCGTGCCAGGGACTTTTTTGTTTTGACATGTGAAAGTCGCGACATCTCCACCATAAAGATGGATGTTGCTCCTTATATGCCGAGTAAAGGCAGGACATCGTGTAGACAGTGACAAGGAGCACGATGGATTATCCTGAAAGACTGGTCGGGCGTAAAGACGAGCACTTTCTACCAGAATTATCCTCACACATCGCGCGCAGCAAGGGTTGGGCCACCACAGACAGTAGCTCTGAATGCCAAAATAAGCCCGAAATTTCAAGTGAATACCTTGAAAACATCAGGGAGTTGGACCAAAGCTGGAAACAAATCTCCTTTAAATTTCAATACTATCTGAATGTTGAAGATCAACAATTTGTGGCGGCAATAAATCTACATACTAAGGAGCTTCTGAGCCTGCATGAAGGAATTGAAGATCTGGTCAAGCTACATGGAGAGAAAATTGACTCCTTGACTACACAACTCCAGCTCCTCAGACGAACGGCTAGAGGGCTTCATTTGCACAAATCCCTGTACAATGACCATGTGTCGGTCTGTACCGATATGGCGGAAAAGCCTACCAATACATTGCGCAGATTTGAAGGCAAAGGGCGCCAGGAACTTTTGCTGATGCGGAGTTTATCGCTACCGGAGAGCGGATCGCCTTCATACACAGACTTGCTCCGAGAGCGAGCCATGCATGAGATCCACGACGAGTTTGGTATCAGACCGTCGAACTTACCAGCTAATAGCTGCATAAATGTCTACCTAAGGTTTGTTCTGGTCTTGCTCGTGGCTATGGTCTCAGCGATCATCAAATTCGCCAAGGCCATACTGCGACTTTGACTAAGACTGTGAAGTATGTACGTAGAAGAGGAAAGGATATTGGGGTTAACTTGTATTTATGAAGAGGCTGGTGTATCATGTAATCACTGAAATTGCAGACCACCACCCATGGTGTCACAACGCGTGCTCATGTCGGCTACGACAATAGGCGGAGCTGTCATATTTATGTGCACCTTAATGTATCTTGCATACTACATGGGTATTGAGACAACGCAGAGTAGTATGGATGTATACATCATGTCAAAGTGCCCTGATGCGCAGAGGGCCATGAACGAGCTTGTCTACCCAGCTCTGGAGAAGGTGGGCTTCAAGGCAAAGCTCAATTTTGAGGTGATTGGTATATACAACCACGATGAGATTGTGTGTAAGCACGGCACTAGCGAATGTGACGGTAATGAATGGATCCTGGCTGTGCAAAGCCTTTACGGAGTCAAGCAAACAGCGATGTTTACGCGATGTGTATTGAGAAGGTATGAGGAAGTGCCATTACAAGGACTGCTTGTCGACTGTGCGAAAGAGGCTGGTGTATCTGCAAGCCGAATACAAGCCGAGGTGAAAGTGCACGGGGATCTCTTGTTGCTTAAAAGCGTGCTGAGATCATCACAACGAGAGGTTTTATACAGCGCCACTATAAATATCGACGACAGGCTTTGGTGCATTGTCGATAATGGTATAAGAAGAGAATGCAAAGGTGACGCGGATGATCTTGCTCGCGCGATAAAGGCAGGGTAAAACGTATGTATATATGTATAGAATGTACGGCCTTGCGAGTAGTTGATCGTCGGCAAGGAAGAGTATTAATGATTTCAAACGCCAGCCCTAGCCATCTCCCCCACCATTTCCTTTGCTTTTTCTTTCCCCTTGTCGTCGCCGACACCCATCCTCTTTGCTACATATCTCTGGGCAACAACGCCTATGCCGAGCGCAATTGTCTCTTCAACCCATTCCCCTATCCAGTCCTGACCGGCTTCGTACCAAGTAACCCATTCATACGGAAGCGATTGTGAGAATGTCACAAACTCGAGGCCGTGGACCGGATCCAAAAGGTATACGACGAACGACACAAACTTCTCCGGGTCCGCATCTATCTCTCCATCCTCCTCAGCCATTGTATGAATACTAGGCTGAACAGACACGTAAATGTCGCTTTTGCGCAGAGTGTCGAGGTCCTCACCCTCGGCTGGGATTGGCACTTTTTCCAACGTAGCGCGGGCAAGTTTTTCCGCTTGCTTTCTACCAGCACACGCATTTAATTCACGTCTGCCTGCAGTGGAGTTTCGACGAGCTCCGCCTTTTCCAGACTGCACAATGAGTTCCCCACCTTCTACCTGCGACATCACTCTCTCAAATATTGCGTAAGCAACATTTTCGACATCTGGATAGCCCGTCATATCGTGATAGGTGTGTACGTGTAACTGTTCATGAGTGCCGATTGGGGGCGCGAGTGTGTTGATGAGTGAGGACGACAGTGAAGTGATGGTAGATAGATTTTGCTTAATGTGCGACTGTAGATACTGTCCCTCTGCTGAGGTCTGCAGAGTTTGCGCAAGATGTTTACCCCTTTCACTCGTCTGTCGAATTGTACTCGATGCTGTGTTCCAGAATGTACCCAACCAGCCTCCTTCCATTGTTGCTTGCCTTGAGCCAACCCCAGTAGGTATTTGCGACTCTTGCACACCAGTAGTAACGACAGGAGCATCCACCGGTGTCCGAGTGCGGCTTTGGGGTCTTGAAGGAATCGAAACAACGGCCTCTTTTGGCAGGTCTACCCTCTTCTCGTCCGGTCTCCCCACGGCAGGACCCGGCTTCCTGTCCCTCTCTACGCGTGAAGACGGGCGTGGGGCTGCAAGCTCGTCCAGAAAACCGAGGAGCTCCTTCTCGTTCTCCCTGGCCCCTCTATCATCCACGCCGTCTTTCACCTGCTGATTGCGCGCATTTTGTGGCATCAGATCTGCATCCAGACTCTCGAGCAGAGTTTGCACATCCTTGTCCCCGCTCTTTGCGTCCTTCGCATCTGCCTCTGTGGGTTTCCGGGCCTTCTTTAGACCGGGTTTGGGCTTCGATGCCATGGTTGGTTGAATCAGGATCACAACTGTCGACGTCGCCATTCGATTGCTGGGACTTGGTGTGGTGGCAGCAACACCGTGATGCCCTTGAATGACGCTGACTGCTGGCGTCCTCCTTGCTGTGCTTGCTCTGGGCTGCTGGGCTCATGACCTGAAGGAGCTGCGGTCCAAAGCCCGCTCCGTCTTCTATCACGGCTACAATGGGTATCTAGACTATGCATTCCCGTTGGACGAGCTACGGCCGCTTAGTTGCACTGGACTGGGACGAGACTGGGACGATCCAGGCAATATTGGCATTAACGATGTGCTGGGTGACTACTCGTTGACATTGGTCGACAGCATGGATGCTCTACTGGTTTTTGGAGACGAAGACCGGTTTCAGGAGGCTGTCATGATGGTCGAGGAATATGTCGACTTCAACATCAGCAGTAAGGTGCAGGTGTTTGAAGTCACCATCAGGATGCTTGGTGGTCTCTTGGCGGCCCATCAACAAGCACTTGCTTTTAGTTGGTACAAAGGCACGCTCCTCCCATTGGCCTATGATCTGGGGCAGCGATTACTTCCTGCGTTTAACACACCGACTGGTATCCCTTTAGCACGGATCAATCTTGCCACAGGCCTTGTACCTCACGAGACGACTGAGACAAATGCAGCTGCGTCCGGATCTTTGAATTTGGAGTTTGCACTACTCTCTCATCTGACCGGTGACGGTCGCTTCGAGCGTGTAGCGAAGAAGGCCTTCTTCGCTATCTGGAATAGGAGAAGTGCGATCGATTTGATAGGCAACACCATCGATGCATCAAGCGGCCTATGGACCTCTGCAAGCACAGGGATATGCGCGGGAGTAGACTCATATTTTGAATATGCATTCAAGTCTTACATTCTATTTGGGGATGTGGAATATCTTCGCGTATGGGAGCAGGCACTTGTTGCGCTAAAGAAGCATGTAATTCACACCGACGAAGGGAAAAACGTCATTGTGCATCTTGTCAACGGTATTGAACTGACGCCATGGAGCGATGCGCTTGCGGCTTATTTCTCAGGTCTTGCATCATTGGCTGGGGAGGCTGACTTAGCACGCAGAATGCATGCCTTCTATCATGCTATCTATTGTCACCATGGCTTCGTACCCGAACGCTTCAATCATCAAATTCGCCAGGTAGAGCTTGGTTGGCATCCTCTCCGCCCAGAATTCATCGAGAGTACGTTAATGATGTGGTTGTCTACTCGCGATCCGTACTATTTACAGCTGGGTGTAGACATGCTGGAAAGCTTTGAAAGATTAAAGACAAACTGTGGCTATGCGAATATCAATGACGTGCGAACTCTTCAGCTTGAGGATAGGATGGAAAGCTTCTTCTTGGGAGAAAGTATGAAATATTTGTACCTTATGTTCTCACCCAATCATCAGCAAAATCGACGGGACAGTAACGCAGTCTTCTCCACAGAAGCACATTTGCTTCAATATGACAAACCTGTATCAAGACCGATGAAACACCGCCAGTGTATACGACCAGGCGAATCTTTGTTCTATTCGTATACCCTTAATCAACCAGATTTCTTTTGGTCGTTTGCATCGGCAAACTCTACGCTGCCGTCGCATTATTCGTATATGATGGATCCTCGAGCTACATCAGCACCGATGCCAAAAGAAACCTATCTCGAGCTGACCATCCCCGGAAAGGAAAGTCAACCTGAGCGAGATGCTGATGGGAATATTAAAATGAAAGATTTTCGTGGACAAAAGGTTGTATTCTTGAACGGAGATGATGATCAAGTCCGAGTCGTGCGTGTAGGAAGGTTTCAAATTGGTAAATATGAAAACCTTGTTTTACAGGATGCAACCGGTCTTGACCAATTCTCCAGTGTTCTCGTGGACAATCATCATCGTTTTATTGGGCCTAGCACAGGGAAGAAGGAGGGGCGCTTTCCTCTCTCCTACGACGAGGAAGGGCTCACAAAGTCACGGGGCTGTGTTTTCGAACGCGGGAAGTGGTCTTCCTCATTGAATTTACGAGAGTGTGATGGCTTCAATATAGTGGTCGACCGGAATGCAGCAGAGGGAGAATATAAACCCTTGACGGACAAAAGGGCAAGCACTGTTCTTCTCTTCGGGGAACGGGCGTGGGAAGTCTTGAAGAATGGAGTGGTTGCTGAATTCAAGAGACTGTGGACTGTGAGAGGTAAAGTAATTGTAAATGTATATGTTGAGGAGCTTCTGTAAAATAGGATATTAACGAACTCTGTAGACTGACGTGACTTTTGGTGTTGGCTACCCTGTACGTAACGCGCCTCCCTTGTGGCCTTGCGGTTCCTGGCAAACGCGATTTACCCAATGAACGGGCATAGCTTCGGACATCTGGAAGATTACAATGACGCGCTTAAAGTACTCGAATCAAATTACAAAGCTCAAGATGGACTGGATGCAGCCTCGCTTATGGATTCGCATTTTGTTGGTGGACTAACGTACAACGACTTCCTGATCTTGCCTGGTCGTATAAACTTTTCTGCAAATGAAGTCTCCTTGGAAAGCAAAATAACGAAGAAGATCACTCTGAAGACCCCATTTGTGTCGTCTCCAATGGACACAGTCACCGAAACTGAAATGGCAGTACACATGGCCCTTCTTGGGGGAGTAGGAATTATTCACCACAACTGCTCTCCAGAGGAACAAGCCAACATGGTGAGGAAGGTCAAAAAGTTCGAAAACGGATTCATTACGGATCCATTTGTCATGTCTCCAGATTCAACAGTCAATGAAGTCAGACAAGTAAAGGCCGAAAAGGGATTCTGCGGCATTCCCATAACAGGTAAAGTTCCCCTCGCTCCTACAAGTGATGTTGAAATATACATTATAACTTTCGTTCTACCGCAATACGACTTCAAAGTCATGTGGAAAGCTAAATTCTGATTTCAATCCTCTTTGACCGAGATCTGAAAAGCACTGCTAATGGTATAGACTCTGGGAAGTTACGAGGGAAGCTTTTGGGCATTGTTACTTCTCGAGATATCCAATTCCATCGGTATGAGAATTCACCGGTGTCTGAGGTTATGAGCAAAGACTTGGTGACGGCGTCTGAAGGTATTACACTGGAGCAGGCGAATGACATATTGAGGAAATCAAAGAAAGGAAAGCTGCCTATTGTCGACAAAGCTGGGAATCTAACCGCATTACTCTCGAGATCTGATCTATTAAAGAATCTAAACTTTCCACTTGCCTCGAAACTTCCTCATTCAAAACAACTCATCTGCGGCGCAGCTGTGGGAACCCGTCCAGACGACCAAAAGCGCCTCAAGCTCCTTGTCGAAGCTGGCCTTGATATTGTTGTACTGGACTCTAGCCAAGGAAATTCGACATACCAAATTGACATGATAAAATGGATCAAAAGAGACTTCAAAGAGTTGGAGGTAATTGCTGGTAACGTTGTGACCCGAGAACAAGCAGCTTCTCTCATACAAGCGGGAGCCGACGGGCTTCGAATTGGAATGGGTAGTGGAAGTATATGCATCACCCAGGAAGTTATGGCGGTAGGAAGACCGCAAGGCACGGCTGTCTATGCTGTGTCTCAGTTCGCGGCAAAGTTTGGAGTCCCCTGTATCGCTGATGGGGGCATCTCAAACATAGGGCATATAGCCAAGGCTTTGGCTCTCGGTGCTTCTGCTGTAATGATGGGTGGCCTTCTTGCTGGTACTTCCGAAGCTCCTGGAGAGTACTATTATAGGGAGGGACAACGTGTCAAAACGTACAGGGGTATGGGAAGTATTGACGCTATGGAAGCTCAGAAGAAAGGAGAGAATGCTGCCACATCTCGCTACTTTTCCGAAAGTGACAGTTTGTTGGTTGCGCAAGGCGTGTCTGGCAGTGTTGCGGATCGAGGTAGCATCAATAAATTCCTACCTTATCTGCAATCAGGTCTACAACATAGTCTGCAAGATATCGGATCCCGCAGCGTCGGGCGGTCAGATTTGAGCTTCGAACCGCCAGCGCGGCCGTTGAGGGTGGTGTTCACGGGATGCATTCTTACGAAAAGCGACTGTACTCTAGTGTTTGAAGATATTGCCAAAGTACTATAATTTACTAATAGGAATTATGTTTTGGATGAGTTCTATGCTTTGCGGTGCCCCTTTGCAAGTCATAAGAAGCATCCTATTTCTACTACCGATAACCCCATCACGCGCCTCATCGCCGTCCAAGGCGAGTATTGATCTGCCATCTGATGCCTTACCGACTGGCTCTGGATCAAAGATAGCTTCACCTTCCATCTGTGAATACATTTGTAAGTTTATCTTGGGATTCGCATGCTGTATGCAGTTGTTTATGGCGGAGATAAGGTAGAATTGGGGCGGGTAGAGCAATATCTCCTTCCGTTGAAAAGACAAGAGCGCATCCCTGGGATGAATAAAATCAGCAGATACAGTCTCAGCCTGGCCATCCGAGCTTGGGCATGAAAAATGGCCGGTGGACTGCTCCTCATCAAGAAATGCCAGGTAGAACTTATTGTCGAACCTTTTGGGCATACTTTTTGGGGTGATCCATGTGGTGAAAGGTAGCAAACCGTCTTCATTCGCGATCATGGAATGGTCCAGGAGGAATTGTGCAAATTTACTCCGTCCAGCGTGAACTTCATGTCGTGCACTCTCAAGAGTCGAGCGTTGCGGTCGCTTGGAACATGTATACAGCACTCCTGTTTCTTCAAAGCACTCCCGTATAGCACACATTTTCATACTGGAGTCCTGCTGGCCATCGTAGGCGCCCCCGGGAAAGAATAAAACATCAGCAGTGCTCACTCAGCGGCGCAAACCTGTAGCGCTAGCAAAGGAGCCTCCCCCCACTCGACGAACCATGTGCACTCGCAGCTTCGTGTCCAGGAGAATGAGACTTCCGTCAGCCCTAGCCCTAGAGATAGTCCCACCTTGCGCTCTTCCTGATGATGCTCGCTCTGGCCATTCTTCTCCATCTTCGGCATTACCCCACATCAGCCATTGTGCCGAAGTGCGAGGGAGGTAAAGAAACCGCCGGCGAAATGGACACATGGCCGCTGAACAAGGCCGCGGTCTCGATGTGCTTGGCTGCTGGCGCTGTTGTGGCTGGTGTTGTCTACCACTCCATCCAGCGGTACTCGGAGACACGGCCTCTGGACGACGAGCTGGACACCTCGCTCATGCAGAGGCATACCGTCTACAAGCCTTTTCACGTCAATGGTTTTGTCTACAGATTAAGAGTCGTGTATGTGCCTCGCTCAAAGGCAGAGCGCCTGTCCATGCTCCCTTTGATTTGTTTTGTTCATGGGTAATGCCTTGCGCCGGTGGTCGAGAAGCTAATCATAGACTTGGGGGCCAAGCAAATCAGTTTGGAGATCTGCTGTCTTATTTCAATAACATTGCCAATGTACTGACCTTTGATCTGCCAGGATGCGGAAAGTCCCCCTTCCAGCCAACAGAGTGGGAAGCCTACTCAACCTCCTCGCTTGTCGACCTGGTCAAGACGGTCATCAAAGATTATACGGAAGATGGACAGAAAGTAATTCTTGTCGGTCATTCCATGGGAACTCAACTAAGTGGTCGTGTACAATCCCGTTTATCGAGCTGCGTGGGTATGGTTTTGATAAGTCCAATTGCACGTATGAGCACCGAGAGGAAGAAGCAGATGCGCAGGATGGCACTCACGCCTACTCTCATCTTTAATATTTCTCGTCTCTTTGACAGACTCGGAGGTGTCAATTCGCATAGTGTGCGACGAATGGTGGGCGAGGGCCCTTCAGAACGAGTCCGTCGAAAGCAGTTATTCTGGAACTACTCTTCCGAAACAACGGTAGGGCATGAACAACAGGCATGCTAATGTAGATATGGAAAAGGATTGTGTTTGGACTGGAGCTGATGTCTCCAGAGTCATGGGCAGAGTTGAAATGCCCTGTACTGATTATGGCTGGGATGGCGGATAACGTTACCTCCGTGGAGAACGTGGATCTTCTCTCCTCCTGGATCTCATCTGGCAACAAGCAGGTCATGACGATCAAAGTGCCAAAAGCGGGACACGCAATCATGATTGAAAATAAGGAAATCGTTGAAGACTCGATCAATAGATTTCTGGTTGAGCACGTGACTCGCGAGCTTGATCTTTCATGGCAGCTGGTGCAACTGGCTGACGATAAATGGTCCCTCAAAAATGAGGAAAAGGTACGCCTGACTGTATGACATCCGTTAATGCTAGTGGAAAAAGGTCGCCCCTGTATCAGAGCCAGTAGGTCCGTTTCGGGCTATGAAAACGTTGCGCGAGAATGACAGCATTCACAACCCGGTGTCTCTGTCGGAAAGATATCCACATCTGAAACATGTAGTTGATATCTCACACGACTTGGATCCGCCTTACGACCCTAAGCATCTCGGTTCCATCACATACCACAAGATGTCGACTGTCTCCAAGATTCCACCAACTGCTGAGGAAGTATCAGTTTTTATATCTATTGCGGATGACATACTTGGTGCTGATAGCAAAGCCAAAGGAGTTATAGGAGTCCATTGTCACTATGGGTTTAACAGAACCGGATTCTTCATATGCTCCTATCTCATTGAGCGGCTTCATTACTCCTCTAAGGAAGCACTTGCTGCCTTTCAAGCGGGCAGGCCGCCCGGTATAAAGCATGCACACTTTATCAATACACTAGTAACACGCTACACCGCTTAGCCGGGATGTGCACATGTTGCATATGATAGAGATAGCTATCGTTTACACACATTTGCAACCACATCCAGACGGACAATGGACGCTTCCGCTCGTATCAAACCATGCATCCAGGCAGCTACGATGCCCACCATGCATGCAAATATGACACAATGTCCAGGACGCCTTGACGGGAGTATGGCAATATATACAGATATTGACTGCATTGTGGCAGCTGTTGCAAAGAGTTGCAGTAGCAGAGGACGAGGGTTTTGTAAATGGTGCTGCGCACGACTGGCAGTTGATATACGTACTAACGTCCTTTTGCGCAGCTTCACGAATTATTGTAGATTGGGATGCATTTATGACCGCGGCTGCTGCCGCAAACAAGTGAAACCTTTGTAGAATTTCTAAATGTGAGTTGAAAATAATAAATTCTCTTACCAATATAGAGGCTCGTCCATTCATCAACAATTCGCTTTGGAAGTGCGACTCGTTCCGCAAGGAGTATAGCGAGAGTCACACACATTTGTACATCGCCGTGTTCGCTATAATAGTTGGCTATTTTTCGAACCAGTCGCTTCAGGGCCCATGGTTTTGGAACTTGATCGCCTGTTTCTTTGGAATAGGTCACCCCTCGCTCTAGAGCGCTACTTCCCAAAACGAGCGGCTTGCACAGTATCGTTTGCTCAAGGTCGAAATTCTCATCTCCGTCAGATTCCTCATCAAGGTCTTCCTGTTGGAAGCCTTGAACAGATGGCTCGTTATTATTACGTCGTCGGTGCTGTGGGAACGCATTCGAGTCAGACCCATAAGTAGGTGGTCTAGTCGCGTCTGAACTAGAAACCGAGAGGGAATGATTTTGTGAGCTGTAAATTGATTGCAATGGCTGTTCCGGTGTGCTGTCCGATGGCATAGTGATATTTGGAATACTCCATGAAGCAACTTTGAGCGACGCGCTTTTTTCTGAGAAATCCAAGGAATCTAAAGAACCAGGAGGTACAAGCATTGGTTCTCCAGGGTTTGGAGTAGGAGTAGCAATTTCCTCCGTAGTAAATACCTCTGAGCCATTGCTGGTCACTTTTGCCGGGCTCTGTTGTTGCGACAAATTTAAAGACGACATGCGACTCGTTACTTGTGTTGGATTTCGGTCAAATGCATGCGTCAAAGGGGACTGCCTTGGGTGTGCCAAAGGGGTATCACCACCCACTCGTGGCGACCTTTCCGATTGAGATCGGTCAGCTTTCGGAACATGTTGAACAGTTTTCGTGGCTTGCAAGGGCTTGCCTCGATTTGGGTCGTTATCCCATCGAAGAATCGTGGCAATCATTCTCCATGTCTGACTTGCTCGGTATTTTTGTATTCTAAATGCAGCCTGAGCATTCAAATCACAAGCCTCGGGTAGAGATATGGTCTCGTCAACTGAAATTACGTACTCGGATGCAAGTGCCACAAATCTCTGCGTGCTTGCAGCTTCAAAGGCAACAAATCCACTCGTCTGCGATGGCTTGTAGTGCTCCAATGGCCAATCCAGAGCTGAGAAAACTGTCGAGCCTCGGCGACCCGTTATGAACGATGATGACCTTGAATGCTTACGTCGTTCATCGACATCCTCACTAGATAATGTACGTTCAAAGCGCGCAACTTGTTGAGCTTTTGAGCGCTCATCTAGGGCAAATGCTACTTCGTTTCGTGGACTCCAAGCTACTGCACATTGCGACAAAGCATTGATCTGTCGTGAAGCCATTGACAAGTTGTGTTGCACGAATGTCTTGTCTTTAGAACAGCTCCATAAAGTTGAGTCGTCCCTCCATAGAAATCCAGTCGTGATTCCACTATGCTCTTCTAAGACCTGCGCTGCAATGTACGGTCTCCTGAGATCCCATACTAAGATTCGTTTGTCGTAGGACAAAGAACAAGTGGCCAAGTCTAGCCCAGCGGCGCTTCGACGTGTACTTTGGTTTTGGCTGTACGGTCTCCAAGAGACCATTGCAACCGGGGCTGAGGTTTGGATAGTTACTCGAGGACGACGAGATTCACTGGTCGAATCCCAAATTTTTGCCAGCTTATCTCGCCCTCCACTTGCCAATCTCTTGCCGTCTGGGTGCCAATCAATGGTAAGGGCTGGTCCGTTGTGTCCGTGAAATGTTCTTAGGACGTTTCGTGTTCTAATATCCCATACTTGGATGGTACCATTATCGAACGCTGCCGCAAACTGAACTCCGTCCCGTGGGGAAAACTGTACGTCACGGACTCCTTCCCCTTTCGCATGCAGAGTCGTACGAGACATGTTAGGATCTTTGACATCCCAAAACTTAATAGACCCATCCTGGCTTGCACTAAGAAGCCATTTTCCGTTTGCAGGATTGAAGGCAATACTGTTGACTGCCCGGGTATGCTCTTTCAAAGTTTTATCAGGCTTGTTCGCACTCGGCTTCTCCAAGTCCCAAAGTAGTATCTGACCGTTTCCAGCAGCCGTCGCAATGACGTTCTTGGTCTCACCAAGGCCCCATTTGACGTCGTTACTGGCGAATGAAGTATTGAGCTTAGCACCAATTCGTAGGTCGATCTCTTCTGTGATCGCATGGTTGCTCACCTTCAAGATCTTTAAAACCTCTCTCCCTGCTAATGCTACCCGGTCTCGGTCCGCGTTGGCATCCAATGCGGTGATACTTCTCCCAGTATTGTATCGCAAAGTATTCGCACCTCCACTTGGGTTCTGAAAAACAACTCCACTGGACGTTCTTTCCTTGTCTCCTGCACTGCTGATCGAAGTCAACGGCTGTGCAAAAGGGTTTGGCCGAGACGAGATTAGCTGTGGAACAAATCTAGAGAATGAAGCACTAGTCCTGTAGAAATTGCGCTGCTTTTCTGGGGCATCTGCCATGGTCTCGTCCCCGGGTCTAGTGATAGGGAACGGTCGTGTCACCGACCGACCATTCCTAGCTTCACACCCACGCGGGGCCGGTGTTTAATGTCCGGTTTCATATTTATCTGCGCAGAGCAGAGCTACAAGTTCAACTACTAATGCGGCCACCAAGACACACATGGCGATCAAGCGGGATGCTATGCTAGAAAGAAAGAGCAGGGAATTGACGAACTCTGGACAGCCGACAGTCGTTGTGGTGCTGTGAAGTAGAATTGCGGGGAGAAACTAGCCAACCTCACCCAGCACGTCCTCCTCTCTGCTGCACCAATTCGTGTCTGCACACAACCCTTGACTCGTCACATGTTTCAGCATCAAGATGACCGTCTCGGGGTCTGCAGCAACACAATCCGAAGAAGCATAAAACGGTTGCACGCTGGGTCTGTGCTTAGCGGACGAATCCACGCATCATTGAACTACCGTAGCCGAGTATTCACAGTTCCTCTAGCGATATGTCTCCTAGCATGGCGTAGTTCTGCTGGTCGTTTCTTCATATATTTTGTTAGAAATCGTTGCTCCCTAGTGGTTACTAATGAGATGTCTACTGCTCCTGCTGGCTCTGGGGGCGGCTTGGGAACCAAAGGTTGAACGGACATCCTTTGAGAATGTGCCATCGCGGCTCTACTATTTCCCTTCGTCCTCCTCCATCCTAAGCTTCGATGGTTTGGCCGGGTCTCTGTGGCACAGCCAGGATGACGGTGCCACGTGGAGCCGCGTGGAAGAAATCTCCAGCAGTGACAGGTTTGACGGGGCTTGGGTCATGGAGGAGCACCCGTTTGATGAGGAGACCGCCTTTGTTTTGACGGAGGGTACCACGCACTATAAGACGAAGGACAAGGGAAGGACGTGGAAGACATTCACAACCGACGCCCCGCCCTCCCTCACTTCCTCGCAGATTCTCAGCTTCAGCAAGCAAGAACCTGATTATGCGCTATATATGGGCTACAAATGTAGCGATGACTGGGCGGACGGCTGGGGCGACTGCGAACAGGTGGCTTATTATACCACAGATGGATTTGAGACCAAACCCGCTGTCCTCACTCGCGATACTCATGGCTGCGTGTTTGCACAGAGCACGGAAAGCTTCTCTCTAGCTTCACCTAAGACCGTCGTGTGTGTTTTCTCCGGAGATACGATATGGCTTGAAGACCGCCTCATGCGCACCTCCTCTGACTGGTTTGTCACCAGCACTACGGCTGTTGCAGGTGGCCGGCCCATTACAGGAGTCTCGGGCCTTGGTGCTCTTGAGACATTTCTCGTTGCTGCTGTGGTGAGTCTGGGGACGGATGAAATGGCGCTCTACGTCAGCGACGATGCAGTCAGCTGGGCCCGGGCGCAATTCCCTTCTGATGATAGCGGTATTCTGAAGCAAGATGCGTATACTTTATTGTCATCTCCCCCATACAGCATCCGCGTGGATGTGCTTACAAGTGTCAGCTACCTCAATCCCACCGGCGCGCTCTTCAGCAGCAACTCGAATGGGACCTACTTCACGAAGCTCCTTGATCATACTAATCGTGCCTTCTCAGGACTTGTTGACTATGAAAAGATACAAAATATCCAGGGCATTGTGATGGCGAACGTCGTTGACAATTGGAAGAGGCTCGAGAAGGATAGGTCCTTGGATAAGAAACTTGTGACCCGAATTTCCTTTGACGAAGGGCGGAAGTGGCAGCCATTGGAGCCGCCTGTGGACGGACCTTGTGAAAGTGGGGATGGATGTAGCGTGCATCTCCACTCTATCACGAGCCTCAGCAATGTTGGCAATGCGTATTCCTCACCGGCCCCTGGGCTGGTTCTGGGGGTTGGCTCGGTTGGTGCTTCTCTTGACGAGTACAAGTCGTGCGACCTTTACATTTCTGATGACGCTGGCCTTACGTGGCGCTTTGCGCTCCAGGGCCCTTACAAGTATGCGTTTGGCGACGCTGGAAGTATTGTTCTTGCGATAAAAGACGACGGCAAGCCCGTTTCCATGTTGTGGTACTCTCCGGATCGCGGAGCGTCGTGGGATACCATGAACATTGGGTCTAGAGTCATTCCTCAAATGCTCGCAACATCACAGGATGCAACGACCCAAAAATTTCTTTTGGTCGCGACAGATGATGGTGAGGGGAGTTCTTTTGATCGCAAAACGTCTTATTTTGCCATCGACTTTGCTGGACTACATGATCGCAAGTGTGATCCTGAGAAGGACTTTGAGCGATGGTATGCTCGGTATGATGAAGATGGTAAGCCAGACTGCCTAATGGGCCATAAGCAATTCTTTCTTCGACGTAAAGCCGATGCAGACTGCTATGTTGGCGATACGTATCACTATCCGGAGCCTATAGAGGAGATTTGCAAGTGCTCAAAGCAGGATTTTGAATGTGACTATAATTTTATACGAGATGAAAGCGGGAATTGCGTGCCGGCTGGACTAGAGGTTCTTCCCCCTGGTGCATGCAGCAAGCCTGAAGACAAGTACATGGGCTCGAGTGGCTACCGACTGTTACCTGGAAATGATTGCGAACGTGAAGGCGGTGAGTCGCTTGATGAGCCGGTGGAGAAACAATGCAATGTGGCTTTAGCTCCTTCCGGAAAGATCACGCACAATCGACATATTTTCAGCGGAAACATAAAAGAGTACCACTACTTGGAACGGTCCGAGACGTCATCTGGGGACGATGAGACTGTGATTGTGCGGACGGATAACAATGAGATCTGGCGCACACGAGACCAGGGCGGTTCTTGGGAGGAGATTTTGGAATATGAGAATATTGTGGCTATTTACCTGCATCCTTACAAACACGACATTTGCTTTTTTCTCACTTCGACTACAACAGCTTATATCTCGAGGGACCGCGCGCGAACCTTTGAGAGTTTCAGAGCACCAACAGCCCCTAATCCACTCGGCATAAATGTGATGGAGTTCCACCCGACGAAAACCAACCAGATGATGTGGATTGGAAGTAAGCATTGTGGGGATCTTTTTGGTAGCTCGTGCCATGCTGTCGCTTACTTCACGGAAGATGGAGGGGAATGGTGGGAGGAGATGCTATCGTATGTTCAGCACTGTGCATGGCTGCCACCCCCACAAAAATCGTCAACAATTCTGTGCGAAAAGTACAAGAAAGAGAGCGGATCGCAGCAGGACTTGGACAACAATGCACTTCAGCTGGTCTCGAGCGACAATAGTTTTGAGGAAGTCAACGTCGTCTTTCCAAATATTGTTGGATTCACGATATTCGAAGAGTTCATTATCGTGGCACAAGTGGAGGAAAACGAGCCCACCCTCAAAATGGATATCTCCATTGACGGACACACCTTTGCTCCAGCTCGCTTCCCAGCCAATTTCCAGCTCGATCATCAGCAGGCCTACACGGTGTTGGATTCCGTGACGCATGCGGTTTTCATGCATGTCACCACAGGTTCGCAGCGTGGCAGAGAGATTGGGTCTGTGATCAAGTCAAATTCGAATGGCACATCGTATACCATGTCTCTGGAATCCGTCAATCGCAATGCCAATGGTTTTGTTGATTTTGAAAAGATGCTAGGGCTAGAAGGTGTTGCCATTGCGAATGTTGTCTCCAATGTGGATGAGCTTGAGAGTGGCACGGAGAAGGCGCTCAAAACCACCATTACGCATAATGACGGTGGTGAGTGGGCCGTACTGACTCCTCCGAGCGTCGATTCAGAGGGGAATGGGTTCGATTGCTCTGGAGATTGTACGCTGCATCTGCATGGTTTCACGGAGCGCAAAGACCGTGTTCGCGATGCTTTTTCATCGCCATCCGCCGTAGGACTTTTGATTGGTGTTGGAAGTGTTGGCCCAAAGCTGAAGCCGGTGAGCGACTCCGACACGTTTCTTTCACGCGACGGTGGTATTTCATGGAAGGAAGCAGTCAAGGGTTCGCATATGTGGGAGTTTGGGGACCAAGGATCAATTATCGTGCTCGCAGCGGATCGCGAACGAAGCCACGAGGTGATGTACTCCTTGAATGAAGGCGAGACGTGGCAGACGTATGCATTTACGACGAAGGAGAAGGCTCTTGAATTGTACGACATTGCAACCGTCCCTTCAGACACGAGCCGAAGTTTCTTGCTTTTTGGAAGGGAGAAGGGCAATGCGGATGCTTTCGTGACTCGGATTGACTTTACTGGTCTCACGAATGTGCAATGCACCCTCGATACCGATAAGCCCGACGAGGACGATTTTGAGCTCTGGACCCCGAGTCATCCGTTTATGGAGGAGAATTGCTTGTTTGGCCATGAAGCGCAATACCATCGCAAGATTCCAGACCGCGACTGCTTTGTTGGACCGCGCGTGCACCAGCCGCATAAACTCCTGCGCAACTGCACGTGTGTGCGCCAGGACTATGAGTGCGATTTAAATTATGAGCGAGCGTCCGACGGGTCGTGCCAGCTCGTTCCCGGCTACACCCCACCCGATCACAGTGCCATCTGCACGACGGACAAGGACCTGATTGAGTTCTTTGAACCGACTGGCTATCGACGCATACCGCTGACGACGTGCCAGGGTGGTTTGACACTCGACCAGAGCACTGCACACCCCTGCCCCGGGCGTGAAGAGGAGTTTGAAGCGCGTCGTGGCGTGCACGGCCTTGTCCTTGTATGTGCCATCGTGCTTCCCATTGCCGCAGCACTTGGGATCGGCTGGTGGATATGGCGCAAGACGGAAGGAAAGTTTGGCCAGATCCGGCTTGGGGAGGAAGACAACCGCACTGTCTTCATTCGCTACCCCATTCTCATCCTGTCCGCCATCGTCGCTGTCGCCATGACACTGCCGAGCGTGGCACGGGCGGCGAGCACAGCGGTGCGTAATCTATTCACGCGCAACAAGCGCTTCACAAGCCGGCGGTCCTTCCATCGCAACGGTTATGCTGGGATCCAGCCGGAGGAGGGTGACGAGGGGTTACTGGGGATGTCGGACGACGAGAGTGTGTAGATGCATGATATAGATTAGTAGTCCACCCGGACCTTTCATTATTCCCACCATGACACGACGCCGGTTGCATCCGACATGCAGGAAGCCTTCGTCAGCCTCAATTCAAGCATGGGTTTGCTACCATCACCATGTACGGGGGCTCGACTGTTTTCTGCTTGGCGGGCTGCATGGGCGAGTGATCGTTGAAGACCTCGCTCTCGACACGGAAGCGAATGGTGTCGCCGGTGTCGAGGTAGAGGTCCGTCCCATCCACGTTCCATATCCACGTCTGTTCCACGCCGTTACTGCATCATCAGCAGATGGATCCTCCATCAGCATACAAACGAGCGCCCTCAAAAATCATCTTTGGCTCGATGTAGACATCGTCAAAGAAGCCCATGTTGACGCGGATCCCGGACTCGCTGCACGATTGCACCTGGCCGGTCAGGTATTCGCCCACAAACGGGCGAAAGACCACCATCCGGAACTCCACTGTCCGTTAGTACAGAGTGGCAGAGTGAGGAGTACCGTGCACATGGGCGGCCCCATTGCCGTGGCCAATCATGGCGTCGCCCACTTGCGCCAGGTCGTAGACGCCCACGCACAGCCCGACCTGCCACACGACCTTGTTTGCGTAGCGCGCATTGATCTCGTCTGCGATGGCGCGCGCGGTGGGCTTGGTGAAGGTGGTGGGCGCCAGCTGCACAATGTCGGCCAGGCGCGCCAGCTGGAACATGCAGGTGGGGAGATGGCCTTTCGAGCGGCCGAGAAGAGGTTCCGGAGATGCGATGAGGCAGAGGCGGTGGACCCCCGCAGGCAGATGGATGGCGTGCGCAGGGTGAGGATTGCAGAGGAGAGGATGCAGGCTGCGTTTGCAGGCGTCTGTGAGGCGCATGAGGGATGCGGGATTGCTTTTGATGCCATGGAAGGAAAGGTCACTTGCTCGCACCCCACTAATGCCCCAGGACTCACAGTCTACCCCAACCTGCTCCCCTTGCACATCCAGCGCCATCTGCTGCACGTCATCCACGCGGAGCTGCAGCGAGAGGACAAGAATACAAACCTCATCCTTCTCCACGACAAACTCACGCCCCACTTCGCCCACGGAAGCATCTCCAAGAAAGTGCGCTGGGTCACGCTTGGCCAGGTGTACGACTGGACAGACAAGGTATACACGTCGCGGTCCACTGGGGTGCCTCCCTTCCTCGCCCAACTCGTTCACGAGCTGGCTGGCATTGCTCCAGAGGCCGGGATCGTTAATTTCTACTCTCCAGGGGATTCGCTGAGCGGGCACGTGGACCTCTCAGAGGCATGCAATGCCCCACTGGTTTCCATCTCAATGGGCCTGGATGCCATCTTCCTCGTGGCAAAGAGCAAGGACGAGGACCCGCTGGCGCTGCATCTGCGCTCCGGCGATGTGGTCGTCATGGAAGGCGATGCACGCTTTGCTGTCCATGGTGTCCCGCGCGTATTTGGCACGTGGCCGGAAGAACTCTGTGACGCCTTTCATTCTCGGCGGATCAACATAAATATGCGACAAGTCAATCCTCTCTCATAGCTGGCATTCGACGTTCCATCCAAGTAGGGAACGGTGGATGCACAACTTGTCACCTTGCACCACGACGGAGCAGTTCGCTGAATGCGTACGTGATGTGATGGTGTCCACATGGCTGCTGTTGAATAGACTAAAGGTGGACCTACTGGGCTCGGGTGAGTATTACACGGTGCCTCCGGATAGCTGATGATGCTAATTTGTCTTGCCTGACCTTTTGGAAGACACTTGGCTTTGCCCTCCACGACCAAAGGCTGCCCACCAGGTCCAGGGTAGGTTTTTGGTGTTGGAGTAACTTGGTACTATTGTATCTGGTCCGATGGCATGGGGTAAGTAAATGCTAAGGGTGTGAGAGGAAGAAATATTATTCACATTATTCACAGTATTCACATTTTCATATAGCCCGTGGCCATGTCTTCTTCCTAATAAGAGCCATATGCTGGACTCATATTCCGTTCGTATTCGCGGTGCAAATGCCATGCTCATTTCTTGCACTCTGGTGTGCGCATTTGCGGCTCTCAATTTCGATTCTCGTTTTGGGTTCTCATTTGGGGGTTGCATGTGATGCGCTCCTTGGTGTGCTCTTTGGAATGCTCTCTGGTATGCTGTGTGGTCTTTCGTGTGCTCTGTGGTATGCTATTGGGCAGGCTCTTTGATTTAGACTTTGATGTGCTCTTTGTTGTGGTCGTTGGTGTGCCGTGGTGTGCTCTTGGGGCAGGCTCTTTGATTCGGTCTTTGACGTCCTCTTTGGTGTGCTCGGTGGTGTGCTCTGTTGTGTGCTCTGTGGTGTGCTCTGTGGTGTCCACTTTAGTATGCTGATTGCTTTTGGAGTGCCATTGTGTCTCTTTGGCCAATGGGTATAAGACGTGACTGGGCGTGCATTTGGCTTGCTTTGTGTGTATTTGCAAGCGTGTCCTTTGTCCTAGACTCTTTGCATGTTTCACCGCAGACGATGTGATTGTTTTGATAAATCCCAGCCATATTTACACCTTCTTCACACACAATTCAAACACCACCATGGCTGGGAAGGATGGACGGAGGTGCGCAGGAAGCGACGGAAAGGAAAGAAGGATATATATGTGTCAGCGCGTGGGATGATTGTGCAATGACTTCCATTCCACGCATTCTGCGGCCATATCACCGTCGGAGAATAGGTCAGAATACGCAATCAACCTATCAACGCACGCGAAGTACGCGACTGTGCTGCATGGCAGCGTTGGAGAACTGTGGCTCGGTGCTTTGCAGTCAGGAAGCTGTCTGGCCATTGAACGGAGCCAAAAAATGTATTCCGCGAGCAAATGGTCAGATACAGCAAATAGTAATAGGAAGGAAGAAGGTATACCCACCTAGCTCTTTTTAACTCACTTCCATTGACATCGTGTTTGTGATTGTCATTGGTCGACCTCCATATCTGGCATGCACATAGCTCAATGAAAATATGGAATGCGTGCATATTTCTATGGCTACTTCCAGGGCGGACTCTTGGATCGACAGGAGACAGACTGCCGCAGTTTCGGGCGTGCGTTGCATCCTGTATTGAGCATTCCTGCCCCGCCCGCCTGTTTTGAGACCTGCAGCTCGTTCAATGGACCTGTGCGGCCAACTGCGACTACACCTGTCAGCAAACCATCACGGCCGAGCGTGTACGGAAGGGAGAAGCCATTAAGCAGTTCCATGGGGAATGATTATTCAAACGACTCTAAGGCATGCAGGAGCCACTGAGCATTCTCTTCTCTATCCTTAGTTTCTTCGCGCACTGACGTGGACTACGGTGAATTCGCAGACGCATACCCAAGAAATATGCATGTGTCCGTACTAGGTGGTATGGAGCTTGATTGGGCTCAATTCATGGATCTGGTCGAGTGTATTTCATGCGCGCGATTTCAAAATCACGGAGCGGGCAGATTACTTTGCGGCAGGGGCTAGTGTCATGTATGGTCTCTTCTACGCTCCCATACGTATCTTTCATCTCGAGCGGCAAACGTCTGTTATTGTGTTGTGGGGTGCGTCGTGCGGGCTTGCCTTTGTTGCGCACGTTGGCTATCTCTCATTTGTCAGGTTTGATTATGGGTACAACATGCTAGCCAATGTGTCGGTAGGCGCATTGCAGCATGTCCTATGGACCTATTTCTCGCTTCCTGAATAATCACTCTGGCCCAGTAGTTGTCGCTGACTCTTTTACGATGTGACATTGTCTTCCATCACACAGCGTCAGATGAAATTACCATTTTTCGTGCCTTTTAAAAGCACAGACAATTTATGATATTAACCATAGAAGACATGTGATTCGAGTTACTGCCTTATTCCAATTCAGCTCCCTTAGCTTTCTCTATCATCTGCGACATGAGCTCGATCCTATCTGACGTTTGGTGAACATCCAATAGAGCCCATACTGTATTGAGATCTTTCAGCCAATTTGTCAGTTGGTCGTTGGTGGCTGGGCCAACACCAAGACCCGTACGGGCGAAGCGCAACCACTGAGACCTGTCTAGATCGCGGAGAGGAAAATGACGTAGACTGGTGAAAAAGGTGAATGATCGCTTCTCTAAGAACTGCAGAAGCTCCGAGAGACTTTTAAAAGACTCGGGGGGTTGGAAATACTCGTAATCATCTGAATTTGGGTAAGACTGCACAAACAAAGAAGGCCATTCACGCATGATCGTCTCAAAGATTTCTTCGATGAGCTGTTTGCAATTGGTTGACCGCTCATCCATGCTCATTTCTTCATCTGTCATAGATATGTCCATGTTATGATTAATAGCGTAAGGTGCGATAGACGAAAGGATGTTCTGGATCGTTACATCTTTTTGCGCTTCAATGGTACGTATATCATGTGCCAAAGCTTTCGCCAGGAGATTCCTATCATTCGACATAAGTACAACTTGAGAATTTTGTGCAAAGTATTGGCAGCAGTCTAGAATAAGATCGTCTGGAAGAGAACGGGAAACGAGTATCTCATGCAGTTTTTGTACGCGGAGATTCAAGTTGTTTTGTTTAAGTGTCTCGTAGACCCAGGAATTTGCAAGTTGTGCATACTTCACCTTACGGACAGACGAACCGTTTGGATTTTCAAAACGTGTCTTCAGCCGATCGAGTTCTTGCAAGACGATCCATGGGACGACAACACGCGTAGTGTTAGGGATAGCCTTGCAAAGATCTTGAATAAGTGTGAGTTGATCGAGCACGACATTTGTATCCAGAACAAAGTAGAGGAAGACAGACCTTTCGATCCCGATATCATCTCCAGCCCTCATTCTCCCATCTCACAAGTAATAGCAGTCACTTGCGCCATTCATGTTTGCATTTGATGGAGCAGGACGTGAGATTTACCGTTTTGTCGCGGATCGCGATGTTTTGGAAATTGACAACATAGGAATTGGTAAATCAACTCCGCATTCTGATTTATCGCGAAGTCAATCAGGGCAGGTGGGTCCTTCTGGGCACTATAAGCTCAAGTGTCTTTATGCCAATTCAGCATTATTTCCTTCAAGGGAACGAACAAACATCGCTACTGAAGCCTGTGGAAACACAGCTACGTGCGGGGAGATTTAGGGCTATTGAGCGGAGATCATCGGATTTCTTCAGCAGGATTAGAAGTATATCTGATGCGTCAACGCATCATGGACAAAATTCGTGGTTAAATCAGCCCTCGCGAACGTCGTTGAGAAAGGTTCTTGGCTCGTTCATCAGCAGACATCTTATATTGACCGCACTGCCATGTGCCGTGGTACTCCTGTGGTGCAGCATCCCGTTCCCCAAATCACCTGAATCAACGAGCCAGCATAGCGCCAAGTCAACTGCTATAAACTTCTGGTTCTTCTTGTTTATTTACTATGGATTCTATAACCTCGTCGGCCTTCTATGGATAACTAAGCTGTTTAATCTGTATTCGTTAAATTGGTGGCCACCTTCACTTGGTGGAGCGGTCTCATATTTTCTTTTCTGGTCGTTGTCAGTCGTACTTGGTGCTGTTATCTATCTTGTCACAGGACTCGAAAAGTACACGCTCACATGGGTTTTGTTGACTTTTGTAACTATGGTCTGTCCGATCGTGGCTGCATTCATCATGTTGCTAAAGGCTCGCAGATTTACGACGAGCGGAATTATTGCTGATCAGGTGTTTGAGGAATCTTATGGTGGTCGTGGAGTCCCAGCCAGCTATCTGCGGTTTCTGTGGTTCTGCACTGCCGTAATTTTAGCTCTTGTGACGTTTGTGCTAGGCGAGACGTATGCTTGGATCTATTTCTCAACCCTACCTCACTCTAACATTGACGCCCTTTTATATGTATATTCGTGGGTAGGGACAATACATTTGCTTGATGGCCTGACTGGATGGATACTAAGCAACCGTGTCGAGAACTATCCAATTATTTTTGCATTCAAATTTTACTACTCGTTGACTTATCAGATTTATGTGCGCAATTTGTACGCTCGACTACGTTCTCCTGAGCAGTTTCTGATTGTGCAACTTGCTTCATTCGTCGGGGTTGTCATCTTATCACCTTTGCAAATGACTTGTTGGGCGCACAAGCTTATGAAGATCGTCACTAATTCTTCGTCAGATCTAGAAGACTATCGCCACCTAGTTGGACGTTCTTTTTTTCTTCGCAACTTAGCGGAGAACGTGACCATGGTGTCTTTCCTTGGCTGGGTATCCATTTTACATTTCGGCGGAAATCGACTTGTATACCCGTACTTCTCATTTGAAGAGACAACAGATCGGTATACGTACAATCTCACGTTCTATGCATCACTAGTAATATGGGTCTCGGAACTTGTATCGTCTTTCATAACGAGGTACATAATGCGCCGCGTTTTCAAGCATAATGTTACTGAGGAGGCCATGAAGGATTTCGAGCGCTATCCCGACTTACTACCATGTAGCATGTAAGTCTGAGGTTTTGCTGCTAATTGTCTAGAGTCGTTTCTGTGCATGTTTTGCAAAACATGCTCTTCAGCATTCTCAGGTTGCGTTTTTATGGGTAGCATTGGTTGTGGTTGGATGAATGTATGGTAGCTTTGGCATAGAGCGATAGTAGATATTGCCTGTAGTGAAGGTGAAAGTCTTCCATCTCAACGTCTAAATATATGAATGAATTTATATATGTTCAACGCAAGAAAGGAAGAAGGAGAAAGGGAGTTCAAGAAACAAAATTGGATGACTACGTGACGCAAATTCAATCCTTTTGTGAACGAATCGCAACTTCGGAGCTGATGGTGGCTTTGGTTCACCACGTAAAGACATCCAATGTCCACTGGCAACGCATTCACTGTCTCGCTCTAGGGTCGCCCTCAATGTTTGTCAAATCGAGAATACAGCTTGCCTTCCTTCTAGGGTTAAATGAATCGACAGAGAAAGGTGGTATTACTATTTTCGATCCTCTGTTCAATGACATGGATAGAGAAATCTTCAAGACATTGAGCATTGAGATCAAGGAGCCTATCGACGAGGTGTCCAACATGCTTGTTTTTCTACCTCATGCTCCCCTCGCAGTAGTAGAGAAAGTATTGTCCCTTGGCGCAAATCCTATTATATGTAATGACCTACATCTCTATGAAACACGGTATTTATTAGTTTCCTCCAAATTTGTTGAACCTTTAGGACTCAAAAAGACGAATTGTCAGAGAAAAGGCCATATGTCCTTCATGCAGCTCAAGCAATGAGCAGATTCATTCTCCCGAGATATCATGAGGACGAGTCTGTCTTCAATGACCTTTGCCTGTTCTACAGTTAGAGGAGGCAGCGGAAGATGAAGCAACACATGAGCTAGGTGGTGCAACACAGGATTTGCTACGACTTGGGGTCCGCCTTCTTTATTTCCGATGTTAATGGTCGGAGATTAAGCGAATTTTGCGTGGCAGGGGTTTCTGTCCCCGTTATTAAATGTCACACGGCAAGTCTCCCGGTTCCTGAAACAATTGCCTAATGGGGTAATTACAATCCAGCCACCTGAAACAAAACAACATCCCTCGCCTCTCCCATTTTAGTGTCATGCTACGGTCCGGGCCTAAGAATAGTATGGCGGGATTACATAAGGCTTGGTACCGGCCGCATTTGCCAGGAAGTCTTGAAGACCGCTGTCTCTCTCAGACAATATACGATGCTCCTGTATCTCACCCTTTTATTATGGACTCAAGGCGCAAACGCGTATTGGAGAATGCCTTGTGTCTCTCCCATCACAGTCGATCGGATCGACCCCATTTTCAACCCGGGTACAGCTTCTGGGCATCTTCACAGCGCGATGGGCGGATCAAATTTCGGTATGACAACAAGTTACGAAGATTTGAGAGCGTCAAAGTGCACAACATGTATGGTGGCTCAAGACCTCTCAGCGTATTGGGTCCCAACTCTTTATTACCATGCGGCAAACGGTTCTGTGATATCTGTCAACCAAATTGGTGGAGCGACAGTCTATTACTTCCAGCGCGGAAATGACCCTATGGTCGCATTTCCTCCAGGTTTCCGGATGATTGCTGGAAACCCCTTTCTTCGCTCTTTCGACGCTTCATCACTCGCACAGCAGGCTATCTCACATAAATGCATCGATTACAATGTTGACCATCCGCAGACTCCTCACTTCCCGGATATAGATTGCCCAGATGGTCTGAGGACACAAGTTACATTTCCTAGTTGCTGGAACGGAAAAGATCTCGACTCGGCTGACCATCACTCGCACATGGCTTATCCAGATGAAGTCGACAATGGCAACTGCCCTTCGAGCCACCCTGTTCGATTCATCACTTTGTTCATGGAAGTTTTATGGGATATTACAAAATATAAAGATGACTGGCCGGAAGGACAATGGCCGTTTGTACTCTCGACTGGGGATCCGACTGGTTACGGCCATCATGCAGATTTCATAACTGGATGGGATCCCGCCTTCCTCCAAGTCGCGATCGACAATTGCACGAATGACTCTGGTACCGTACAGGACTGCTTTCAATTTGATCTTATCGATCAAAGCGTGACGACTGAATGCAGAAATGTCCCCACTGTGCAAGAACCTCGATTTGGACAGTTGAACAAGCTCCCCGGCTGTAACCCTATCCAGTCAGGCCCTGCTATGGCAACAATAGAGCCGACGTGTGTGGCAGCGACCTTTATTCCTCCTCCACCGCCATCCCCGACAACAACCTTTTCGAATCTTCCATCACCTACAATGACGATACCTGGCTTCACCATGATCTACGAAAACATTGACGCTACTGTGGTTGCCAATGGATGGCTTGGGTATGCATTCATTGATACATATGAGCCTTATCTATGTGGGGATCAATGCTTGCAAACAACAGATTGTGTCTATTTCAGCATGTATCAGCAAAAGCAGAGTGATGGAAGAACTCCTACAGTCTGTCAGTTTTACAACGCAGTATGGGGCCCTGAAACTGCTCAAAATAATGGTTGGGGCGGAAACCCAATCGTCAACGGCCAGGCGTGGGCCTTTACAGCCTGGGTGCCAGGAGCTCAGCCTACACCCTCTTCTTCTAAAACGACTCAGCCTATCGATACTACGACTACGTCACAAGCCTTGTCGAGAAGCACTTCACCACCAATCCATTCTTCGTCAGTGAACTCTCCACCTACGCAACCCGCAACCCTATCCTCTCGATCGTCCTTTTGGCGCTTACCGAGCGCCTCCGCAACCGTGCTTCCATCTTATAGGAGCTGGTCGAGTCTGGGATGCTATGGCGACTCTTCAAACAGAGTACTAAGCAATCATGTTTCCGTGCAAGGGTCATTGACGGTGCAGTCTTGTTTAGATACTTGCCTGTCTAAAGAATTTAATTATGCAGGTGTTGAATACTCTGGAGAGTGCTGGTGTGATGTAACAATCCGCAACAACCCGTCTTCATCCTCGAAATGCGACGCTTATTGTGTTGGCGATTCATCTGAATCATGTGGCGGCTTCTGGGCTATTAACTTGTACAAGTCTTCAGCAACAATTACACCTCCAGGAGTTTTAGAGCTGTACTCCTCTTGGAGTTCACTTGGCTGTTACAACGAAGGAATAGGAGGTACAGCTTTGTCGTACGTTGTGGCCCATGGGAGTATTACTGCGGATGCTTGCCTCGATGTTTGTGCCAGCAGAGGTTTCCAGTATGCTGGACTAGAGGCCGGGGACATGTGCTATTGTGGGAATACTATAAATCATGGCAGTCAAAAGGCAGCGACTGGATGTTCTCAAGTTTGCAGCGGCAATTTCAAGCAGTATTGTGGAGGAAGGGCGACGCTCCAACTCTATATCAACTCGGCTTACAGTAACACCAACTTTGCGGCACTTAACAGACCCTATCTGGCACAAGAGACCAATGTTACTGCTCCGACTGCAGCATCGATTCCTACACTCCCTGTATCATCAACTGCCTCGCTGCTTACTTCTCTGAGGACGAGTTTAATGTCGAGCTCTCCCACTAAATCCGTCTTTGACGCCAAAAGCACAGCGATAGCTCAACTTCCCCTGACCAATTCAACTATATCAAGTACCAGAACGCCTGGCCGTCCTCTCAGACGTGCACTGATGGCAGTCAAGATATAAGATCAGGAAGCAATCAGATCCTTCAGTTCATGTAATTAGACTTTGTACAATATATACAAAAGAATAGACGCATTCCTTCATCTTCCACCAAGTCTAATCTCGTCTCGGCGATCTTGAACGACTCCGGGCAGATCGGTGTTTGCTTCTCCTATCTGCTTTTTGTGGGGGCTCGAGGATAACAAAATCCGAATGGATGGTCTTGTCTAAGAATTTTGTGCCATCCGTTTGACTTATAGCTTCTTTGGCTTCTTCCAGGGTAGCATATTCAATCAGTGCGTAGCCCTTTACGAATCCGGTCCTTCGGTCGAGATTCAAATGCAGCGATGTAATTCTTCCAAAGTCAGCAAAAAGATCCTTCATATCACTCTCAGTAGACTCTTCATGTAAGTTTGTCACAATTATAATCCACCCCTCGATGCTCTTTGTCGCAAGCATCCCGTGTTTACATTGTGCATCACCTTTATTCCCACTGACTGAGCCCTGGCTAGCCGCCTCGTTTGTTTTTCCATTAAAACTACTCAGTGCCTTGCCTCGAATATCGATGGAACCAGTACCATCAATGTCCATCCTGTTTGTGGATTCATTCTCGTCGCTCATCTATTGCTTTCACAAGACTCGCCAATAGTTGCCTTATTCGGCAGAAAGTAGGGTTGCGACTGTTTCGATTTGTGGGATTCCATTACCAAACTAACGACTGCAATACAACACCAACAAAATGGTGCAACGCTTGACTCTGCGAAGAAGGAACCCGTACAACACGAAATCGAATCGTGTTAGGGTGATAAAGACGCCCGGAGGGAGATTAAGGTATCTTCACATCAAAAAACCTGCGAAGGCACCGTCTTGTGGTGACTGCGGAGGAAAGCTGCAGGGGATCGTCCGCCTTAGGCCGAGGAAATACGCTCAAGTCAGCAAAACCCAAAAGACAGTATCGCGGGCATATGGAGGTTCTCGGTGCGCGAATTGTGTGAGAGATCGGATAGTTCGAGCATTCCTGATTGAGGAGCAGAAGATCGTCAAGAAGGTCTTGAAAGCGCAAAAGGAAACGGCTGCAAAGTAAGGAAATAGTTATCCAACATGTAAAGTCAATGCAAAACGCCCTACATTCTGGACTAGTCCAATGCTCCCCCATATCTATGCTATGCTAACATGCTCATTTGTTCGAGTAGTGCAGTATCCACTTTGGCTAATAAGTTTTCTCGGAAACGTTTAGCTCCGCCGCTTCGTTGTTCCAGTCTGTGAAGATGCTGTTTGATGAAAGGTAATAGTTGTGTTGTATGCACAGGGTCGACTTGAGACAGTCGTCGAATTCTGGAGGCCTCGGCAGTGGTGTCAGCTTGATCTTCACCGTTTGGATGCGTCCAGTATACTAAAGCATCTCCGCTTCCATTTTCATTCACTTCGCTTACCACGTCGAACCATAGGCTCATGTAGTTTGACAATTTAGCAACGACCGCTTCATTACATGAATCAAGCAATGTGGTCAAGGCCATTGCGTTTAGCTTCCTATGTCTTGGGTCTCCCATGTTGTCAAAAAGTCCAAACCAGGCATCCATTAATGCAGAAGTTACTGTGGTTGCATTGTGCGTTATAGGAGCCTGACCCGCCGCTGTCTCACGGACATAACCCTGAACGAGTTGAAGAAATAATGATGAATCGCGTAAGCAAATGCGTGAGAGGACATCACATAACAACACCAATTTTATTGCGTCCAATTTATCTTCGAGAATTAATTGAAAGATAGTGCAAATAATTTGAGTTCTAAGCAATGCATCAGCGTAGGCCTCTGTCGAAGAATGGCCGATAATTGTTTCCATAGTGGATACTATGGTAGTGAGAAGTTGATGTGACGCATTCCTCATGGCACCATTGAATGCCGTAAAAATTGGAGTAGAATAACTTTCAGCCATCTGTTGAGGATCTAGGAGCACATAGCTCTCGAGTATTGCGTAAACTGTCATTATTCCTTCCGATCCAGTTTCAAAGTATTCTGATAATACTGGAATCAATGTCGTCAATTCGTAAGTCAAGCTACGCGCATGTGTCATAATAGCTTGCCATAACTCCAGGGCATCCTCGAGCAGGAGCACATGCTTATTGGACTGCTTATCTAAGCTCATGCGAATCATAGGGAGGGTAACGTGGTAGGTTCCGTTACTCTTCTCTTTCACTGCATGCACCAATTTGGTCAGTGTTACTAGTATTGCTGATTTCAGCATATCCTCGTCTCCTGACTCTTGCCAAAGCACTGGCATTCTTCGCAAGATTTCTGATGCATGAGTCACAACTTGGCTGTCTATTCGCTCAATCATGTCGCCAATACAACGAACAACTGTAAGTTTGGTATCCAATTCCACAACCTCGTCCACGATGTCCAGCAGTCTTGAGAAGCAATAGTCTTGGAAAGGCGCGAAAGATTCTGACTCAAATTCCCACTCACTAATACATATACCTAAGTTGGATACTGCAGTCAATCTTACGACTCGGTCGCTCCCACCCTTTGAGGGGTCCAATAAGTGTTGAAGAATTGAATAAATGATATGCCTGTTTTCCTTTTTACACTTGACTGGAACCCATTGACCGATAGTTATGGCCGCCCGCCTTTGTAGGATTTTTGATCTCGAGTCTTGACTGAGAACATCGTTCGATAGGTCTTGGGTGAGCCAGGCATCGAAATCAAACTCGTCATAAAGGGAACTTGCATTCAAACCAATCGCACAGTAAATGGCGTCTCTTATCAGAACACTCTGCATGTCACTGCCACGAGGAGCATTCAAGAAGACCTCCAAAAGTGGGTGAACGAGAATCTCTTTGAAATCTAGTACAAGGTCCACCAAAAGCTTCTCAGCACAAGGACGAACCTGATATTCATATGAGGCCGAGTTTTCCTCATTCAGCCAATTCTCTGGGTCGTTTTCCCACCTCATCAAGTCACCCTGACGGAGCACTAAGTACCTTGTCACCAAACACTCGGCCACCCTCACAACAAATTCATGATCAAACAGCTCAGTTTTGAAACGATCAGTTGATTTTTGAGTCTCCACTTTCTCCGCCTCTGTCCGTAAACGAATGCTTTGAGCTGGATGAAAGGTCAATTTCAGACAGGCACGTAAAACCAGCATTCCATGAACAGCAAAGCGCTCTTCGAAGCTCTTCTTTTGTTCGTCTTCGCCTACGAGCTGCACAGATTCCGCCACTCTTTCAACAATTGTCCAAAAGTTCTTCACAAGATTGATCACATTTGGCATAAGAGCAAAAGCCGTTGGCTGTGTATCAACCAAGCCTAAGACAAGCTTCATATACAGCTTTAAAAATTTCTGAGATGCTTCGTCAGGATTCGTACTCCATAAACCATAAACATTCCCAAAGTGTTGGCTTATAAGGCTGAACATTTCCTGTGCTTGACTTTCCCGATTTAAGTTCTCGTAACCGTATAAGAGAATCATGCGTATTATTTTGAGACATGAGAAACATACGTACGTATAGTCCTGTGGACTACCTATTGGACCATCGGATCTTGACTGTAACCAATCATTCATTGACTTTTCATATATGCTTCCAACAAAGCCAAATATCATTGGTGCTACTGACTGTAGTGTCTGCCTGACCTTTCCAAAACGCGTCGCACATAGGGACTTGATGATTTGAGCGATAGTATGCAAGCCTCGGTCCAATTGTACAGCACCGCCATCGCGGATAATGCGAGTCAAATCATCAATTAGAGTAGGCCATTCTTGAGGGAAGTCGTATCTGGCGATTTTCCCTATCGCCACGTTGTTTAGGACCCCTAGTTTTCTAATTGGCTCGGATATTGGTAGCAGCAATCTTTCTTTGATATACTGCTTTTCGGATGCTCTGATAGCATGTGAGGCAGTCTTTCTCCAGAATCTATCCACTCCGTTTTTGAAGGTGATGATCGCTAGATAACGAATCTCGAAAGGTAGACTATTGTCTAAGAAAGTGTTATATATGAAGGCATGAAAGTCATGCAGCTTTGCCATTGCTTCTAGACGGACGGCTGCGTCTTTCATAAGCTGTGTGTTGTGTTGCTGAGATGCAGCAGAAAGTGCTTGCACGACATCTCCCTGAGTAAGATCTCTCCCGGCCATGAACGGGCTACTCCGGGAGGTTGTCGTTACACGGAATTGGCGTGCTTTGTTTTAAGGTTTACGGAAATATTTGACAGCACTCATTCTGTACTTCAGATTAATTCATATTATGAACTTCCAACTCCAATTTCGCCTCTTTCTCTTCTTCCAGTTGAAGAGTCCACAAGCTGGAGTTCCTGGTATGCGGGCTCCCACATCTGCTCTTCCACCCACGCCCGAAGCCCAGGGCTATCCTTAGGGATGCCGTCTTCTCGAGCGAGTCCCTGCTCACATGCCTTCTCAATGACCTTGATTGCAATCTGTAGGCTGACCTCTCGAACATCAGTGACATCGGGCAGTAAGGCAAGGGAGGGGTCTTTTAGAGCGGGTGCCAGCCCAGCGAGGGCTTTGGAGCCTGCAAACAGCATTTCGTCGGTGAGTTTTTCCACTCTAGCCAGCACACAGCCCAACCCTATACCTGGAAAGGCCAAAGCATTGTTGCATTCAGCAATCTCCTTTGACTTGCCATTAACGGAAACGGGGTTGAAGGGTGATCCAGTTGCAACGAGCGCCTTTCCATCTGTCCAAGAAAAAATGTCGGAAGGTATGGCCTCATGTAGCTTAGTTGGGTTTGACAGAGGAAGTATGACTGGGCGATCGACATGCTTTGCCATCTCTCTGACTACTTGTTCCGTGAACGCCTTCGCTTGAGTGGAACAGCCTATCAAAACATCTGGTTTCACATGTGTCACAATCTCCACCAAATTTTTAAGAGGCTGCGGAATTTCTGCAGCAGGTCGTGCAAAAGTTCTCTGACCGTGAGATAGATTAGTCATGTTGTCGCTGAGTAAGCCTTGCTTGTCAACCAGCCAGAACTGTTGCGTTGCTCTCTTTTCGCTGACACTGTCTACTACCATGGCAGCTTTGATTCCATCGGCTATACCGCACCCAGCTGAACCTGCACCGTAGATAAGTATTCTGGCATCACCAAGGCTCTTATGCTGCAATTGAAGTGCTGCAGTCAGAGCAGCCAAAGTTACTGCGGCAGTTCCTTGGATATCATCGTTGAAGCAGGCCAATTGCGGTCGATATTTGGACAATAGACGCCATGCATTCTCTACACCAAAGTCCTCGAAATGTAATAACGCGTTGGGAAACAGCTTCTTAACACTCTGGACAAATCGATCTAGAAATTTGTCGTACTCTTCGCCGGAAGCTCGATTTCTTTTCAAGCCCAAATACAGATCGTCTTCGAGAAGTCGTCGGCTGTTTGTTCCAACGTCCAACACCACGGGTATGGCGCGATTAGGGTAAAGTCCTGCACAGAGAGTCATCAGCACCAGTTTGGCAGACGAAATTCCGATTCCGCCTACACCCTGGTCTCCAATACCAAGAATTTCTTCACCATCGCTAACAACAATGTAGTCTATGTCGTCCCTTGTTCCCCAATTAGTTAATCTCTCCTCCACTTGGTCCGGCTCATCAACTGACAGGAAACAGCCGTCTGGCCTCCGAAATATATGGGAATACTCTTCAATAGCTTCGCCTTCAGTGGGTGTATAGACAATAGGAAACATTTCCTTGATATTCTCCGTTAAAAGCCGAAAGTAGAGAACCTGATTCTGATCTTTCAAACTAGCCATAAATGTGTTCTTTCCCAAGGCACCATTCTTACTGTCGTATTGTACTTTGGCCCGGCGGACTTGCTGTTGTAATGATTGCGAGGCACTAGGGAGTAGGCCATGCAATTCAAATATGTTGCGTTCATTCTGGCTGAAAGCCGACCCTTTATTGAACTGAGGAGTTACGAGGAGTGCCTTTCCTTTGAGTGCACATTTGGCAGGGCCTTTGGCGCGGAAACGTTTCATGGTCTGCTCAAGTCGATCCCATTGGCCCACCGATAAGCCGCGATAAGAATTCACGATGACCACCAAGACGGCGACACTGCCGATTGTGTATGCGGCGACCCAACAGCTGCCTGCGTCGATCCACTACCTGTATGTCCAGAGAGATCCGCTTCCTTCTACACTTTTCGCAATGAACATCCCCGTTGACAGCACGGTGGAGCGGCTTAGAGATCTGTTTAGCTCCATTGGCGGTGGCAGAGTGAGCAAAGTTGCCGTACGAGGTGAGGAAATGGAGGAGGGAAGTGCTCGCTTGTGGACGAGTGGGTCCAATGCTCATATTGCTTTTGTGGATGAGGCTGCTGCGAGCATGTCATTCAGTGTCCTTCTGAAAGGCGCAAAATTCATTTGGACCGGGGGTCCACGAGATCAGGAGCATCGGAGAAAACGTCCATCTTTCGAGCAGCCTTTCAAAGCAGCACACCATCACGCAAAGGAGCTTGATGACAAACAAGACCGTAGTCGGGCCGGTAAACTGAGCGAACCAGATCAAGATGGTTTCGTGACTGTCAAACGGGGCCCAAAAGCGCACAGAGGTTCCCCACTGGACCAGAGACGGCCGAAAGGAAAAGAATTGAAGAACTTCTACCGCTTCCAAAACCGTGAAGAAAGTAAGAAAAGGATGAAGAAGACTTTGGAAGATTTCAAGGTAGATCAACAGAAGATTCAGCAATTGAAGGAGAAGAGGCAAAGTCACACGGAATAGTCATTGTTTCGGGTTATTAAAAGGGACAGGAGCTATGAACCGAAGCTTGAAAATTGTGTCTCTCCCTCTCTAAGCTTTGGGACTTGGAAGCATGCCATGGCTTCCCAGAAAGCATTTTCAAAGGACAGTAGGCTGGGGCAAAATACACAGTCTAATAGCCCTTGATATTCCCAGGGCAGTGAGGCTTAGTATGTGTATTTATTTTATTCCAACCTCGCATGGTTGCTAGAAATTAATACTCGGATTGTGAGCGTCATCAATGCCGGTGTATGCTTCTAGCCACACGAACCATCCAAAGAACAATCATGACTTCAGCAGCAGCATCCATGATGAAGGGAAAGACACCATCTGCAGAAGATAAACAAGTCATTTTGGATATCTTGTCAAACTACCAGTGCCATCCAAGCGAGCAGTCATACTCCCACTATCATCGAGACGCAGTCTTTGCTGATCCAGTGAGCATTGCGAAAGGGTTGGATTGCATAAAGTCGCAGTTCAATGGAATGCCAAAGATCTTCTCCAGGAGTGATACCCAGGAGCTTGAGATTCTAGAGACTGGCTCCACAAAGATCAAAATGGATTTGACCCAGAATTATATATTCAAGAAGCCGGAGGGAAAGTCAAAGGTCGTTCGGTCTATTGTCACCCTTGATCGAGATAGTCATGGTCTCATCACTAGGCATGAAGAGGAATGGGATGGAAAGCCAAACAAGTATTCCGAGGACGGGTTCGTGGGCTGGCTGCAGCAAATGCGGAAGGAGTTTTCGGCCGGCCTCGTGCACAAAACAGTCACGAGCGATCCAAGTAAAGTCTAGGTTCTATAATCTATTTCTCTTCCCCATTGAGCTTCGTGCGTTTGGTACTATCCGACTTGGGTGGGTTGCGGGTCCGAACAATAGGAGAACAATAGGCAACACCAACAATGTAAATACACCACAAGCTTTTCCTTAGAACTGGAAATAATACAGAGACAATGGCAGGCCGTCATTGACGCCACTGCGCCCGCGGCATATTTGCGCAGATGATAGCCGAAAAGTGGGCAAAACAATAGGAAAACTCCACCCTATTGTTCTGTCAGCTGAAACCCGATCGACCGAACACCCCAAGCCAAGGGTATAAAGGAAGGCTCCTGCTCCTATCTTGCCTCCACCAAGCCCATCACTCTCATACTCATATCTTCAAGAAGCATTCTTACTTCACGCACTCTACAGCCAGAAATGTCTCCAGTCAACGCTCCAACTGCTTCCCCTGCTGGCCAAGGCCAAGCCAACGTCGGTAATCCACACGACATGGTTCCACGATACTGCGTCATCTCCTAAGCGCGCACGTCAGAGATATCTGTCTCTCGCCAAACAGTGATGGGCCATACAATGGTTACCGATGGAACTAGTGGAGGGCAAATTGTTGGATTTGGATGATGGATGGGTGCTCGAGCATAGGCGGGTTTATCTTCAATTGTGTTGTTGTCTTCAACTGTGTTGTCAATTCATTTAACCAAGTCATTCGTTTACAATGCTTTCTTCGACGTGCCGTCATTCGTTTCGTCTACAACATTACCAAGCCCTGTAGTTTAGAATGCGCGTTAATCTATAATCTGTCTTGTAGTATGTCTGCTTGTATTCCCCCATTCGCGATTTTGCTCATATCCAGATCCGGTGCTGAGGTGGTGCATTTTGATGTTGAGCTGCGTCGTAAGCTACCAAAGATACCGATGAACAACCTGGCCAGAATGTTTGCTTCGCAAGGCATGAACTCTGGAGGCCCGTCGAGTACGGATGGGCCAGTGGTGGACAATAGTGAGACGGTCTACATATCGTCATTGGCGTTGCTAAAAATGCTAAAGCATGGACGCGCAGGTGTACCTATGGAGGTCATGGGATTGATGCTTGGGGAGTTTATAGACGACTATACAATCAGCGTGCGGGATGTCTTTGCTATGCCTCAGTCTGGAACAGGGGTCAGTGTGGAAGCGGTGGATCCTGTCTTTCAAACAAAGATGATGGGCATGCTCACACAGACAGGACGTCCAGAAAGTGTCGTTGGATGGTACCACTCTCATCCTGGATTTGGATGCTGGCTCTCTTCGGTGGATATCAATACGCAGCAGTCGTTCGAGCAGATGACGCCTCGCTGTGTCGCTGTTGTCGTTGACCCGGTGCAATCGGTGAAGGGCAAAGTGGTCATTGATGCCTTCCGCCTCATCAATCCTGGCTCCATTATGATGGGCCAAGAACCACGACAGACAACAAGCAACATCGGACACCTCAACAAGCCAAGCATACAGGCACTGCTACATGGCCTCAACCGGCACTACTACTCCATCGCAATAAATTATCGAAAAACTCCGCTGGAGGAACAGATGCTACTGAATCTGCACAAGACTGTATGGACGTCTGGCCTGATGCTGAAGGATTTCGGGGAACGAGACCATCTGAACCAGTCACGGGTGGAGAGCATGGTCAAGCTCTCGGACGCGTACACAAAGCGGGTCAAAGAGGAGGGGGAGATGAGTGCCGAGCAGCTCAAGACCAGATATGTCGGCAAGCAAGATCCCAAAAAGCACCTTGCGGAGACGGCAGACAAGACCATGGAGGACACGATCTCACAGCTGCTGGCCGCCATGATTGATCGGAGTTTTGCATAAATTCTTCGTTTTGTACATACTTGCTCTTTGCACATAGAAATTACGCTAGAGCTTGCATCTCCCATCAACACCTCCTATCGCAACGATGGAAGCAACCGCAACCAATGGCAACTCAAACCACCAAAGAGTCGCATACTTCTACGATGCAGACGTAGGAAACTACTCCTACGGAGCGGGCCATGTTATGAAGCCCCATCGCATTCGCCTCGCCCATTCGCTTATTGTCAACTATGGGCTCTATAAGAAGATGGAAATTTATCGGGCCAAGCCAGCTACCAAGGCAGAGATGTGCCAATTCCACACAGACGAGTACATCGATTTCCTTCACAAGGTGACGCCGGAGAACATGGACTTGTACGCAAAAGAGCAGAGCAAGTTCAACGTCGGACTGGACTCCCCAGTTTTCGACGGGTTATTTGAGTTCTGCGCCATCAGCGGTATGAATTCTCGTTCTGTAACACTAATCGGACAGGAGGAGGAAGCATGGAAGGAGCTGCAAGGCTAAATCGCGGAAAGTGTGATATTGCCGTCAACTGGGCTGGAGGCTTGCATCATGCCAAGAAATCCGAGGCATCCGGGTTTTGCTACTTAAACGATATTGTGCTGGGAATCATTGAGCTTCTAAGATATCACCCCCGTGTTCTCTACATCGATATTGATGTTCATCATGGCGATGGAGTGGAAGAGGCGTTCTATACGACCGACCGGGTGATGACTGTTTCTTTTCACAAGTATGGAGAATTTTTCCCAGGTACTGGAGATCTAAGGGATGTTGGTGTGGGTAACGGCAAATATTATGCCGTTAATGTTCCACTTCGGGATGGCATTGACGATGAGAGCTACGCTTCGGTTTTCCAGCCTGTCATACAGTCCTGTATGGACTGGTATAGACCTTCAGCAGTCGTGTTGCAATGCGGTGGTGACTCACTGTCTGGTGACCGGCTCGGCTGCTTCAATCTCAGCATGGCGGGGCACGGTGCATGTGTGAATTTTGTGAAAAACTTTGGCCTCCCTACCCTCGTGCTCGGCGGAGGCGGGTATACCATGCGCAACGTTGCTCGAACCTGGGCCTATGAAACAGGGTTATTGCTTAACCAGAAGCTTGGGCCGGAGATGCCGTATAATGATTACTACGAGTATTATGGGCCAGACTATCAGCTCGATGTACGTCCATCGAATATGCCAAACATGAACTCCCGCGAATACCTCGACAAGATCAAGCAAAGTATTTTCGAGAACATGTCGCGCACGAAGTTTGTCCCCTCGGTCCAGATGACAGACGTTCCTCGCGACAAAGCGGACGAGGCAGATGAAGAAGGGGACAACAAAGACGAGAGGATACCACAGCGAATAGCAGACACCATGGTAGACAATGCGGGAGACCTGTCTGATCTGGAGGACGGGCAGGGGACGATGCCCTCGGGTCGAAGGAGGAACGACATCAGCCACAAGGACATATCTATTACTGCACCTCTGATGCAATCGCCTCCAATGGCTATGGAGCAGGAGGACATCCAAGCTCCTGAGCTCGCCTCTGACCTTGCAGAGATGCGCGATGCCGAGCCTGCAAAGGAGGGGGACGACGCTTCTGTGAGGAGCGCCAAGGAGAACTCTGCAGAACCCATGCAGATGTAGCCTACCCTCCCCCTCCAACCCGTGTACATACATCATCGCTACCTATCGTGCCCTGCCTGCTCCAGCCTGTCGCGACTCAACGGGAGTCAATGGCCACGGGGAATGGGCCCATCGCTTCTTTGAAGCCGCTGTGCCAGTGAATGGCTTGCTCTCCACCTGTTGTTCAGGGCGCAGCTGTGCGCTCAGCTTTTGCCCCGCTCCAAAACGCAAATTCTGGAGTTTTCTGATAACGGGTGTTTCAACTTTGGGCAGACAGGGGCAGCGAATTCCGGTGTTAGTGCAGCGTGTGAGTGACTGAGTCTGGGCGGTGGCTGCGGCGTGTGATGATTCCATTGGCGTTACGTAGCCAGAAGCACTTGCCGAGGCATGTGTCGCGGCCGGGGGCGCTGCTGGATTCTGCCAGGGTGGCCGCAGCGCTGACTGGAACGCAGCTTGCACGTTGGGGTCGCCAATCGAGACACTTTGCAGAGGCCAAGGACAAAAGCAGCCAGGGGGCTTCGAAGAAGGAAGCAAAGTCTACGGGTTTGCTGGATGATTTAGAGCTCGGGCCGTCGCCGGAGGCCATGCCAAGTGAGGAGCATCAGGGCTCGGCGCTGACACGCCCCATTGAACCGATTGCCGACCAGGATGACGGCGAGAGAGGGTCTGCGAAAAGACCGGCATACATCTCATCGACAGACATAAGGCGAGATCGGATTGCAAGGTACATGTTTTTGGGTTTCCTGGCCAGTACTTTTGGAGGCGCTATTTTTCTTGGGAGGAACTGGGAAGATCAGGCCAGCGAGAGAGACCACCCTGATGCACCGAATGGCTGGTCCCCGTCTGCTTACGCATCCCGATTAAAGGCCAGGTATCAGGACATTGTGGACTATTACAACGAGCCGGCGTTTGAGAAGCTACTTCCGGATCCCCTACCCGAGCCATATCATCGACCATACACACTTGTTCTTGATCTCGACGACCTCTTGATACACTCTTCTTGGGACCGAGAGCATGGCTGGAGGACAGCCAAGCGTCCTGGCCTAGATTACTTCTTGGCCTACATAAGCCAGTACTATGAAGTCGTTATCTTTACAACTCAGTTAGCCGGCACAGCGGCACCCATCATGCAGAAGCTCGATCCCTTCCACAGCCACATCTCTGCCAGTCTGTTTCGCGAAGGTACGCGATACAAGCGGGGTAAGTACATCAAAGATCTCAACTTTATGAATCGCCCGTTGGAGAAAATTGTCATGATTGATACCAACCCCGACGCATACTCACTGCAGCCCCACAATGCGATTCCTATGAAGCCGTGGCATGGAGACACCAGTGACAAAGAATTGGTGGCTTTGATTCCCTTTTTGGAATACGTTGCTGCCATGGGATTCGATGATGTCAGGCCCGTCCTCCGAGACTATGAAGGCAAGAATATTGCTCAGGAATATGCACGTCGTGAGAGCATTGCGAGAGAAGACTTCAAACGCAGGGTCGCGGTGGAAGAGAAGGGAAGACGCTCAACCTCATGGGCACTACAATTACTTGGCCTAGCCCCGGCGAACCAGCCCGCTCCCCAATTGCTACAAGATCAACAACGTGAACGCGGTCAGCAGGGCTATATGGAATACAAAAAGTACTTGGAAGAGCACGGCGCTCAAATGGTGGAAGAGGAAAAGAAGAAAGAAGAAGAGATGTTTAAAGGCATGAAAACAAGCCTCTCCAAGATTATGACGGAAGGTATTCCCAAGCCCCCAGGCCAGTAACGCCTTTGTACCTAATACAATATCACCTCTCCTGGATGACTCGTGCTGCTCCCTCTTCTCCTAGAGCTTTATTTCTCCAAGACGAACGCGGTAAAATATGGCTTGAATTCATTTCATCTGATTTGATCTCTGGACTCCTATTTTATATCAAAGTAGGGAATAATCTATACCTAATCACACGCCAACTCCTACTCATGCCTCATGCTAATGGTCTAACGCCAGCCAGCCTTGCGTACTCCCTTTGCGCAGCTCTCACGTCTTGTACTCTCTGCTCGCTCAATGTCGTCGCGCCCACTGAATTCTTTTATCAACGCAGCCGGGTTTGCTACACGCAATGATCCACTGTGTAATCCAGACATGGTGAAGCGTTGATGCGTCCGGGGCGATAAACAGGCGTACGAATTTTCCTTCTCGTTCTTCACCCGCCGTCCTCGATTCCTGTCCTCCAGACTACTCGGAGGCGATATTTTTCGCGCTGCAGAGGCTGCCGTCGGCTTGGTTATAGCCGACCTCCTCATGGATGATGGCTTTGAGGATCTAACGGACGTTGTTTCCGAGGGGCTAAGGTCGTCAAATGAGACTGACATCGCAGATGTGTTTCCCAAATTCTCGTCTCTTTGTCGATTATTCACTTGCCCGTCAGTCAGATGTTGTAATGGCTCCCCTTGTTTGGTCGCTAGAAAGTCTGGATTCATAAGCTGATTTCGAGGATTATGTACTTCAGTCTCTGTCTTTTGACTATCCAGCGATGAATCGTCTTCCCATCGGACTCTTTTCTTATTTGGAGATCGATTTCTGGCAAATAGAACTTGCTTTTGGGGACTTCTGGCGCGAAAATTGCGCGGAGATTTTAGCGGTGAGATCTGCCTCGACACAGCAGTCGGCGTAGTTCTGACACCGATTCTACGCGGAGACTTGCGTTCGATGACAGACGGCGGATCATCTTTTACCTCACGATACAGCTTTTGTTGACCACTTAGTGAAGCTTTCCGTGGTGTA
>JAABUO010000783.1_pt1 | contig 51027 bp, 49 predicted proteins | sample 5559291 | NCBI WGS metagenome assembly JAABUO01 (sample SAMN10711878, study PRJNA513372) | rock metagenome | isolation source: Antarctica rocks | place: Antarctica: Victoria Land, Finger Mt sud | reverse complement strand
CGGTGCAGGTGTAGACCCGCTGGGCGGCGATCAAAAACTGGATGTAGTCCACATCGGACACTTTGGGCGCGTTCATCACACGCAGTATGAACCCAAAAAACCGCCTAAGTCAACTGCGTAAGTCCTACAGATTTATCACTTGCCCACGTCAGCGAGTTAGCCATCAGCGAGAGTGATCTTGTAACGGTACAAGATTATATTGGCAGTATATATGAGATTTTTAGTCCAACAGAAGCTCACAAACTTCTTAGCACGTTTAGTTGGTGGGGACTTGCTACGACCAATTATGACAGACTAATCGAGAACGCTTACTCTGCTGAAACAAGCACAGCCCAAACGGTTAAGGCGCTCATAGACAACACGGATCGCTTTGACAACGTAATGCGTGATCCCAAAAATGTGCCTTTACTAAAGCTACATGGATGTGTAACTCGAACGAACAATTCTGCAAGTCCGTTGATATTAACGATAGATCAGTATGTTCAGTATAAAGACGGGCGGAGCCGAGTTTTCGAGTGCTTACGGGATTGGGGTTATGAACATCCAATAGTCTTTATAGGCCAAAGTCTGCAAGACCCTGATCTCAGAGAAATCCTCCTGGATTTGACAAAGCAAGCTGGCGCGGCGCGGCCCAGGTACTACGCCGTAGCGCCTGATTTGGATAATCTCAAAGCGAGGTTTTGGGAGTCAAGGAAGGTAACGGCTCTTAGTGGAACATTCGCGCAGTTCATGGAAGCTATCAACGCAAAAATCCAGCCGGCTTTTCGTAAACTTGCATTCATGGGCAGCCGTGTCTCCTCTCCAATCGCTGCGAGATTCAATAATGTAAACTCTGTCGTCAGTTTAGCCTGCGAAAAGTTTTTAGAAAATGATGTCGAGTATGTGAAAGGCATCAACGCGACCGAACAACTAGCTTCGTCCGATTTTTACAAGGGTGTTAGTTCGGGGTGGGCAGCTATTGAACAAAAGTTTGATGTGGCACGGCGGCTTAACGATACCATCATAGCTGACAACTTCTTAAAGAGTGATGTAGACCACATGAAAAGCATGGAGTTGTTGTTGATCAAAGCCCATGCAGGCGCGGGCAAATCAGTAACGCTCAAAAGGATAGCTTGGGCTGCGGCACATGACTACGATTGTTTGTGCTTATTCCTACGTCCAAATGGTGTTATCAACACTGGTGCGCTTCAAGAGATCATCAACCTCTGCAAAGAAAGGGTTTTTCTTTTTGTAGATGATGGCGCGGATCGCGTCAGGGAACTTCGCTCCTTAGCCAGTAATATAGGCGTAGAAGGTGGACAGCTAACGGTTCTAGTTGCAGAACGAATAAATGAGTGGAACATTTCCTGCGAATCGCTATCACCGTTCGTTTCTACTGAGTATGAACTCGGCTACCTAACGCACAAAGAGATTGATGGTCTCTTGATTTTATTGGACAAGCATCGAGCGTTGGGAACACTCTCAAGCGCAACCCTAGAAGAGCGCCGCGCCGCCTTCTCGGAACGGGCTGGGCGTCAGCTTTTAGTTGCTCTGCACGAAGCTACACTTGGACGGCGTTTTGAGGACATCATCGAAGATGAGTATAGTCATATTCAGCCTGCTGAGGCGCAACGCATTTACTTGACAATATGTGTGCTGAACAGACTGAACGTGGCAGTACGAGCGGGTATAGTCTCGCGCATTCATGGTGTGCCTTTTGACGATTTTAGAAAGCGGCTGTTTTCCCCTCTTGAGCATATAGTTCAAGCAGAGTTTGATGAAGCTGTACGGGATTATGTGTATACGGCACGTCATCCAGTTATCGCCGAAATTGTTTTTGAGAGAGTGCTTAGGAATCCAGAAGAGCGATACGATGCTTTCATTAAGTGCTTACGAGAACTAAACATAGGATACTCGGCGGATCGTCTTGCATACCTTGAAATGATACGAGGTCGAACCTTGATGTCGCTTTTCCCTAATCACGACATGGTAACTGGTATCTATGACGTAGCGAAAAGTCACGTTGGGGTTGATGGTGCGTTGCTGCATCAAATGGCTATTTATGAGATGAACAGACCTAATGGAAGCCTTCTGAAAAGTGGCGAGCTTCTAGGACAGGCAACTCAACTTCTTCCCCATGATTACAGCATCATTCACTCATTGGCAGAACATAGTCTTCGCAGTGCTGAGTTAGCCCGTACTAATTTGGAAAAGGAAAAACATCTTCGCCAAGCATATGCGATAGCAAAAAAGCTAAAATCTAATCGGCCTGACAATGTTCACGGCTACCACACAGCAATAAAGGTCAGTCTTAAAAACTTAGAAGGGGCGTTGAATGCCCTTGACAATGATGGATCAGAAACTACTGCTGAGGATGCAGTGAAGAACACAGAGCGTGATCTGTTTGATGGTTTGCAGAGATTTCCGGGCGACGCCTATCTTCTGGAAGCAGAAGCGCAGCTTGCACGTCTGTTGGCTGATTCTGGCAGAGTTCTAACTGCCCTTGAGAAAGCATTTGCTGGAAATCACAGAAGCAGTTTTATTGCCGCACGATTGTCGCAACATTATACAGCTATTGGGCATCTTGATCAAGCCAAAGAGGTTTTGGAGAAAGCGTTAGACGCCAATCGAAATGAAAGGCGGTTACATTATGCTTACGCCAAACTACTCATTGATCTAGGTTCATCAGATGGTAGCCTACTCGCTTATCATCTGCAACGTGCTTTTACTCCCGGAGATTCAAACTATGACGCTCAGTTACTTTATGGTCGTCAACTCTACCTGAACGGCGAATATGATGCCAGTCAAAGCATTTTCCGTGTGCTAGGGAATGTACGAGTCGGAGCCGACCTTAGAAATAGAATATCTTATCCCCTGGGACGCCTGTTTCACGGCATGATTGTATGGGTGGAAGCCAACTATTGTTTTGTTGTCAATGATGGTGCAAGCGACAGAGTATACACGCATAGAAACAATGTTGACGAAGATATTTGGAGACAACTCCAATCGCAGTCACGGGTAACTTATCAAATTGGCTTCACGCTGCGTGGCGTCAATGCCTACAATCTCAAGATGGAAGTTTAGAAGATTTCTACTATATAGCGGAAGTAATTCTACTGCCATTATTCTTGCGTTGTAGACCGAGTTTTGTACGAGCAGAAGCGCGACGCGGGATTGCTGCCGGACTTGCGATGTGCCTTCTGCAACGGGCTGTTCAGGTCTTGCGCGGGGCGCGAGATGCCCCAAAGTCAGGAAATGAAATGGGTGAATAGATCGTAACAACGTACACCCCGCTCTTTTTAGCCCCATACAGGACTTCATTGCGAACAATAAAAGCCGACGACCGCTCTCTATGGTCACCGGCTTTTATTATAGCAGCCGCGAAAAAGCAGCAGCGATTTTGCGGCAAAGCAGCAGCGGCCTCTTCGTGGGTTAGGCCAAGCGCCCCCCCCTGCACCCCCCTCTTCTCACTCGTGGGTTCCGCTCTCTGCACACTCAGAAGCGTGATCCGGCAGCGTCAGGTATGTCCCAGCACATTTCCACCCGTCCGTAGATAGTCCGCGAAGTATTCCGGCAGGCCCACCGCAAGCAGCCGTGAACACGCGGCCTCCACATCATAAGGCAGGCGGATTTGCTCGGTTGCCACCCGGTCGCCGTCAATGGTCAGAACACAGTACCCGGCGCGGGGATCGCCGTCTTTGGGCCTGCCAACGCTGCCCGTGTTGACAAAATGCACCCCATCCACGACGCGGTGATAAGGAACGTGCGTATGGCCGAACACAATGATGTCGGCATGAGCGTCATTACGCCCCCCTGCCGTGAACTTCCGCAGGTATGCCTCGGAGCGGGTCTCGAACAGATATTCCGTTGTGGAGGCGGGGGAGCCATGACAAAGCAGCACGCGCTGGCCTTCTACTTCTAGGCGTATCTCACGGGGCAGTGTCCGCAGCCAGGCCTTATTCTCGTCCGCAGTATGCTTCCGCGTCCACAAGAACGAAATATCGCTCATCTCGATGTCAAAGGGCTTAACATAGTTGCAGCCGCAGTCGTTCTTGTTGAAGCCGACGCCCTCATCGTAGTTGCCCATGATTGTCGGGCAGTATAGGAACATCACTAACTCCTGCGCTTCGTTTGGCTCCGAGGCATAGCCTCCCAGGTCTCCCAGGCAATACACACCATCGTAATCGTTGTCCCGGATGTGGCTTGCGACCTCACCCATCGCGGGGAAGTTCGCGTGAATGTCCGAAAATATCGCCAGGCGTGTTGTCATACTGGTTTCCTTCCAAAAGTGAGCTGTCTGTCACAGCCCAAACCTCAAACGCCAACAATGGAACTCCGACGTTCCAGGGAAATGGTATCACGCCAAATGCCATTCATCTTCCCAATGCGCTCCCGCTTGCCGATCTCGCGGAAGCCATGACGCAGATGCAAAGCGAGGCTTGCCGTGTTCTCCGGGAAAAGGCTTGCTTGAAGCGTCCAAAAACCTTGCTCCTCTGAGTCCTTGATCAGAGCGATCAACAGAGCAGCCCCAACGCCCTGCCCCCGGCTGCTTTGACTGACATAAACACTGACCTCCGCCACGCCTTCGTAGACGCAGCGGCTAGAAACGGGACTTAACGCAGCCCAGCCGATGACGTTTTTCTCAGTGCAGGCAACAAACCTTCCCTCGGTGAGATGCAGGGTATCCCACTGTTCCCAGGTGGGTGCATCTGCCTCAAATGTGGCATCGCCTGTTGCGATGCCCTCCAAATAGACAGTGCGTACTTGTTCCCAGTCACCTGGTTTCATTCTCTGGATTGTGCAGGTTTGCATCGCTTGAAACTGTTTCTTTATCTGTCGCTTTCTTTATCCGCTGCTCTTTTCATCTTCCTGTTTGATCTCGATCAGAGCTTCGCACAAGTCGTTCGGCGCACCCTGCGCGTGTTCTTCGCCGCCTCGGATCGCTTCGTGCAGTTCTGTTCGTCTAAAGCGGAAACGCCTCTGTGACGGTTGGCCCTGCCCCCCCGAAATAGCGCCGCTGGAAGTAAAAGGCGACATTTACCAGACCGATCAAAGCAGGCACTTCTACTAATGGCCCAACCACAGCGGCGAATGCCGCTCCCGAATTGATGCCGAACATGGCAACAGCCACCGCAATGGCAAGCTCAAAGTTGTTGCCCGCCGCCGTGAACGCAAGGGTCGCGGATTTGGAGTAGTCTGCGCCGAGCCTGCGGCCCATGAAGAACGACACCAGAAACATAAACGCGAAGTAAACGACCAGAGGGATTCCGATCCGCACTACGTCGAAGGGAATGCGGACAATATACTGGCCTTTGAGCGAAAACATGATGACAATGGTGAACAGCAGGGCAACCAGCGTGATTGGACTGATGCGCGGGATAAACTGCCCTTCATACCAATTGCGCCCTTTGGCCTTAACCAGCACGAGCCGCGTCAGCATTCCCGCGAAGAACGGGATGCCTAAATAAATCAGCACACTTTGGGCAATCGCGCCCATGCTGATGTGGGATAAGTCCACACCCGCAAAATGAACGCCAAACAGCGGCGGTAGCACTTTGAGGAACACATAGGCGTACACCGAGAAGAACAAGACTTGGAAGATGGAGTTCAGAGCGACTAGTCCCGCCGCATACTCCGAGTCCCCGTTGGCAAGGTCGTTCCAGACCAGAACCATTGCAATGCAGCGGGCCAGACCGATAATGATCAGGCCGACGGCGTACTCCGGCTTGTCGGGCAGCAGCAGCAGAGCCAGCGCGAACATGAGCAGCGGGCCGATGACCCAGTTTTGCACGAGGGCCAGTCCCAAGATGCGCGTGTTGCGAAAGACCTTGCCTAATTCCTCGTACTTGACTTTTGCCAGAGGAGGATACATCATCAGGATCAGGCCGACGGCAATAGGAATGGATGTCGTGCCGACCGAAAGATGGGTGATGCTTTGCGAAACGCTCGGCACAAAGAAGCCCAGTGCCACGCCCAGCAGCATCGCCAGAAAAATCCAGCCTGTCAGGTATCGGTCTAGGAACGAGAGCCGGCCTGTCACCGACGGGTGGCAAGTCGAAACCGTCACAGCAGGGTTGTTCATATCTTGATCTTTCCTTGATTCCTCACTTTAGCAGCAGCCAGGGCCGCAGCCGCAGCCCGCGTCGGCTCCTGCGAGCATTGGTAGACTAGGCAGGCACGACTCTTTGGCGAGGCAGTCCGTGTGTTTGGCGGCGAGGCTGATAACAACAGCATCCTCCGTGACCACATAACCTGCAACGGGGTACTGAGAAAGAGCAGCGTCCTCGTACTCGATCTCCATATCCAAATCCTCCCCAATAGGCAGAACGCCTTTGGCCTCGGCCAATTTCAGCACGGCGACCATCTTGCCTGCCATCAGGCGGTGATCGGTGTCATCGCCAAGCCATGCTTGCAACTGACAGGTCTGAACCGTGTGCAGCTTGCCGCCGCAGTCAATGAACTTCTTGGTGACGTGGCCGACTTCGGTGATGTGGAAAGAGACCGGAACGGTGCTATCGCCGGGCAGAGTGAGGTGGAACTGCTTATCGGGATGACCTTGTAATAGGCCGCTAAATTGACTGAGTTTCATGGTGTTTCTTTCTAATCATTGCAGCTATCGCCGCTCTTGTTGTCAGGAGTGAGTTACACCCCCCTGAAATCTGGAACGGCAGGCTTTCTCTGCCGTTCCTTCTTCGCTACTGTCAGTTGCAGCAGGCCGCGCCGTCCGAGGGTTGAGCGCAACAAGCTGGCCCGCCGCCTTTGCCTGTGCCGATACCGCACAGCAGGCTGACTCACCTGCCGCCTTGCCGCCCGCCTCGAAATGATTGTCTTCTTCATCGCTCATCTCGTCGAGCAGAATGTAGACCTCCCAGCCGTTGCCGTCGGGATCAGTCGCCCAAACTTTGTCTTGGCGGGCATAGCAGCAGGTCGTATCGCCCTCATCAAATGTCGCCAGGCCGGAGACCAAAAGCCGTTCCCGCGCCGCCTGTACCTCCTCGGATGTGCCGACCTGAATGCCCAGGTGCGAGAGCGCACCTGTACCTTCGGCGGGAGTGAACTCCTGCAAAGCCAGCTTGAGCGGTGGGGCCGCCACATCAAAGTTTGCGTAGCCAGGACGCCGCTTGTGGGCCGCCATGCCGAAGAACGCCTCATAGAAGGCGACTGATCGCTCAATGTCGCGCACGTTCAGCGAGACATGCGTTTTGGGAAGAAAGCCGCTTGTTGTCGGCGCGGCGGAAGTTTCAGCAGCAGTCATTGTTGTTAGGCCCTTTCTGGTTGTCAGCAAATTGCTCGGTAGTAGATTGCTCGGTTAGGTAGGCGGCAAGCATCGCCACGGCGTTCCGATTAACGCCACAAATCATGTTTTTGCCCCGCCGCTCCATTGTGATGAGTCCAGCCAGTCGCAACTCTTTGAGGTGGAAGGACACGGAGGACGTGATCTTGTCCACGCCTGTCGCCTGGCAGCAGACTTCGCCAACCGTCGGCCCCAAAATTGGGCGCACATCGCCGGTGTCTTCCACAGCCACAGGACAGCAGCAGTCTCGCAGGAACTCGAAGATGCGTAGCCGAGTGGGATCACCCAGGGCCTTAAACATTACGGAAATGTCGTTAATTTCTGGCATCGTTTAGTCATTTCTTAATTTATAGAAGTGTTGATAAGATGATAGCATACGACATCCGCATTTGTCAACCATGATGCAACAAAATAAATTGAGAATTGACACAAACATGATAAGAACGAGTTGCCGAGGTGGAACAGCAGGGCGCGGAAGTGTAGGAGTGCGGCGGTGAGTATGCGTAGTAATTTGTCTCAGATGTCGTCTTGCGGGAATTGAGATATATTGTGAAACCAGAATGCCAGCGTAGTTCCCTAATGGCTGCGTGGTTCCTTCTTCCAGTTTGTTTTGACGCTTGGAGATGCTTCCTGCTCGGTTGCTGCGGTTCGCATATGCTAGGTGTCTATCTGGCTCTGTTCGGGGCTAAGGCACTCGGCGCGGGAAAGCCGCTCATGGCCGGGATTACACTTCTTTCCACTGGCTGCGGCTATTGGTGTCTGTCGCGGCGCTTCGCAAAAGGCTGCTGCATTGATAGCTGCTGCCTGGCCTCCGTGTGTTCTCCGCCGGAAAAGAACTTTCCATAATGACGTTTATGGTGCAATTTTTTTAACTGAAAAAGCCGTAAGGTAGAGCATGAGCGAGATACCGATTACTCTATCCACGATCACTTGCCCCGGCTGTGGCTTCCAAAGTCAGGAGCGGATGCCGGAAGATGCTTGCACTTGGTTTTATGAGTGCAGAGGCTGCGGCGAACGCTTGAAGCCCAAACCGGGCGATTGCTGTGTGTTCTGTTCCTATGGTGATGTACCTTGCCCCCCGATGCAGGCCGGGGCGGTCAGCGCTTCCTGTGCTTCGGCGGCTGTGGAGGTCGCCCCATGAACAAAAGGTTCCTGCCGCTCGTTGGCGGCGTGGTGGCCGCTGTCGCCGCGTCCTCCTGCTGCATCCTGCCACTTGGCCTCGGCGTTGCGAGTGCCGGATCGTTAAGCCTCGACGCGGCACTCGCTCCCTGTCGCCCTTACCTCATTGCCCTTACCCTGCTCATGCTGGCCGGGGCTTTCTATCCCACCTAGCGCCCTCAAAAAACAAACTGTGACGCGGACGGCTGCGCGACGGCAAAAACGGTTCAGGCACGACGGTTATGCTTGACGGCGGGGCGGAACGTGGCGCTTCGCTGGCTTTGGCTGTGGTCTGGTGAGCATCATAAACGGCACGGCGCTGGGGCATAGCTGGCATGGCATACAGTGTTAAGACGGAGTAAAGGGCTGCTTTGGCAAAAAATCCGAGTCATTGGGTTGGGTAAAGTAGGCTCGAAAAAAACTTTCGCGAACCCCTTGACTCTCTATCTAGCTGGAAGGTGTAGACTCAGTTCATGGAAGCAAACTGGAACCATCCGACGTTGAAAATTGGCGAGGTTGCAAGACGGTTCGGCCTCAATGTCCATACCCTCTGGTATTACAAGGGCTTGGGCCTTCTTCCCGCTGCGCGTAGGGAGAGCGGCTACCGAGTTTACTCGGAGGCTGACGCGGAACGGCTCGCCTTTGTCCTTCGGGCAAAACGGGTGTGGGGAAAACTATTTGCCCACGCCCATCCACAAGAAGTATGCGCGGGCGGGTAGTTCACAACAACAAGGCGACCCGCTCTATTGTTGGAGTTTCATAACACCTTGCAGAATGTGAAGTAGAACTCCCGGAACGCGGCTCCTGTGCGGAAAACACCAACCGATAGAAGCCGCGTTCTTTTTCTGGTAGTGGCTCAGTGCCGACAGTTGTGGGATTTTGGCTGGCAACAGAAACGCCTTTAGAAGCCGTCAAAATTGAGAGTTTTTGTGGCCGCCCACTCCACCACTCCAAAATTAGAGTGGCAAAAACCGTCGGCATTGAGCCACTACCAGAAAATGATTGTTCAGACAGCACTTGACATCCGTTTCTTAATGACCCATAATACTTCTATCTGTATCGAAGTTTTTTGGAAGATGACTGTTTTCTATGGATGAAGTGTTGCCAATTCTCCGCGCCCTGGCCGATCCGACACGCCTTGCCGTGTTTCAGTGTATTCGGGAGTGCGGCGGTGCGGCTTGCTACGACACCTGCACGGGCCTCTGTGACGGCGGATGTGCGGGCGGTGTGGCGGTCTGTGATGTACGCTGCCAGATTCCGTGTGCGCCCAGCACATTGAGTCACCACTTGAACACGCTGCGGGACGCTGGGTTGATCGAGACCCATAAACGTGGGCGTGAAGTCTATGCCGCCATTCGACCAGAAGCAGTGATGAAGATTAGCGCGTTTTTCTCTCTCAAAACCAAGTAGCTGATTATGTTACTTATGAGTTGGTTTTGGGACAAGCAAGCCGAAATCTCCGACCAATTTGGTCGGAGATCGGGAATCGTGAAGTTAGAAAGATCGGAAGATGGCAGTTTCTTTACAACAGAGCAATCGAGAGCGTATATCCTATACCAAGCCAGTTTTGGTTGTCTTGGCAGCTCTCCTCATCATTAGCATTCTGATTTGGCAGGCGGTGACAGCCAGCGGGATGCCTGACCCGACGAGCAAGGGGATCAGCCCTGCTGCGATGATTCTCAGCACCGGCGTACTTGTCTTCCGCGAAGGGCTTGAAGCGATACTCGTCTTAGCCGCAGTGACGGCAGGCATGGCAAGGGGAAAGCAGAAAGACTATCTGCGGGCGGTTCCGGTCGGCGCGTTCCTGGCGTTCTTGGCAACCCTCGTGACATGGTTCGTGGTTGTGGCAATCATCTCCCACGTCAACGCACCAGAGATGGCGATCCAGGCGGCAACCGGGCTGCTGGCAATCGTCGTGCTGCTGGTCGTGATGAACTGGTTCTTCCATAAGCTCTACTGGACGGGCTGGATCGCCAACCACAGCAACCGCCGCAAGCGCCTTATGGAAACCGCAACCGACTCCCGCTCGGCAACTTTCCTCGGCCTGGCCCTGCTTGGCTTCACGGCCATCTACCGGGAAGGTTTCGAGGTTGTTCTGTTTCTCCAAGATTTACGGCTCAAAGCTGGGAACGTCTTAATCCTGGAAGGGGCGGCAATCGGGCTGGCTCTAACGCTGATCGTGGCGGCACTCACCTTCACCGGGAACAAGTTCCTGCCGTACAAAAAGATGCTGGTCGTCACAGGCGGACTGCTGGGCGTCGTGCTGCTCGTGATGGTAGGGGAAAGCATCCAGGAGATGCAGCAAGCTGGGTGGCTGGCGACAGCGCCCGTTAATCTTTCCGTTCCGGGCTGGATGGGTCTGTGGTTCTCGATATTCCCGAACGTGCAAAGTCTGACCGCACAAGCGGGGGCGGCGGCGCTGGTGATCGGCTCTTATGTGCTGGTTCCCCATGTGAGCGCGTGGCGCTCCCGGAACCGCAAAGATACGCTCTGCGGTAGTTAAAAGCGAAAGGAAAAAGTATGTCAACTTTAGCGCTCCCTCTAAGGGCTGGAAAAATCAGGGTCGTGCGACGGTCGCGTGTGGCGGTGCATCCGCTCCTAGCTCCGAAACGACTGTTGCAACTAGCGCTGATCGCACTTGTCGTAGTTCCTATTCCGAGTGATGATGGCCCTTTCAAGCCTCATGCGACTGCCGTTGCACAAGCAAGAATTACGCAAGTAAAACCCGCCGTGTCTGTGGTGGTAAAGGTCAGCCGATGAACCCCGCAAGCCCGGCCATTGCTCCCGCCCGCGCTATGCAAGCTGCGCTGCGTCTGGAAGTCCTCACAATCGGCTGGATGGTGATCGAGGCGTCGGCCTCTATTGGCGCGGGGGCTGTGGCCGGAAGTGTGCTACTGCTGGCCTTCGGCGTGGATAGCATTATTGAGCTGGTCTCGGCGGGCGTCCTCTACCATCGGCTTCGTAAGGAGGCGGACGGCACGGCAAATGCTTCGGCAATCGAAGCCTTAGAGCATCGCGCCGCACGAATAGGGGGCTATCTTCTCTATGTCCTTACCGCCTATGTCGTGCTGCAATCCGGCTACGGGCTGCTGCATCACCATACAGCGGAAACCTCTCCTGTCGGCCTCGCCGTTGCGCTCGTGGCCGCGCTCGGTATGCCCATCCTAGCGCGGGCCAAAATCCGGGTCGCAGATCGGATCGGCAGCAGGGCGCTCCGGGCCGACGCGATGGAGACCTTTACCTGCGGTTTCCTGTCATGGGTGCTGCTGGCCGGGCTAGTCGCAAACGCCCTGCTCCATTGGTGGTGGTTGGATAGTGTGGCTGCACTCGCGTTGCTTCCGTTCCTCGTCAAAGAGGCCCGCGAAGCAATGGAGGGTGGGTGTAGCTGCGCCGCTGATTAGAAGGCATCCATGAAAACCCTACAACGGAGAGCATTTACACTCATTGAACTGCTCGTCGTGGTTGCTATTATTTCAATCCTTGCTGCCATTTTGTTTCCGGTCTTTGCGAAAGTACGAGAGAAAGCACGACAATCAGCCTGCTCCTCGAACGAAAAGCAGCTTGGTCTCGCCATCATCATGTATGCTCAAGACGGTGACGAACTTCTGCCGCCCACCCAAGCTACCGACAATACGCTCTGGCCCACTCTCCTCGATCCCTACGTCAAGAGTAATCGCCTTCGTGTTTGCCCCGATGACGGCGCGGCCACAAGCTCTTATGGTCTGAATGAGTTGAACTTTGTTGACCTCACCGATACGATGCACCCGCCTATCCAGGGCCTCGCTACCTCTCAGACTCCCGCCGACACCGTGATGCTTGGAGAAGTTGGAACAGGTACGCTGGGGAACCTGAACGACTTGCAAACGCCGCGCCTTAATGCCTTCAAGTTGACTGCACCAGACGTGGACTTAAACGATAATGCTGACGCCCGCCCGTCGGCGCGGCACACAGACCGTGCCAATATCGCTTTCATGGATGGACATGTCAAAGCATTGAGGCCGGAACAGTTCTATACCGGCCAGACCCCATCGGATAAGTGGTTCACTCCATAAACTACTGGACAACAGGCAGCATTAGATGTATCCCGGCACGTTCCCGCCTGTCCTCAGATAGTCTGCGAAGTATGCCGGAAGGCCCGCCGCAAGCCTCCATGAACATGCCGCCTCCACATTATAAGGCAAGCGGATTTGCTCGGTTGTCACTTCGTCGCCATCAATGGTCAGGACACAGTACCCGGCGCGGGGAAGGTTGCCGCCGCATCGCGTCAGAACGCCTGATACTGGCTGAAACAGGGCTGATCCTGCGTGTTCTGAATGGTGACGCCGTATCTTTCCCACTTGGCTTGTCCGTCGGCGAAGCCATAGTTGGCCCCCTGCTGGTGCCGCTCGCTGGCAGACGCGAATGAGGTGTTTGGGATAGGTACGCACGTCGCGTTCGGCGGGGGCGTGTTGCCTTCCACTTGACCGGCGTAGCCGCTCACATCGTAAATCTCGCCCAACCAGGGATGGATATGCACATCGCAGAACTTACCGTTGCGCTCCACCAGGTAGATGGTGCTGGCCGGCTCCTGCACCTGAGCGAGCGTCGCGCCGAACAGGAAGTAGGCGTTGATAAGATATGAGGTGACGCCCGGAAAAGGCGTACTCGGATTGCCAGCGCAACCGGGGATCATGTTGCCGTGCGGGTCGGAGTCGTCGGGACACACGAAAAGCTGCTGTTGCAGGCTCGCCGTGTTGGTCGCGTTGCCCCGGCTGACGTAAGGCATGACCTTCTCGAAGGGTGAGCCGTAGTCGGTGCCTTCGTACTGGCCGTTGTTGTCGTCCACGGCAGGGTTGGCAGTGCCGGGGTGTTCCTACGGGTACTTCTCGTCGTAATCCTGGACGTATTGGGTGAGCGCCAGACCGATTTGCTTCTGGTTAGACAGGCAGGAGATAGCGCGGGCCTTCTCGCGCACCTGGGCGAAGACAGGGAACAGGATTGCCGCCAGCACCGAAATAATGGCGATGACGACAAGTAACTCGATCAAAGTAAAGCCGGGCGCAGAGCGGCGCGGTTGCGTTTGCATGATGATATTTTCCTTGTGTAACGGGTTGAAAAACGAAGAACGTCCTTCAAGCCGCACGGGGAGGCCGCTTAGGAACCATGATAGGGCAGGAGCGCAAAACGTCGCTGGCACCGGGAGGATACACTACGGAAACTGTCGGCAGTGCCAGCGCCGTGATACAGAAGAAACTGGGCAGGAAGTCGCGCCGGGGGTTGCTGCCTTGCGGCATGGCAGTGGGGGTTGGCGCGGGACTGCAAGAACAGGTACAACAGGCGGTGAGAGGGAAATGGGTGTGCCGGAAATGCGGGTTGCCGGGACAATTCGCCATGTGGCAGTGTCCGGGGCGGCAATAGCAAGGCAGCTTCGGAGCAGGGCGAACAACGGGGGCCGTAGCACGGATTGTTGCTTTAGTGGCGACCGACGCGGGGGCCTGGGCCTGAGCGGACGGCATGGCTGCCAGCAAAAGCAGAAGCGTCGCTACGACCCCGGAGACCCAATGCCACTGTTTAGTACGGAACATTTCAGCGCGATTATACCACGATACCTGCTGCTTATACTGGGATTAGTGCAAGTTGCCATGAGCGCCGTTACAAGACTCTGGTTTCAGCGTCGGCAGCAACTCAGCAACCAGTTCTGCAAGCTCATGGGCGCTTAACTTGTTCCGTCCGCAAGGTCTTTCACAAATAGAACGCACCTCTGGCCTCGTTATGCTTGGCCCGATTAGTAGCGTCAAAGAGCAGTCTCTACCTCATTTCGCCGAATGGCTGTCTGACTCAGGTTACACCATGCAAACCTTCGAGTCTCGCTCCTTCGGCGCGAGTGAAGGAACGTCGCACCATCACCACGAACCCAGCCAGACCATTGGCAGGCAGCAGCAGCAACGGCAGCAGCATGGGGATGTTTTCTCCCGCACTTCTTCTGTCGAAGAGGATTTCAGGTTTTGCGTGGGATGCGTGAGACCTCAAAATCGGGAAATGAGATTGGCGGATAGTTCGTAACAACGAGGCGACCCGCTCCGTACTTGATCCGCTTGGGTTCGTTCGTGGCAATGATGCCGGGCGCAAGACTTTCCAGCAGGGTTTTGAGGGCGGGGCGGTGAGTGTGTTCTGTGGCATCACCTTTGGCGGCGGCTTGGGAAAGTTGCTTGAAACAGAGGCCAAAGTGGGTCATAGATTAAGTATACAGGAGCAAGCGCCGCCCTGTCAAATAGCCGTGTTCAATCAGCCCCGTAGCGGCCTCTGTTGACGCTGCACAGGGCTTTTACGCTGTTCCGGGTATGTGATGCTCGTCTTAATGTCGCCCTGCATGGCGATCCTCTCTGAGCATAGCCCTGTGTCCGCGCGTTTCGGCTAAGTTCATTGCACCTAACAAACCTTCCGGTGAAGGAGGAACTTCTTCAACTCCGGTTGCTCGTAGAAGTTGATGAACAGTAAGAACGCAATGAAGGCAAAATATGTTATTCAGAAACTTCCAGTAATATGGCACAATTTTAGCGAGTGACAACAATTCTATAAGAGTATCATAAGAGCCTCAGAACAAGATAGCTCTTAGAAAGTCAGGCAAAAATGGCACGAGCGAAACTACCGCTGCAAGAAATTGAGACCTACGCGCAGAACATCGGAGATACCATCCGTGACTGCTTGCTCATCCTAGATCGGGAACTATACGTCAAGTCCGCCAACCGTGCCTTCTACAAGACCTTCCAAGAGATACCCGAAGACACCGAAGGCTGCCTTATCAGCGAACTTGGCAATGGTCAGTGGGACATTCCTCCGCTCCTCGCCTTGCTGCGTGAGATCGTCCCCACTAAAGGCCATTTTGACGATTACGAAGTCACCCGCAACTTTCCCTACATCGGGCAGAGGACCATGCTCCTCAACGCCCGCAAGTTGTACCGCCCTGGCGACCGCACCGTGCTAGTTGTACTGGCAATCGAAGATATTACCGAGCGCAAGCAGGCAGAAGCGAAACTAGCGGCAGAACATCAGCGGGACCGACGGATCGCGGCGACGCTGCAACGTGCCTTGCTGTTCATGCCCCGCGAGAACGCTTTTCCTGGCATGGAAGTCAAAATGCTCCATGAAGAAGCCTCCGAGGAAGCCTTAGTGGGCGGTGACTTCTGGGACATCTTCGCTTATGGTAACGGCCATGTGGCCCTTGTGATTGGCGACGTGATGGGGCATGGGCTGACCGCCGCCGTATTCACAGCGGAATTAAGGTTCATTCTGCGGGCGTTCCTGCGTGAACATGAACAGCCGTCATTGGTTCTGAACCGACTTAATGCGTATATCAGTCAAAGCCATCGCTTGTTCCGAGAGGGATTGAACGATGAAGGGGACGAGGCTCCCGTCTGTTTAACTTTAGCTGTTTTCCAGGCCGCGACTGGGGACGGCCAAGTTGCCTGTGCCGGAATGGAGCCGCCGCTGATCGCCCGCGAAAGCGGTGCCGTGGAAGCCGTAGAGGTTCAAGGAGCGCTACTGGGCATGGAGGCGGATCAAGAGTACCAATCGGCTCCTTTTCATTTGGAACATGGCGACACGATTTTGATGACGACGGATGGGATCACCGAGGCGCGGCACGATAAAGAGTTTTTTGGCAGTGACGGTCTTCGGCGGCTGGTGCAAGAAACAAACTCTGCTGGACCCCTGGAAGTGCGGGCGCAAGCCATCCTGGCGGGAGCGCGGGCCTTTGGGCAGGGAAGTTTTCGGGACGATGTTTGCCTTGTCCTCGCAAGGCGTCAGTAGCCCTGAGACAAGGCAAGAGGCCACTTTCCGCCGGATCACCTTCTGATGCTTGAAACAATAAATGGCTCTACAAAATCGGCCCCGGTGTGTTACACGATACTGTTGCACTGCTTCTGAGACCTGACGCCCACAAGTCGCGCAAGTGGCAGGGACATCCGCAGGAGAATGAGGCGCATGAAAATTAGGCTCAGGAGGAGTAGAAAAAGAAGGTTCTGGAACAGAAGATTGTGCCACGGGTGTTGCAGGCTCGGTCTTGCTCCTGACTAGCAGCAGAGACTCTGCGCCAGGCCACAGAAAAAGCACGGGCAATTGCCGTTGAAGTGCATCAGAGCGTAGCCGAGATGAAATCCTTAATCAGCCAATCTTAATCTGGCCGAGCGTAAGCATTGTTACAATAAGCATTGTTACAATGGGTATAACCGGCACAAAACAATTCACTGAAAGTAGGAAGCAACATTATGATATTGCGGCTCTCGCTGGATTTGCCCCAAGACGAGAACTATGCTGGAACAGCACGGGTTCTCAGTCGGTCCCTGCTGGAATACATCAAGGTAACGAAGCCCATCATTGACGACGTAGAGATCATCGTCGGAGAACTGTGTTCCAACGTCATCCGCCACGCCCAGTCAAAGGAAAAACACTTCCTGGTCAATCTGGAATACTACAAACCCCAGGTCGTCATCACGGTGACGGACGCAGGGAAGGGCTTCACCCAGGAGGACGTGCTCCCCGTCGGCACCTCGCGTCCCGACGGTGAGGGTGGGGAGCGCTTTGGCGGCTGGGGGCTGTCTCTGCTCGAAGGGGTGTCGGACAAAGTGGATTTCACCGTGACTGACCCGCACGGTACGACGGTGCGCGTGGAGAAGAAACTGCACTACGAAAGCGTAGGGGACGCAAAGGAGGCCGCCGAGATGGATAAGACCAGTGCCGGCGCAGTGACGGCGAGTAAAGAGTAACCTTCGTAGGCCGGGCGTTGTTGTCTAGGGCTTTATCTCAGACGGCTTCAACCCGATCAATGACCTCAAAGGTGCATTCTTGGCCTCTGACTTTAGCGGAAACTCTACACACGGTTTTTGATACTGAAGAGCAGATGTTGTAATTCCCCATTCCGCCGCGTTATCTCATGCCAGAGCGCGTCTCGCTCACGCACAAGGCGGGTCAGTTCCAGTTGACAGGCGAGGTAAAGAGCGCATTGCGCCTTGACTTCTTCCAGATGACGCCGGGCAACATACTTCTTCTGGACGCCGCCGCTGTCTCGCCACATGCGGTAAAAGTAGGGGCCATGCTTGCTGCCTGTCTGACAACGGCATCTTGCTTTCCCGCAGCAGATGAGCTGAATGACTACTGTACCCGCAACGGCTCCGACAGAGAATAGGCGTCCAAAATTGCAGCGGCGGGAGACACCCCGGCAAGAGTGCAGGCCATTGGCATAGCCTGTTCGCCGCGCCATTCTGCTTTTCTTTGTCGCCTGCTCTCATACAACGCCCGCCCCTGTTCGCAGACTTGTTGCGGTTCCTCACTCAGCGCCCTGGATTGCTCGCCAAGCACTTCTGACTGAGAGATAACATTTGCGGCGTCTTTGAAGACGGCGCGGGATGTGTCTAAGTTTTCACCTGTGCGGAAACGTAGCTCTTCACGGCGGGATGCTTCGCTCATAGACTGTCCCCGGCATTCCTTAACCATCCCAGCTTTCCGCTCTATGGTCTTGCTACTTGGTTGACACGCTGCTATTTCTGTGTTCCGTTTCTGCTGAGGAGTTCTGCGATGGCTTGACGCATCTCCCCAGTCAGTTGCCGCTGTTCTTCTGTTGCCACACACATCTGCTCGGCAGCTTCTCGCAGTTGTTTAGCGGCCTGCCGTTCGGCTCCGCTGGTTTCCCGCTTGTCTTCGGAGACTTCACGCTCGCCCTCGGAAACTCACCGCTGGTTCTCCCCCTCGTGCCGGTCTTGTTCATTAGCTTGTCGGTCTTCTTCCCGATCTTCCTCTGCGGCCTGCCGCATCCCTTCGCCGCTCAGGACTTGCTCTTGTTCTATCTCGCGCTGATGGGCTGCCGCCTGGTCATCGTTTGGCATGGTCATCCTCCCGGTACTTGAACCTGTGCTAAATGCGTCAAGCAAAAAGTTGTTTCACTCTGGGAAAAGCGGGTGGCCGCCTTTGTCTTTGCCTGCCTTGATGAACAAGTAGACAAGGCTCGCCTCCTGATAGGCAAGGCGAGCCTGAGCCATCGCTAAAGGCTTGGATGGAACAGTTGACCATTCTGCATCTTGGTATAAGCTACACCAGGCATGGAAGGTCGTAACGTAGTGGTTGTGAAGACACGCAAGTTGAAAAGCGGATAAATCGGGACTGGCCCTTAGCGTCTGCTGGTTTTCCATGCCGTGTTCCCCTATCAGTTGGGCATATACGGCGAGGCTTGTTAAAGCCGTGGGTGTTGTGGTTTAGTATACCCTGCTTGCTTTTCTTGACATACAAATCTCTGTTTAGGCCCTTTTTCCTATTGGGAACATCACGGGAACAGCGATGAAAGAGGAAGTTAATGAGGGGAGGAAGGTATGAGCGAACAGGAAACGATTGCATGGCTTCGGGAACTGACATGGCAAGTTCAAGAAATGGTGGTAAAGTCGCAGCAGTATCTTGAAGCAGCACGATTTGCCAATATGCTTCATTTGCCACTTTCAGCGAGCTACCTTCCGCCGTACAGGAAGGTCAGGCGGTTCTCTTGCAAGCACACGCGCTGACATTCTAGCCTTTTGTGGCTGTTGAATTGGCGACCTCTAGCGGATTTACCCAAAACGCTGCATTTAGGGGTTGACTTTTCGTGCAGGAATGCCTATAATAATGTCTGTCTACCCCCCAGGGGGGTAGGTGGATCAGGATGTAAGAAGAACTCATGTCCCATCGCCAAGAGCCAGTAGGTGAAAACATTGCCAAGCGGCTGGCAAAAATCGCCGGTCATGCAGAAAGCCTGAAACGGTTTTGGGATGATGGGCGCGAGTGCGACGAAATGTTGACGCAGGTTTCAGCCGTTCGCGCTGCGCTTGACCAGGTGGGCAAAATCATCCTGCAACATCATATTGAGCATTGTGTCGCCGAGGCTATTGAGCGCGGCCAAGCCGCAGAAGCCGTGCGGGACTTGAAGAAGTCACTTGATCGTTTGATTTAACCCGGTGGATTGTATTCGGTCGCAAAAACAGAAAGAACAAAATGGACTCCGGTAGTAGTCGGGTGCTTCCTAGTACGGGTAAGCACCGCCAAGAAAACATCAGCAAATCTGACCCGCTCGTGGTGATCCGAACTTCCGACAGCATCTCCTTGTAACCCCGCTGTCGCCTAGCCCGCTTCCCACGATCCTGGTCGTGAGGTAAAGCGAGACTGCGGCGATGGTAGCCCGCTGGAATCCCCTTCCAGCTTGCTTATCTCCCTCTTTGTCTTTCCCAACCTCTCTGCGCGTCCAAGCCTTCGGGCCTGGCGAGGCGGGCGTCTTGACGCCTATTTATTCACAGAGAAAGGCGGAAGCCATGCGCTTCCATACGTTTTGGCATACGCTCGGCAACACGTTCACGCCCGCCCTCGGCCACTTTGACGTGCAGGTAGTTATCCGGCTGGTGCTGACGTTCATCCTGTGCGGAGCCGTTGGCCTGGAACGCTCCAACCATGAGCGGGCCAGCGGGCTGCGGACGCACATCCTGGTCGGCTTGGGAGCCTGTCTCATCACGATGGCAGGGGCCTACGGCTTCGCCGGTATGTGGCCGGAGCGGAACCCGTTGGTGCTGGCGACGTATGTTGTCTCCGGCATCGGCTTTCTGGGAGCCGGGGCAATCCTGCGGCACGGGACGAGTATCCGTGGGCTGACTACGGCGGCTACCCTTTGGGGATCGGCAGGCGTCGGGATCGCGGTCGGCGCGGGCCTCGGCGCGATGGCGATAGCGACTGTGCTTCTCGTGCTGTTCACGCTCGTCCCACTCAAACGCTGGGAAGAACACCTGCGCTCGAAGCTGGACGCAGGCGACCTAGCGATCCACCTAACTGATGAGCGGGAAGCGGTCGGCAAGACACTGACGGCCCTGAGCAGATTGGGCGTGACGGTGAAGCGAGCGACAGTGACGCCGGGCGCGGGAGAGACAGCGGTGCTGCGCGTGGACTTGGTGCGGGCGATGCGGCCCGAACAGGTTCCGCCGCTGGTCGAAAGGCTCCTGGCCCTCAAATATGTGTCCCGTGTGGACACTACCGACCTGAACCTGGACACCCAAGAGGAAGAGGCTCAGGACGAAGATGCTGTGGACATGGTGGATTATGACGTGCCGCAGGAGGAAACGCCGCAAGGGAATGGCGATGCCATACCCGCAGGTGAGACTGGCGTACCCCCTCTCCGGCCTCAATCCGTAGACGAGGAAACCAGTCAGTCGGTTAGCGTTAGACAGAACAAGTGAACAAGATTACGATGACAGGAGAGGAAACGGCCATGACAAACCTGATCTGGACTTTGGATAATGAGGGTCGCCCAACGGCCATTTGGAACACGCCGGCTTCGGCACACTCATTCTTGGCGCAATCATCCTCGGCTCGATGGGCCGCAGCACAGTCGGCGCGTCCGGTCGTTCGCACCCTCATACAAGCAGGGGCGACTCCCTTCCGCCTCAGCCTGGCTACCGCTCTCACCGCCTATTTCCATATCCAGTGTGCTTTTGCACGGTGAAGCCTAGTTTCATTCAGCGTACCCTTTGGGCGGCGCAGATTTCTAAGACAATTTAATGAAAGGAGGCAATCCTCAATGAACAACACTAACATCACCGAAACGCCGCTAGAAGTGCTACCCAAAGGCATCGCCGTCCGTTCTTCCTGGCAGCGCAGTGTGCTGACTTTTCTGCTGGTGGTCGGCCCTGGGCTAATCGTCATGGCTGCTGACAATGACGCCGGGGCCGTCTCAACTTATACCCAGGCGGGAGCGCAATACGGAACGCATCTGCTCTGGCTGCTCATTCTGCTGCTGCCGACCTGCTACTTTATTCAGGAGATGGTCGCACGGCTCGGCATCGCTACCGGACAAGGCCATGCGGCGATGATCTACCAGCGGTTCGGCAAATGGTGGGGCATCTTTTCCCCGATTGACTTGCTAATTCTGAACTTCCTAACGCTTGTGACTGAGTTTGCTGGTATCTCGCTGGCCGCCGCGCAGATGGGGCTACCCCCGGTGGTGGTTGTTCCGCTTGCGGCGCTTGCGCTGATGGCGCTGGTCACGACCGGCAACTACCGCCGCTGGGAGCGCATGACGATCACGCTTTGCCTGCTGAACCTCGCGTGGCTCGTGTTGGCATTTGTGTCGCACCCCAACGGCGGGGAAGTGGTGCATAGCCTGGTTGTGCCGAGCATTCCGCACGGCGGGCTGACCTCTGGCTTGGTGTTCACGGTGATTGCCATTGTCGGCACCACTATCGCACCCTGGCAGTTGTTTTTCCAGCAAAGCACTGTTGCCGACAAGAAGCTACGCTTCGCCGACTTAAAGTTCGCCCGGCTAGATACGTTTTTGGGGGCTTGTCTTACGGTAGTTGTCGCTGGGTGCATGATGCTGATTGGGGACGCCGCGTTCCGGCACCACATCCCGTTTGATGCGGATAACTTCGACCCAGCGAAGATGGCGGTTTCGCTGGGACACATCTTCGGCCCGTGGTTCAAGACCGGGATTTTGGTGTTGATGGTGGATGCTGCTATCTTAGGCGCAACGGCCATTTCGCTGTCATCCGCTTACGCTTACGGGGAAGTACGCGGGTGGTCACATGGTCTACAAAAGAGTGTCCGGGACGCTCCCGGCTTTTACGGCACCTATGTCGCCTGCGTCGCGCTCGCTGCTGGCCTCGTGCTGATCCCGCACGCGCCCTTGCAGCTTATCATCGTGAGCGTTCAGGTGCTGGCCGGAGTGATGCTGCCATCAGCGATCATCTTTTTGCAGCTTTTGTTGAATGACCGTGCGCTTTTAGGGCCGGAATGGGCAAATAAGCCCTGGAACAACGTGGTGAACTGGACAATCATCAGTGTGTTGTTCGTGCTGTCGCTGATTTTAGCGCTGCAAGTCATCGCACCCAACTTGTTCCCAGCATGACAGTTTTTACGGTTGAATGAAATACGATTGAGCGAAATAAGAATGGATAGAACAATGGAAGTATCAATGACATCGCAAACGACGACTAACCAGGATTTTCGCGTGGTGCATCCTCTGGACGACATTGTAGAAGAGAAGCGCAGCCCAGCGGGCCTCGGCGAAATGCCCATGAGCGGGAGCGTCAAGTTTCCCCTGTATGCCCTGCGAGGATACCTAATTCTGATCGGCGCGATGGTTTTCTACCGCGTTTTAACGCTGGCAGGCGCATTCAGTCATCACGCCCACTAGCTTGAGGCCAATTAAAAGTCCCCCCATGCGGGAACATGGAGGGACTCGGAGCCTGGTGTGGCTGTCTTCCACACGCTTATCCGTCGTGATACTACCATGCCCAGGCTCTTTCTGACACATTCATGCCATGACTATAATGAGGGGCATGAAGAAAGAGACACGATGCAGAACAAACAGATACAAAAAAACACGCAGGCAAGGGGTGCTTTCGTCTTTGCACTGCTGGGCTTCGGCCTTTCCGCAATCCCCGCGCTGGCACAAAAAGGCGGCGCTCCTGCTCCGCCGACTCAGCCGAACGTAAATCAGGCTGGCGTCAATCCTGGCGCAGCAGAGAAAACGCCCGGCGGTTCGACATCGCCTGGTGGGGCTGGCTTGCAAATTGTACCAGCTTCACCCGGCGATGCCAACACCTACAAGCTGGTGCCGGATGGATCAGGCGGCTTCAAGCTGGTTCCAGCGTCGGCTTCCGACACGAACACCTATAAGCTCGTGCCGATTGCGACACCCACTGTTCCGGTGCAGGCCCCGCCGCAGCAGATGTACGCGGGGTTCCAGGCCAGCACCATCACGCAGCATGTCTTCCCGTTTCATAGCCCGTATGCCGGGGCGCAAAGTTTTCTGTCCCGCAACGAAACGGAAACAACAGATACTTACACTATATATGTCGGCTACCGTCTGAACAGCCACTTAGAAGCGTATATAGACCCGGAAGTCTCACGGGGGCATGGACTCAGCACCGGATACGGCTTGGGCGGGTTCACAAACGGCGATGTCGTCCGCACTCCGACGCTGGATCAAACCCCATATCTAGCCCGCTATGTCCTGCGGGAAGTGATCCCAGTAGGCAAAGAGACCGAGTCGGTAGCTCAAGGTGAAGTGCAGCTTGCCGGGCCGCGCCCGACTCACCGGATCGTCATCTCCGGCGGCAAGGAGGCCGTTGCCGACCTCTTCGATGTCAACCGCTATGCAAACAGCACCCGCACCCAGTTTATGAACTGGGGCCTTATCAATTGCGCGGCTTACGATTACGCGGCGGACACACGCGGCTACACCCAGGGCGGTGCGATTGAGTATATCACGCCGAGCTATGCCGTCCGCTTCGGCGTATTCCAGATGCCCAAGATCGCAAACTTTATCCAGTTGTCCAGTGACTACAAGAACAACTTCGGCTCGCAGGCGGAGCTTGAAATGCACCCATCGTTCCTGGCGACCAAAGCGGGGCCGGGCATCGTGCGGGTGCTGGGCTATTACAACCGGGCGCACATGGGCGACTACCGGGCCTCTATCGCCCTAGCAAAGCAAACAGGAACGACGCCGGACATCACGGCGACCGAGACGACCGGCAACAAGAAGTACGGCTATGTAATCGGCTATGAGCAACCGCTGGCCGATGAGGGCAACACGGGGCTGTTCGGGCGGGTTGGCTACAACGACGGCAAAACAGAAGACTTTGCCTACACCGAATGTGACCGGACAGGCAGCGTTGGCTTCCAACTTTCAGGGACACGCATTCACCGCCCCGACGACGTGTTCGCCCTTGCAGTGGAGCAAAACGATCTTTCGTCTGCCCACGCCGATTACCTGGCAGCGGGCGGGTCTGGATTCCTGCTGGGAGATGGCCGTTTACACTATGGTTCAGAACGTCTTTTGGAAACCTATTACAATTACCAATTATCCCGACACGGAGCAGCCACAACAATCTTCGTGACGGCAGATTACCAGCATATCAAGAACCCTGGCTACAATCAAGATCGCGGCCCGGCGGATGTCACCTCTCTGCGTGTGCATTTAGAATTATGACGTGTCGGCATGTACCCCTATGGGGGGATAAGGGATAAAGAGAAGAAGCCGGGTGGAAAGGTGGGGCAATGATGATATACAATTTGCAAGTGTTGTGGTTCTGCCTGTTCCTCTTCGGCGTGGTGAGTTGCAGCATCTCGATTGCGGATATGTGCAGGCAGCGCAGTATAAGCCGGATGTCATATCAAGCCCCCTGGACGCTGGCTGTGGCTCTCCTCTCCATTCAATGCTTGCTCCATGCGGTATTATATGCAGTAAACCCAGTGCCGCTGGTGAACAGCCCGGATCATCAAGTAGCGTTGCTCCGGGCAGTTCTTGTCGCAATGTGGTGGGGCTTGATTGCGAGATTTATTGTCCTCTGCAAGAGAAGCAGAAAAGATAGTAGCTGAGTCTTTTTGCAGTGCAGGCTTAACTTACGCCGTATCGGGCACTGCCGCATAACAATTCTACTTAATGATTCAGTTGTATCAGATGCCCAAACTCTACAAGCGATGCAGATAGGTTGAATGTTGGCCTAAATCAGCCACTACATATTATTCAAGCAAGTTGGCCTACCGTGTGTAGATTTTGCGACCTCGAAATCAGGAAATTGAATGCGTGGATAGTTCGTAACAACGTACACCCCCGCTCTTTTTGGCCCCAGTTGGGACTTTGTTACGAACAATGAAAGCCGGCAACCACTCGCTGTGGTTGCCGGCTTTTACTTTAAGGCCGGCAAGGTTTATTCCCAGCTCAGGCTGCCAGCCGACTGGTACTCAGTCACCCGCGTCTCGAAGAAGTTTTTTTCTTTGCCTAAATCCATTGTTTCGCTCATCCACGGGAATGGATTAGACGAACCGTACTGGGCCGGCAAACCAATTCGCTCTAGCCGGCGATCTGCAATGTGCTGAACATACTGACGGAATAGGCCGCTGTTCAGGCCGAGAATGCCCTGCGGCAAACAGTCGGCAGCATAAGCCACTTCGAGTTCAACGGCATCACCGATCAAAGTGATCATGCGCTGCTGGAACTCTGGCGTCCAAAGATGCGTGTTTTCCTGCTTGATCCCATTGATTAAATCAATGCCGAAGTTTAGGTGCGTACTTTCATCACGCAGGATATACTGGAACTGCTCCCCAATGCCGGTCATGCGGTTTTGCCGCTGGAACGACAAAATCATCACGAAGCCAGTGTAGAAGAAAATGCCTTCCATGATCAAATAGTAGCCGACCAGATTTTCCAAAAACTTTTGCGCCCCAGTAAAAGTCTCCGTGGTGAAATGAGGATCGAGCAGCGCGGCAGTAAGCTCCATCTCGAAAGCGTCTTTACGGGCAATTGCCGGCACCTCATGGTACATATTGAAGACAGCCTTCTCGTCAAGGCCCAAACTATCCACAATATAAAGAAAAGTGTGCGTGTGGACAGCTTCCTCGAAGGCTTGGCGCAGCAAATACTGGCGGCACTCCGCGTTCGTGATATGCTTGAAGATTGCCAGCACCAAATTATTGCCGACGAGGCTTTCCGCTGTCGAGAAAAAGCCAAGATTTCGCAGGATCACCCGGCGTTCCCCCTCGGTCAGTTCCTGGCCGCGCCAAGTGGCGATGTCTTTGCCCATTGAAACTTCGGTCGGCATCCAGTGGTTCGCGCAGCCGTTGACGTAATGCTCCCAGGCCCAGTCATATTTCAGTGGCATGAGCTGATTCACATCCACCTGACGGCAGTTGATCAACCGCTTGTCCTCGGGGCCATGCGGCTGGGAGCGATTATCGCGCAGTATAGGCATTCGCTCCTGGTTAAGCGACCAATCCGATTCCAGCGTTTGATCTGATTCAAATGTCAGTTCCAAGAAATTTTTCCTTCCTATTTATACTCGGAGACGGGGGCATGAAGTTCCTTAATCAAATGGCTGATGTCGCAGGTTCCCTCCAATCTCGGCGTGCGGTGCTGGCGCACTCAACCATGTTCAGAATGGCGGGACGTACCTCGTCCCAGGATCGGGTCTTTAAACCGCAATCAGGATTCACCCACAGGCGTTCGGCAGGAAGAACCTGTGCGCTGGCCCGTAGGAGGGAGACCATCTCCCCCACATAGGGGATGCGTGGCGAATGGATGTCCCACACACCGGGGCCGACCGCATTCGGATAACTGAATTGGACAAAGGCATCCAGCAGCTCCGACTGCGAGCGTGCTGTCTCAATAGAGATCACATCAGCGTCAAGGGCAGCGATGCTCTGGATGATGTCGTTGAACTCACAGTAGCACATATGAGTGTGTATCTGCGTCTCGTCACGCACTCCGCTCGACGCCAGGCGGAACGCCGCAACCGCCCAGCTCAGGTAATCGTCCCAGTCGGCACGGCGCAATGGGAGACCTTCCCGCAAGGCAGGCTCGTCCACTTGAATGATTTTGATGCCCGCCGCTTCTAGGTCGCCCACCTCGTCGCGCAATGCCAGTGCGATCTGCTGCGCGGTCACGCGGCGCGGCTGGTCATCGCGCACGAAGCTCCATTGCAGGATAGTCACGGGGCCAGTCAGCATTCCCTTCATCGGCTTCGGTGTCAGGGACTGGGCCAGCCGCGACCAGCCCACTGTCATCGGCGCGGGGCGGCTCACATCGCCGAAAATAATTGGCGGCTTCACGCAGCGCGAGCCGTAGCTTTGCACCCAGCCATTCTGTGTGAAGGCGAACCCCGCCATCTGCTCGCCGAAATACTCCACCATGTCGTTGCGCTCGAATTCCCCATGAACCAGCACATCAAGCCCCACCTCTTCCTGCCAATGCACGGCCTGACGCATGTGATCGGTCAAGAAGGATTCGTAGTCTGCTCCATTCAGTTCACCACGCTTGAAACGCGCACGGGCGGCACGCACGTCCGCCGTCTGGGGGAAGGAGCCGATTGTGGTCGTCGGGAACAGCGGTAGGCCCAGGACCGCCTGCTGTTCGGCCTGCCGCACGGCAAAGGGACTGGAACGGCGCAAGTCAGCCTCACTGATCGTCGCCAGACGCAAAGCGACTTGTTGATCATGGACATGGGGACTGGTTCGGCGTACCTTCATGGTCGCCTGGTTCTTCTCCCAGGCAGAGCGCAGGTTGGCGTCGCTGTCTGGTTCGCCATCGGTCGCGGCCAACCGAGCCAGCGTGGTGAGTTCGTGCAGCTTCTCCTCGGCAAACGCCAGCCAATCGCGCAGCTCTTGGTCGAGGGATGTTTCAGGCTTCAGCGAATAAGGCACATGCAGCAGCGAACATGATGGCGAGACGAGGAGGCGCTCGGCCCCGAGAGCACGCCTGGCGTCGCGCAGCACGGCCAGCGATGCCACAAAGTTGTTCCGCCAGACGTTTCGCCCGTCCACAACGCCTACCGACAGGAGGCTGCCCGCTGGAAGCGCAGCGCAGACAGCCGCGACCTCATTTGGGGCGCGTGAGGCGTCGACATGCAGCCCCTGAACGGGGAGGCGGCAGGCCAGGTGCAGGTTGTCCCCAAGCGCACCGAAGTAGGCGGCAAGCATGATGTGAGGGTCAGAACGCTGGGAAAAAGTCGTGTATGCTGCCTCGTACCAGTCCTGCTGCGAAGGCGTCAGGTCGGTTGCTAGGCAGGGTTCGTCGATCTGCACCCACTCGGCTCCTGCATCGGCCAACTCTTTCAACACCTCCATATACACGGGCAGCAAGCGAGTGAGGAGCGTACCCTTGACGGTAGCCTCCTCCTCTGGCTCTCCGTGCAGCTTGCCCAGCAACAGGAATGACACTGGCCCCAGCAGGACGGGCACAGTGCGAATGCCGAGTGCCAGCGCCTCCCTGAACTCGTCCAGCGGCTTGGAGGAAGCCAATCGAAACTCCTGGTCGGCGGTGAACTCGGGCACTAGATAGTGATAGTTCGTGTCGAACCATTTGGTCATCTCCATCGCACTCGTCCCCGTGGTCTGGCCGTGTTCAGTGTCCGTACCGCGTGCCATGACGAAGTAGGTGTCGATATCAATCTTGCCGTCACCGCTCCAACCAAAACGCGGCGGCACGGACCCAGCTAGTATGCTCATATCAAGCACCTGATCATACAGGCTAAAGTCATTAGAAGGAATCCAGTCGATACCTGCTTCCTTCTGGCGTGTCCAGTGCGTAGCCCGCAGTGCCGCCGCCGTCGCAAGCAGTGCTCCTTGCGTGCTTTTCCCGCCCCAGTACGCTTCGAGCGCCTTCTTGAGTTCACGCCGCGCACCGATGCGCGGAAAGCCGAGATTGTGCGACTTGATCGAGGTGATCATTTGAGTTTCCTTTGTTTGTAAAGTGTCGCCCGCCATATAGCAGGCATGATAAGAGAAGCAAGAAGCATGGAACCTTCTTGATGAACAAGATGCTTTATTGGCAGGCTTCACATTCGCTGCCCAAATTGCAGGCAGCACTCTCCGGTGTCCGCTCTATGGTAATCTCGCTCGATGCGCTCTTGTTCTTCATCCAGCGCGGCTGTACGCCAAAGCGGTTAATGTCCAGCGTGGACTTTTCAACCTGCGTCGCGGCCAAAGTTCGCAGGTAGTAGGTTGTTTTCAAGCCTTTGTGCCAGGCAAGAAAATACATCTCTCCGAGCTTTTTGCCACTCGGCTGGGCAAGGTAGAGGTTCAAGGACTGTCCCATATCAATCCACTTTTGACGGCGGGCAGCGCACTCAATCAGCCACTCCGGTGCGATCTCGAAGGCAGTACGGTAGCAATCTTTGAGATTAGCAGGAATGCGCTCAATTTGGGAGAGCGTGCCATCGTGATACTTAATCTCGGCCTGCATCTCGGTATCCCAAAGACCAAGTGCTTTCAGATGCTTGACGAGGGAAGTATTGACCTGTGTGAAGTCGCCGGACAGATTGCTCTTGACGTAAAGGTTTTTGTAGGTCGGCTCGATGGATTGCGTCACGCCAATGATATTTGAGATCGTCGCAGTAGGCGCAATGGCAAGCACGTTGCTGTTACGCATCCCATGCTGCCGGATTGCCTCCCGAACCGGCGTCCAGTCAAGGCTGGCCGCGCGGTCAACGTCAAGCGGCAAGCCGCGCTGGGCGTCTACGAAAGCCAGTGTGTCCAGCGGCAGCAGGCCTCGGTCCCATTTCGAGCCGGGGAAAGTCGGGTACGCGCCGCGCTCTTCGGCAAGCTCTGCCGAGGATGACAGGGCATAGTACGAAATTGCTTCCATGCTTCGGTCGGCAAAATCCGCTGCTTCTACACTCGCATAGCTGAGTCCCAACGTATACAGGGCATCTTGAAAACCCATTAGTCCCAATCCGACCGGGCGATGCCGCAGGTTGGCGGTCCGCGCCTCGGAAGTCGGGTAGAAGTTCAGGTCAATCACGTTGTCGAGCATCCGCATAGCGGTCTTAATGGTTACTTGAAGACGCTGCGGGTCCAAACCCTGCGGCGTCACATGCGCGGCCAAGTTGATCGAGCCGAGGTTGCAGACGGCTGTTTCCTCCTGTGAGTTGTTCAGCAATATCTCGGTGCAGAGGTTGGAGTTATGAACTACCCCCACATGATCCTGGGACGAGCGGACGTTGGACGGGTCTTTCCACGTCATCCACGGATGCCCAGTCTCAAAGAGCATGGAAAGCATCCTGCGCCACAGGTCCACAGCAGGAAGCCGCTTGAAGAGCTTGATTTCCCCCGCCTCAGCCCGGCGCTCGTATTCTGCGTAGCGGGCATCAAAGGATTCGCCGTAAAGGTCATGCAGGTCAGGCACGTCGCTTGGACTAAACAGCGTCCATTCTCCCCCCGACTGAACACGCTTCATAAAGAGGTCCGGTATCCAGTTCGCGGTGTTCATATCGTGGGTGCGCCGCCGGTCGTCGCCGGTATTTTTCCGCAGTTCCAGGAACTCCTCGACATCCAGATGCCATGTTTCCAGGTAGGCGCAAACCGCGCCCTTGCGCTTGCCGCCCTGGTTGACGGCGACGGCGGTGTCATTGGCGACCTTGAGAAACGGGATGATGCCTTGACTTTTCCCAGCAGTTCCTTTGATGGCCGCGCCGAGCGACCGAACCTGCGTCCAGTCATTGCCCAGCCCACCCGCCCATTTGGACAGCAAGGCGTTGTCTTGGATACACTTGAAAATCGTGCCTAAATCATCCCCAACCGTGGAAAGATAGCAGGAAGAAAGCTGGGAGTGCCGCGTTCCGGCGTTGAAGAGTGTGGGTGTTGCCGGCGTGAACAGGAACTGAGAGATTAGGTGATAGAACTCAATGGCGCGTTCTTCTTTGTTTTCCTCGCCGAGAGCGACGCCCATCGCCACGCGCATCCAAAAAATCTGCGGAATCTCAATCCGCGTTCCGTCTACTTGCAGCAAGTAGCGGTCATAAAGAGTTTGCAAACCAAGATAAGCAAACAAATCATCGCGTTCCGGGCAAAGAGCCAGGGCAAGTCGGGGCAGATCGAAGGAAAGCATCGCCGGGTCCAGCAGCTCCGCTTGAACCGCCCGCTGAACATACTGCGGGAAATACTCTTGGTAGGCCGCCGAGGACTGAGCGGCGGAAACCGGCTGTCCTGCTGCTTCCAGGCGAAGCTGGCCGAGCAGGAGCCGTGCCGCGACAAATGTGTAGGCAGGTTCTTCCTCGATCTGAGCGCGGGCTGCCATGATGGTGGATTGCGTAATTTCTGCCTGCGAGATGCCGTCGTAAAGGGAGTTCAGCGTGGCGGCAAAAAGCGACTCAGCCTGCACATCAGTTCCTAAGCCGGCACAAGCCTCCTCCACTGTCGCCCGCAATGCCGCCGTATCCAGATCGGCCTCGCTGCCGTCCGCCCGGCGAAAACGCAGAACGGCAGTGCGGCGCTGCTGTGCGTGCTGCTCTCGGTACAAAACGTAACGGCGAGCAACGCGGTTCTCCCCGCCGAGCATCAAAACGCGCTCGACTTCATCCTGTATCTGCTCGACTTGAAGCGGCGTAGTGAGTGCCTGAGCTTCGGCGGCGCACCATGCGGTCACGGCCTCGGCGAAGCCTTCCACTTTGGTTTGCGCCGCTGCGGGAAGGGGCGCAGTAGTGGGAAGGCCCAGTTCGGCACGGAAGGCTTTCTCAATAGCAGCATGAATACGTAGGCCATCAAAAGAGGTAAGCAGGCCGTTACGCTTCTGAACTTGAAGAGCGAGCGCACAAGGAAAGTTAGAGAGAGGAGAATCAAGAACAGCGGACATAAAATTGGGTTCCTTTCATAACAGCGTCAGACCTAAAACTCGAACTGCCCGCTCCGGTCAGAAGCAGGCAGATCAGTCTAGGCATCACGAGCGTTGCTCAAAGGAAGCCAGACGAACCAATGCCCTTTCATGCGGAGGGAAGATGGCGTTGATTTCGTAAGTGGGCATTCGGACTTTGGCAGTGCCTTTTCAGGACACGATGCCTTACCGTTGCGCGACAGTGCTGGACTCTCACCAGACTTTCCCCAATGTTGCAGCCACACCACGACGGTGCAGCCTCACGAAACACAATATATTGTTGTAATCTGTCTCCATACTAGCAGATATAGAAGCTGCTGTCAAGAGGCAACAAAATAAATTATTTCTTAGATCAGTCTTGACAGTGAGGAGACCCGCTCTGGTTCAGGCATTGTTATGAACTTCTGTTCTGCTTTTGACTTGTCGCATTCTAGGTGCCCGCAACAGTTGACTGTCGAAGGCAATGCCGCTGTAATTGTTAGCACCACACGAGTTAGCCGCTCTTTTTAGATCCAGTTGGGACTTTGTTACGAACAATAGACGCCGACAATCATAGCACATGGTTGTCGGCTCTTTTTTGTATGCCACCAAACAGCAACAGCGGCCTTTTTGAGTTTTAGTCCAAGCAATTCTCCCTGTACCCCCACTTCTGCGAAAAAGGGTTCCGCTCTCTACACACACGGAACTTGACGCAAAAATTGGTGGAAGCACCTCTCTTGATGTTAGTGGTCTTACACCGAACCGCAGGGCGTTGAGGCTTGGTGTTGAGCCGAATGGACACTGGTAAGGCAGTTTCAGCGTCCCATCGTCTCAATTGCTTTTCCGACAAACCCTAGCGCTCGCCTCATCGCGCTCAGGGACAAACCCCTTCATTCTTCGCTTCCTTTGTGCGGCGGTAATAGGCCGCCGCCTTTGCCTGTCTTCCACATTTTTCTACGCTACACCACCGCCGCTTATGGTTTTTCGTCGTGTCATAGAAGAGGCGGATACATCCAACCCCATCACACTGTTTGAGTAACGAGTGGTCAGCATGGCAAAGAAAATCCGCCGTGTCCTGTGCAATAACTGGAATCCAGTCGTACATTTTGTCGGTGTCGAACTGCGCTTCTTGAGTGAATCTTCCTTCTTCATCATATCTCAGAGTTAAATAAGCCGGGTTTTCGTGCAAGACGCTATTTAACCTTTCAATGGAAGCGGAAGGAACAGGTTGTCCGGCAATTAACGCTTCCATAATCGGGCGTAGAAAGGCGCGTAGCTCAACGGTTTGTTGCCGAGCCGATCTTCCGTTATCGCCTTCTTGCCATTGCCTTGACAGCCTCTCCGACGCTTCCGGTGAAATCAGATTCGCTGCTACTAACCACTGCCGCAACTGATTCGGTGTACTGATCAAATCAACTATCCCCCTCGGCTTACGAACCTGAGTGTTCAAGAAGTTAAGACAAATCCTTCCACCAACTATTACGAAGGAACCACACTCCGCTTCCAGCTTCATCTGTTTTACCTCTTCTCCTAAAAGAATTATTATACTATCAAAATAAGCCTTGACAAGTATCATTTTTTCAGTCATACTATCGAACAACTACTTTGGTAGTATAAACAGCAAAGGAGACTTCCTAGCAAAGTGAAAAGTCTGATAGTGAAAAGCCTGATCACGCCACTTGGCATCGCGTTTGCCGCGTCGCTCGCGATTCCGGCAAGCGCCCAAGAAAGGGGGCGAACAATTCTGCCAGAACACTCCGCCCGGTTGCAGGCAAGCGCAACACACGGGGCAGCAACGACATTTCACACCACCACAGTGGACGGCATGAAAATCTTTTACCGTGAGGCAGGCGATCCGAGCAAGCCGACGATCCTGCTCCTGCACGGTTTCCCTGCCTCCTCCCACATGTTCCGCGATTTGATGCCACTCCTTGCGGGACGGTTTCACCTGATTGCACCCGACTACCCCGGCTTTGGATATAGCGACGCGCCCGCCCCGGAGGTCTTTACCCCGACCTTTGACAGTCTAGCGACGGTCATGGAGCATTTTGTTGAGGCGCAAAAGCTCTCCAAGTTCAGCCTCTATATGCAGGATTTCGGTGGCCCGGTCGGGTTTCGCCTTGCCGTGAGGCACCCGGAGTGGATCAAAGCCCTGATTATTCAGAACGCGAACGCTTATGATGAAGGGCTTGCCCCGGCGATCCGAGAAGGCAACCTGCGCCGTGCGACAATGCCTTCAACGGAAGCAGAAATGAGCTTTGAGCTGGGGCCAGGACTAGCCCATTTGCTTTACCAGAATGGGGCAAGAAAACCCAACGCCATGAACCCCGACGCCTGGACAACAGACCTCTGGTGCATGGGACAGCCGGGACATCGGCGCATCGGCGCGGCTCTCATCAACAACTACCATACAAACATGGAGCAGTATGCCCAGTGGCAGGATTATCTTCGGAAGCGGCAGCCACGAACGCTTGTCGTCTGGGGCAAGGGCGACCCGGTTTTTCTTCCTGCGGGTGCGACGGCTTACAAGAAAGACCTGAAAAATGTTGAGGTGCATCTGCTCGACACCAGCCACTTCGCACTCGAAGAAGACGCGACGACGGTTGCCGATGACATCACTGCGTTCCTTGCAAAGAACTAGAAAAAGGGAAATCTACCATGCTACAAACTATTCCCGGTGAAGCCATTCTTGCCCAAATGAACTGGCGTTATGGCACTAAAGCCTTTGATCCCGACCGGCACATCCCCGCCTCGGACTGGAATGGGGCCTGGAAAAGCATGACCGCATTCCGACGAGCAAGAGGATTAACATGAGCAAGGACGCTCAATGAAACGCACTCTTTAGCCGCGCTTCGGTGTAGCGCGGGCCGCTTCACCCCCACAGCTAAATCTGACAAATGGGGTCTCCCATGACCCGACGGGCAGTACCTGACGATACAGCGGCGCTTATTACGCGGACTTTGGCTACCGGATTGTTAGCGGCAGGCCAGACCGAAGTTTTGGACAAGTGGGAAGCGATCTTGCTTGCTACGGATTTCGGGGAATAGCCATCGGTCCTCGTGTTTCGTCTCTCTAGCTTTCAGGCAATAGCAGGGAGGATATTTCCTCCCGCACTTCTTCTGTCGAAAAAGGATTTCAAGTTTTGCGTGGGATGCGTGAGACCTCAAAATCGGGAAATGAGATGGGTGGATAGTTCGTAACAACGTACACCCCCGCTCTTTTTAGTCCCGGATAGGATGTTGTTGCGAACTATGGAAGCCGAAGATCACAATATGTGATTTTCGGCTTTTACTGTTTTATGATACCAAGACATAGAAGTTATTACGAGGCGTGGTCAGTTGGTCAGAGACACATTTCAACTCAGGCTGGCCTCTCATTGGTACTTAGTTACGCGAGTTTCGGAAAAGTTTTTTTGGCTAAATTCATTGTTTCGCTCATCCACGAAAGCTCAATTTTTACCGAACCTTTCCCAATGTTGCAGACACACCACGACGATGCAGCCTCATGAAACACAATATGCTGTTATAATCTGCTACTATGTTAGCAGATATAGAAGCTGATGCTAAAAGGCAACGAAATAAATTATTTCTCAGATCAGTCTTGACAGTTTGTGCAAAGGCCGCTATAATGCAGTTAATTGAAGAAACCGCTGGGGGTGCCGGAAACGCTGGTCGTTTTTGGCTGAGAGGCGCAGTGCGCTAACCCCAAGAACCTGATCCGGGTCATACCGGCGTAGGAAAGCGGAGGATGAGTTTGTTTTGCCTGCACTTCTTGTGCCTGTCAAGGCCGCTGTCCCCACTTTCGGGGCAGCGGCCTTTTTCGGTTTTTAGCTTAATGCACGAGGAAAAACACATGGCATCAACTGATTTAGCTTCTGGTGATTTAGATTCCGGTACTCAGACCACTTCCGGCGACTACCGCTTTCCCGCTTCGCGCAAGGTCTACACGCCGGGCCGCCTTTACCCAGACTTGCGCGTTCCGCATCGAGAGATCACCCTGTCCCCAACGCACATTCACAACAGCGACCGGATTGAAGAAAATGCGCCGCTGCGCGTGTATGACACAAGCGGCCCCTACACTGATCCAGATGTCGCCGTTGATGTGCGCTCTGGCCTGAGCGCCTTGCGTCAGAGCTGGATTGAGGGCCGGCAGGGTGCGGCTTACGGCAAGTCCCAGCCAAGCTACCGGCCTGTCCCCGGCCACTCGGACCCCGCCCTCCTCATGCCGCCGCACCGCTTGGCACTGCGGGGAAGCGGGCTGGTGACACAGTTCCAGCAGGCGCGGGCCGGCATCATCACACCCGAAATGGAATACATTGCCATCCGCGAAAGCCAGGGACGAGACCGCTCCGCTGCTGTCGGTCAGCACCCCGGCCACTCTTTCAACGCCGCGATCCCCGAAATGGTCACACCGGAGTTTGTCCGCGAGGAGGTAGCGCGTGGCCGGGCGATCATTCCCATCAACATCAATCACCCGGAATGCGAGCCGATGATTATTGGCCGAAACTTCCTGGTCAAGATCAACGCTAACATCGGTAACTCTGCCGTCACGTCCTCGGTGGAAGAAGAAGTCGAGAAGATGACCTGGGCGACGCTGTGGGGCGCAGATACCGTCATGGACCTTTCCACAGGCAAGAACATCCACGAAACCCGCGAATGGATTTTGCGGAACTCTCCTGTCCCGATTGGCACAGTGCCTCTTTACCAGGCGTTAGAGAAGGTCAACGGCAAGGCAGAAGAGCTGACCTGGGAAATCTACCGGGACACGCTGATCGAGCAGGCCGAGCAAGGCGTGGACTATTTCACGGTTCATGCGGGCGTTCTGCTGCGCTACGTTCCCATGACAGCAAAGCGGATGACCGGAATTGTCTCGCGCGGCGGCTCGATTATGGCGAAGTGGTGCTTATCTCATCATAAGGAGAGCTTTCTGTATACGCATTTCCACGAGATTTGCGAGATCATGCAGGCGTATGACGTGTCGTTTAGCCTAGGCGACGGCCTGCGCCCCGGCTCGCTCGCGGACGCCAATGATGAGGCCCAGTTTGCCGAGCTGAAAACCCAGGGGGAGCTGAACCATATCGCCTGGGAGCATGGCGTCCAGGTGATGAACGAAGGCCCTGGTCATATTCCAATGCACATGATCAAAGAAAATATGGACAAGCAGCTTGAGTGGTGCAAGGAAGCGCCGTTCTACACGCTGGGGCCGCTGACGACAGATATTGCGCCTGGCTATGACCACATTACGAGTGCCATCGGCGCGGCGATGATCGGCTGGTACGGCTGCGCGATGCTCTGCTATGTGACGCCCAAAGAGCATCTGGGCCTTCCCAACAAGAAAGACGTGAAAGACGGCGTGATTGCCTACAAGATCGCCGCCCACGCCGCCGATCTCGCCAAAGGACATCCCGGCGCACAAGCCTGGGATGATGCCATCTCCAAGTCCCGCTTCGAGTTCCGCTGGGAAGACCAGTTCAACCTGGCGCTAGACCCGCAGACAGCGCGGGAGTTTCACGATGAAACTTTGCCGCAGGAGAACGCCAAAGTCGCGCATTTTTGCTCCATGTGCGGCCCGCACTTCTGCTCGATGAAGATCAGCCAGGACGTGCGAAACTACGCTGCCAGCCTCACGGTTATCAAGGAAGAGACGGCCCTCAAGGAAGAGGAAGTCGAAGCGGGTTTGGAAGAAAAGGCGCGTGAGTTCCGGGAGCAGGGCAGCGAAATCTACCAGTAAGGGAGAGGCTTATGGCAATCATGGAAGCGCTTGCGGCAGTTCCGCAGGCTCAAAACGAAGACTTGCTGAGTATCGGTGGGAAAACTTTCCGTTCCCGCTTGATGCTCGGCACCGGCAAGTATCGAAACGGCGTGGAAATGAACGCGGCTTTAGAAGCCTCCGGCTGCGAGATCGTCACCGTCGCGCTGCGGCGCATTGACCTAGACGCGCCGACGCGCAGCATCTTGGATGAGATTGACTGGAAGAAGTACCACATCCTGCCCAACACGGCGGGAGCGCGGACTGCTGACGAAGCGATCAGAACGGCGCGTCTGGCACGGGCAATGGGGCTTTCCGACTGGATCAAGGTTGAGGTCATCCCAGACCCTAAGTACCTGCTGCCTGATCCCATCGGCACGTTCGAGGCTTGCCGAACTTTGGTGAACGAGGGATTTATCGTTTTGCCCTACATCAACGCAGATCCGGCCCTCGCGCTGCGCTTGCAGGAGATCGGGACACACACCATCATGCCCCTGGCGTCCCCTATTGGCAGCGGTCAGGGACTAAAAACGCGGGAACAGATCAAGATTATCATTGAGCAGGCGACGGTGCCGGTGGTGGTGGATGCCGGGATCGGCGTTCCCTCGGAGGCAGCGGCAGCGATGGAGCTTGGCGCGGATTGCTGCCTCATCAACACTGCTATCGCCCGCGCCGCAGAGCCAGCGGCAATGGGCGAAGCAATGCGCTTGGGCATTGAGGCAGGCCGAAAAGCCTTTCTTGCAGGCCGGATGCCGGTGCTGGATTACGCAAGCGCCAGCAGTCCCCTTTCAGGCGTAGTGCGTTGACGCTGCTGCCCCTGCCGTGCCTCATGCTGGTGACGGAACCCTCGCCGTACCTGCCGCAAATCGTGGCGGAAGCTGTTGCAGGCGGCGTGAACATCGTACAATGGCGGGATAGAAGGGCTGATGGGTATCCACCGAAGCGCACTGAGAAGCTGGCAATGCTGAATGCCAGCCATCCGGCTCTTTTGCTGGAAAATGTCGGGACGGTCTTCCGTGGCATTCATGGCGTTCATCTGCCGGAAGGGAGATTGACCGTAGAGGCCACTCGGCGCGTTCTCAGCCCCGGAGGTCTGGTGGGCCGCTCGGTGCATTCGGTGGACGCGGCCTGCGAAGCCGCCGCGCAGGGCGCTGATTATCTTATCGCAGGAACCATTTTCGCCTCCCAGAGCCACCCGAACATACTGCCGTCAGGCTTAGGTTTCCTGCACGATGTCTGCGCCGCCGTGTCTCTTCCTGTTCTCGCCATCGGCGGAGTGACACCGCAAAATCTTGAACTGTGTTTGGAAGCGGGTGCGGCGGGCGTCGCCGTGCTGTCGCCAATCATGCGGGCGACCGATCCGCAGGCGTCCGCTCAAAACTATCGTGCAGCACTTGACAGCAACTGGAAGAAATGAGAAGAAAGAAATGATACTGACGATTAACGGGGAAACCCGCGTCACTGAGGCGGCAACGGTCTCCGATTTTTTGGCTTCAATCAGCCTACCGTCACAACTGGTCGTCGTGGAGCATAACGGCGAAATCGTGCAGCGGGACCGCTACGGCGAGCAACCGCTGCGGGACGGGGACACTCTGGAAGTCGTGCAGATGATGGCCGGGGGATGAAGGATTGAGCGTACCAGATGTCGTCGTGATCGGCGGCGGTGTGGTTGGCCTCTCGATTGCCTTTGCTCTGGCAGTGGAGAAAGTGTCGGTCATGGTCCTGGATGCGGGCGCACCGGGACAAGCCTCTGCTGCGGCTGCCGGAATGCTTGCGCCGCTGGCCGAAGCCGGACGGGAAGGGCCATTTGTGCCGCTCGCTGTCGAGAGCCTGCGTCTTTGGCCGCTTTTTGTAGATCAACTGCGCGAGGAAACGGAAACCGCGCTCCGCATTGCCGGACCAGGGATGCTGCGGGTCGCTCAGACCCCAGCGGAAGAAGCGGCCCTCTGCACGGCGCTTGACTGGCAGCATGGCTTCGGTCTGCCCCTGCACCATCTGAACGCCGCCGAACTCTATGCTCTTGAACCGGCGCTTGGCACCTCTGTCTGCGGAGGCGTTCTTTCACCTTTAGAGCGCCATGTCGAGCCGCGCCTGCTCCTGCAAGCGCTGCGGGAGGCGTGTTTAAGGCGCGGCGTTATCATTAGACCCGAAACAGTGACAGACTTTGAGACGGACGGAAGCCGTGTTCAAGCCGTCCAAACGGGAAGAACGCGCCTCTCAGGTGGCGCGTATGTGATCACCAGTGGCGCTTGGAGCGAAGCACTCGGCCTTGCCCTGGGCATCCATTTTCCAATACACCCCTTGCGCGGACAAATGCTGGCGCTGGGTCCGCTACGCTCGCTTCCCTTCAAGCACACGCTCTACGCGCATGGGGGCTATCTTGTTCCCCGCGCCGATGGCCGGGTAATCGCGGGGGCTACCGAAGAGCTTGCAGGCTTCAATCCGCAAACAACGGATGCCGGCATCGGCTCACTTGCGGCAATGGCAGCGGGTCTCATTCCCAGACTTTCGATGACTTCCCAGCACAGTATTTGGGCTGGACTGCGGCCCGTGAGCGCCGATGGACTGCCCCTCTTGGGCAGGCTCCCTGGCTGGGACAACATCCATGTCTCTGCGGGGCATGGCCGTAATGGTATTCTGCTGACACCGCTGACAGGCCGCCTTATGGCCGCTCATCTGCTTCAAGACGCCGCTATTCCTTCTGCGCTCAACCCGTCGAGATTTGACAATCCAGCAAGATGCGGAGACGGCATATGCCCTTAACAGCCTTGACAATCGCCGGTTCCGACCCAAGCGGCGGGGCAGGCATCCAAAGCGATCTGCGTACCTTTGCGGCGTTTGGCGCTGCGGGCCTTTCCGTAATCACGGCCATTACCGTACAAAGCAGCTTGGGTGTGCAGGCTGTGTACCCTGTTGACGCAGAAGTTGTAGCCGCCCAGCTTTCTGCGCTGCTGGAAGACACTCAGCCGGATGCCGTGAAAATTGGGATGCTTGGCGGGGCAAGTCAGGTGAAAGCAGTCACGGATGTCCTGCGCCGTTTTCGTCCGGCAAACATTGTTCTTGATCCTGTGCTGGCCTCTTCCGGGGGTGTTGCTCTTTTAGATGCGGCAGGACGGCGACTTTTGCTGACGGAACTGATGCCTTTATGTGATCTTGTTACTCCCAACCTCGATGAAGCCGCACTTCTCACGGAGCGTCCGGTCCATGACAAGGAAACGATGCACACGGCAGGGAAAGCGCTGCTTGCGATGGGCGCAAGGGCGGTTCTGGTCAAAGGCGGACACCTGCCGGACATTCCTCAAGACTGGTTGCTGCGCTTGGGGAACGACCCCGTTGAATATCAATGCCCGCGTGTTCCAACAAACCACTCTCACGGCACCGGCTGCCTGCTGTCTTCTGCCATTGCTGCAAGTCTTGCCGGCGGCGAAGAACTGGGTCTTGCGGTGAGCCGCGCAAAGGCAGTGGTGACGGAAGCCCTACGTCATCCCGTAATCTTAGGACAAGGGTGCGGCTACCCGGATGTTGCTGAGGCCGTGCAGAATACGGGTGCGGCTCCAAATCGCTCAGCTCAAAATCGCTCACACACAGATCGGCTGGGCCTGCTGCAAGGAATTTATGTGCTGACAGACCCAGACCTCCGCCCAGATCGCAGTGCGGAACAAGTTGCGGCAGCGGCTCTTGCAGGAGGCGCACGAGTCATTCAGCTCCGCGACAAGGCGCTGCCGACGCCGGAACTTGTTGTCCTCGCTCGCAGGCTCCGGCAGCAGGTACAGGCAGGGGGCGGACTTTTTATCGTAAATGACTGCGTAGATGTCGCCCTGGCGTCTGAGGCTGATGGCGTTCATTTGGGGCCGGATGATCTCTCCCCAAAAGACACGCGGTGGCTGCTTGGCCCAGACATGCTGGTCGGCGTTTCGACCGGCACATTGGAAGAAGCGAGAATGGCCGCTCCATATGCTTCCTACTTTGGTATCGGAGCTATCTTTGGAACTCGGACAAAGCATGATGCCGGTGATCCCATCGGCATTCAGCGTATCCATGAGATCAAGGCAGCATTCCCGCACATTCCAGTTGTCGCCATCGGTGGCATCAACGCGGGCAATCTGTCAGAAGTTTCCAGAGCGGGAGCCAATGCTGTGGCAGTAGTTTCTGCCATCGTAGGTGCCTCGGACATGGAGGAAGCCACACGAGAGCTTAACAATTTGTTTATGCAGGCAAAGAAAGCATAAAAGAAAGGCATGATCGGGCTAACAGAACCAGTTGTTGTTCGGTTTAGCTCCTATTGCCCGGCACCTGGGTTCGGCGTGAGATGCGTGACACCTTGAAATCGGGAAAATGGATTGAAGGGTAGTTCACAACAACGAGGCGACCCGCTCCTCAACCAGACGTGAACTTGTCCTTTATACAAAGCATGATTGGATAAATACCAGATTTTCATGGAGATGTCGGATTTGTGTCCCAATGCACTTGACATAAACGCATAATAGCAGTATAATAACAGCACTTCGTTCCCGAAAAAACACCTCAAAGGGGGCGAAAAACTGGTATTTATTACCTGTTATTGATAGTTATAATGGACAGTTGGCGCAGTGGTAGCGCACTTCGTTGACATCGAAGGGGTCACAAGTTCGAATCTTGTACTGTCCATTCCCTCACCATCGTTTTCAGAGCAGACCTGCCGGTTCACTCTGAAAACCAAGCCTTTCCTGTTGCTTTTGCTTTGACTGTTTTGCCCTTCTTTTTTAGGTCAAAAAGGACAAACAAGAATGGGAACAAAACCCCTTTTATCCGACAAAAACCAGAGCAGTTCAATTGTTTTGCTCGTTCAATTTTCCGAGAACTGTTAGAGTTGTTGGGACTGATAAGTTCCTGAGACACGGTGAAGGACTGAGATGTGGGACAATTCTTCATTGAAAATCCAGTTGGTGCTTTGATACTTACCACGGTAGGCGCTATACTCGCAGGCATCTATCTGGAGAAACGGCATCAAGTTCATAAGAGTATCGCGGGAAAAATTACACGAGAAGGTTTTGGCTATAACTTCACTCGCCTACTCGGACACATATTCCGCCTCTTGTTTATTGCGTGGATGGTAGAAGGAGCCATCAGCGTTCACAGAAAGACTGGATTCCCAAATGGGGCCAGTTTCATGTATTACATCTTTTTTGCCCTTTATTATCTTGCCTGGGAGATGCGAAGCTGCGGGATTACCGCCGAGTGGGCCTTTGACCGAACAGAGGCTATAGGCCAAGCATTTTCAAGATGGGTGAAGCCCAAGTCGCCCGACAAGGATCAAGGCATTCTGGCAGCGGCAGTACCTATCGAGGAACTGATTGAGCGCTTGGACGGCTCCGTCTATTCCGATACTTTTCCGGCTGAACGCGAGTTACAGAGAAGGCAGGTCGAGTCGGTCGAGCCACTTATCCAAGCACTATCTACAAGCGAAGGAAACCAATTCGAGAGAGTTTGTTTCCTTTTAGGCAAAACCGGTGATCCAAGAGCAGTTGCAGCCTTGATGCAGGTGCTGGAAACGGGCGGTTATGTTAAGGGAAGGGATGCGGCTTATGGATTGTCTCGGGCACCAGAAAAATCTATTTCGCTCCTTGCTAGCGCACTTGAAAGCGACAACATGGAAGTTGTCGAGGCTGCCGCTTTTTCATTAGGATTTTCGCGTGATGTTCGTTCAGTCAAGCCACTCGCTGCTCTGTTCAAGAAGTCTATAAAACATTTGCAGGAAGCGGCCTCAGATATGTATCGCTCTCAATATACAACGCCTTCAACACAGGCAGGAGATAGATATTCAGCGTTAGTTGAGCGAGTTCAGCAACACCGAAATGACTCTGCGTGGGATAAGGCTCAAGCTGCCGCAAAAGCCCTCGCCACTCTTGCAGAACTGGCGTTGAAGAAGCAGGAATAGTGGTAGTACCTAAGCAATCACTTTTGAGCGTTGCTATTTGGATCCCTTCGGTTTTTTACGGCTCTCGCATTAAGCGGCGCAGGCGGGTGGCGGGGTTGTCGGAATCGTTCCGACGGCAGAACAGCACCAAGGCCAGGAACGAGATTGGCAGCACCCATGCCAGGACATAGAACGAGTCTTGCGGCTCTCCCGCCGCGACCATGCCGTAGAGAATAACTAGGCCCAGCAAGACAATCGCAAGTCCCGCCTCTGTCTGCGTGTCACCTTTCCACTGCGTACCAGAGCGTTTGGTACTGCGGGCCGACGGTGAAGGTCAGCGTACCATTTGCGTAAGCCGCCGGAACGCGCTGGGTGTGCCTGCCGGTGCCGCCCAGCGCCCAGACGGAGCGTGGGCCATTGGTTTTGAGTGTCACGGTCGCCGGGATGCCTTCCGCCTCAGTCGGCCCCTGCCCCCATTGGTCGCCGACACTGGTGCGGTCCGCGTTCCACCCCATGTTCAAGTTTTCCACTTTCCCCACCAGCGTCAGCAGCAGACGCGCCGACTGCGCTGTCGGCTTCTGGTCCATTGCCGTTAGCGTCACCGCCGCGAAGTTGTTGCCGAACGCCGGAAACGTCAGCGTGTCATCTCCTAGCGTCACCGTCTGACCGCCGATATAACCGACTAATGACTGCGCGGCAGGGCTGATGACAGTGTATCTCGGCAGCGTTCCTGAGCCGTATGCAGAGCATTCGATTCCAAGACCTTTCCCCATGAACTGATATACGATTATCGGTGGCGGTCCAGGCATTTTGGTTGCCCGCTCATATGATGTCTCGACATCGACCGCAAGCCGCTGTCCAAAAATGTTCGGCTCTGTGTCATAGCCTGCTTTTCGCCAAGTAGCAGAAGCAGAACTGCTCTGGAGTTGTCGAGGCAACAGTTCCAGAGTTGGATTTATGTCGGTTGCGGGTGATTCCCTGGCCCGAAAGATCATCGCGGCGGCAGGCAAAAAAGCGGCTTTGGCGGGGTCGCTGCCGATGCCGAAGTAGTTGTTGATTTTGTCGTTGGGTGCGCCGGTGCCATATGCGCCGTAGTCAAATAAGTAGAGAGCGTCCCAGTCTTGAAAGGCGGCGAAAGTGGCGAGTTCAGGCAGGGTTTCGGCCCGGTAGTCGTTGGGCGCGGGATGGTTGTACTCGGAGACGCTGTACGGCTTGCCGGCGACGCGGTACTCGGCCAAGTCGCGCAGGGTGCCGCCTGTGCCGTCCGCCAAATCGGAGACCATCGGCGTGTTGGGAATAGTCCAGTCTTTGGGGTCCCATTGCTTGTGCGGGAACGCCGGGTGCTGCCAGTAGGCGTGGTTGTCGGCGAAGTCGCTGCCGGCTTCGCGGCTGAGGCCTGTCAGGCCGCCCCAGGAGATTTGGGAGCAGATAAGATTGGCGTGGACGTGAAGCGTATTCTTTAAATAGCCGCGCATGGTGTCGGCATAGCGCAGCTCGGTGGCGGCGAGGAACGCAATCCAGTCGTCATGCTCGGCTTTGAGACCGGAGACGGGGATGGCGACGGTACGGGTCGTCAGCGACTGGCCGGGCAGGACACCCGCAAAGTCAATGCCGGGATGGATTTGCAGGTCGTCTATCCAGACGGTCCCGGTCTGGCCGCCGAGCGTGAACGCGAGTCGGCAATGGCTGGGGACAGCGTCGTGGGCCGTGAAGACATAGGAAAACGGTTTCCAGTCGGTCGTGAGCGCGGCGCTTGCGTCGAGGCCGACGTTGTGCCAGTCGGCCTGGTCTAAACTCGCGGCAACGGGAACGGTGCGATTAGCGGCGGCTTTGGCCCGGAACGTGACGGTATAAGTGGCGTCGTTTTTGAGGTCCAGCCCGGTTGGATGCACCTGAACATGCCAGTCCGTGCCATCTATTTGGGTGACACTGATTTGGATGTTTGGGAAATACCCGGTACGAGAGCGAAAAATGCTACCCAGAGGCGCGAGATCAGCCTGCGAGGTGCCTTGGTGCTCAATTGTCCACCGGGATGACGCGGACAGCAGGCCGGGACCAGTCGGCGTCACGCCTGCCGTCCACGCCTCCTGCAACTTGGCATCGGTGCCATACTTGTGCGTCAGCCAGTCGTTCCACAGCCCTGCTAATTCTCCGCGAAACGGCTCCGGCAGGGTGTCCAGACCCGCGCCGAGCGTGGCCCACGGATCGCCGACAAGCGAGTTCTCGTTGTTAATCTCGACGACGGTCACAGCCGGGTCTGCCGCGTAGGACAGATGCGTGTACGGGTTGACATGGGTGAGCAAATCGCGGGCGTATGACTTCTGAAGCTGGATCATGCGCGGGTCGAACTCGTCTACACGCTTGTCAAAGCTGGTCGGGATCTGGCTGACACTTAGCGGGAAGCCGTCGGCCTGCGAAAACTGGCGGCTGACATGGAGGTTGAGATTGGCGTAGACGCCGTTCTTTTTAAGCTGCGCGATGAAGTAGTCCAGCTTATCGAGTTGAACGGCGCTTAGATGCTGCCGGTCTGGGTAGGCATAGTCCCAGATGGAAGCGTCCTGGCCCCAATCGCTGTTGTCCATGTGGTGCAGGCGCACGATATTGACGCCCAGCTTTGCAATGCGGGCCGCCACTTTTTCCGCGTCGGCGTGGCTAGGAAAAGCGTCTTTCGCGGCGAAGTTCACGCCCAGAAACCGCACTCTGTTTCCAGTGCGAGTTTCAACAAAGTGACCGTTCCGGGCGACAACATAGCCGTGCATCCCGGCAGGCTTTGCGTTCAGAAACGAGACATCGGTCATTGTGCCGGGCGAAGCATCGTCCCACGGAATGACGAACGGAAACATCTTGACCTCACTTGCGTTTGCTGGAAGCGGCGCAGCGGGCGCTTGCGCGGCGGCAGGCAGCGCGGCGAGGGCGAGGAGGATGGGAAGAAGCAAGCGCGGGTAGTGCATCGTGAAGCCTCGATATTGGGTGCAGGTGCAGGCAGGCGCAACAGCGTCACGCCTGCTGTATGAGTGCGGGAGCAAAGCGCCAGGGTTTATTTCGGCGTGTTCTGCGGCGTACCTTTTTGGCTTGCGGCTCGTGCGGCGGCAGCCTGAGCGGCGGCTTGCTGCCCGGCGTTCGGACCGCCTTGCGACTGCATTCGGGCGGCGGCGGCCTGGTCCGCCGCATTCGGTCCAGGGGCACCACCGCTGCTGTCCGACGAGTGGCCGCATCCGGCGAGGGCTAGAACGCTCAAAGCAATAAGAGCGGCAGCGTAATGTTTTTTGTGGGGCATCGTGTGTCCTTTCGTCGTGCAATCGTTTAAGTGACGGGGCTAAGAGTGACGGGGCCAAAGCGGTACGCCTCGGCCCCTGCTGCTCCGTGTCGGGAAATCATCGGGCGCTGAACGGCTCAACTACTGAATATTGAACGTGGCGGCAATGGTGTTATCAGCGCATTCCGTCGTCGCCGCGTTCGCGCCTCCGGTGTATGTACTGCCGCAAAGGTAGTACGGGTTGGTCGGCGGGTAATTCTGGCCGGCGCAAACCTGCATTCCACGCAGAAACTTGGCATGAGTGTCGGCCATCAGAAAATTCGACCCTTCGGTGTGGCGTCCGGTCGGCGCAGTGAATTGAGAAGGGTTTTGTTCGCTGTAACGCATATAGCCGGTCGCATACTTCAAGTTGCCAGATCCAGTGCCAGCATTGTAGCCGTTCGGATCAACATTCGTGGTATCGCCGATGCCTCTTCCCGCTGGGGAGCCGCCGACATTTTCATTGTCTGAGTCAAAGCCGCCGCTTGAAGCGCTGGTGGCATTGGAAAGGTCGTAGCTAGCGCTGTTGGCGACCTCAAAAAGCATGACCGTTTTTGCCGGCGCAGTAAAGTCTGCAAGCGAATTGCCATTGCATGAACCGGGGATACCACTCGCTCCACCACCGCAAGGGCCGCCAGCCGCAGTGTTGTAGGGATTGATGACAAAGTTCGAGTTGTAAGCATAGGAAGACGCCCGCGAGCCGAGGCTGCTGTCGTCCGGGCATTGAAAAGCGCCCACGCTTTTGATGTAGGGGTAGACCTGCCATGCCCAGCCGGACGCAGAGCCATACTGGCTGATGCTGTTCGGCTCCCTTTCGTCGAAGTCCTGGTTATACTGAACGACGCCGAGGCCGATCTGCTTGAGGTTGGACAGGCAGGCGGTGCGGCGGGCGTTCTCACGCACCTTCTGGAAGACCGGAAACAAAATGGCAGCGAGTATTGCGATAATCGCAATTACGACAAGAAGCTCGATGAGCGTGAAGCCGCGAAAAGAGTCTCTGCGAATCATGAACGTAATCCTTTCTGGATTGGGACGGTAAGAGAACGGAGAGTGGACGAGAGAAAAAGATTAGACATCGAGACGGTATCTCGAATGACCAAAGAAGTTGGCAGCAGAATCCTTTTTTCAACAGTTTCACGGTCCTGGATTTGTGCGAGAAGCAGTTCTACCGCATGGCGGGCAAGCTCCTGAAACGGCTGACGGATCGTGGTCAAGGCAGGCCGCACAACCGAAGCCGCGCGGCTGTCGTCAAACCCGATGATTGAGACATCTTCCGGCACGCGAAGCCCCATGTCGCTCAGCGCGGACATGGCACCGACCGCGATTTCATCATTCGCGCAGAAAAACGCTGTCGGAGGTTCTTCAAAATCCTGCACGATAAGATTCTGTATCAGCCGAAAGGTACGCCGATGGCCTGATTCCGAGGAATAGCGGCCAGGCAGAATCAAGCCCTCATCCAATGCCAAGGCTGCGTTGGAAAGCGCCTGTCGGTAGCCCTGTTCCCGCTGCCGAGAACTGGTCACCTCCGGGTCGCCGCCCAAAAACGCGATGCGCCGATGTCCTTGCTCAACGAGAAATTCAACGGCACGCATGGCGCTTGCGACGTTGTCAACGTCAACGCAGGAAACATCGGAGGCCAGCGGCAGATCGCCCAGGAAGACAAAAGGCGTGTGCTTTCGGCGCAGCGCCTCGACCATTTCATCGCTGGAGGGCGGCCCAGCGAAAATCAGCCCGTCACAGCGGCCGTCACAATAGGTGTTGAGGTTTTCCCGAGCGTCCGTGCAGTTAAGTTCAGTAAACAAAGTGATGCTTTGCCGGGCCAGCATGGCAGTGTGGAGAAGGCCGCCCAAAATGTCCCCAAAATAAGCCGCCGTAACCAGAGGAGTCGTGCTGTGCGTGTAAAACACGACGCCTATCGCCTCCATTTTCCGGCGGGTCAATCCACGCGCGATGGCGCTCGGCTGGTAATCCAGCTCGCGCATGGCCTTGAGGACACGATCACGGGTTTCCGTACTGGTTTTGCCAGGCTTCTCATTGATAACATGAGAGACCGTCATCAGCGACACGCCGCAGGCCTGGGCAACGTCTTTGATTGTTGACTTGGATGTTCTTTGCATCTCTAAGATTCTCAAATAGGTGTAACGCTAAACTATAAAAGCATTGTATCACGCTGCGCCCTTTTATGTCAAGTGGCATCAAAGATTTTTTCCGGGTACAATAGCGGCAGATGACTCTGCTGCTCTTAGCCCCGTGCCGGCAGCCCGTTTATTGAAAGCCTCCCCATGTCCATTCCAACCCTATCGCCGCAATCTGGGAAATCAGCGTCGCCGACTGAGCCGAACGCACTGCCGCCGCCGCACAAGTACGACAGTGCGCTGGGCCGGCTGCGGCGCATCCTGTTCGGACGCGCCCTGCCGACATCCGGCCTCGGACACGGCAAGCTGCCGAACTTTTTAGCCCTGCCGATTTTTTCGTCCGACGCGCTTTCGTCCAACGCCTACGCGACGGAAGCGATTCTCGGCGTTCTGATTCTGGCGGGGACCGGGGCGCTGCATTTTGCCTGGGCCATTGCGCTCGGCATCGCCGCGCTGCTGATTACGGTGGTTCTGTCGTACCGGCAGATCATTTTCGCCTACCCGGAAGGCGGCGGCGCGTATCCGGTCTCGCGAGACAATCTTGGAACGGTGCCGTCGCTGGTCGCGGCGGCATCGCTGCTGATTGACTATGTTCTGACGGTCTCCGTGTCTGTGGCCGCAGGCGTTGCGGCCATGATCACCGCGTATCCCGTCTTGCAGCCGCATCTGGTGCCGCTGTGCGTTGTCGCCACTCTGCTTGTCACCATTCTGAACCTGCGCGGCATCAAAGAGGCAGGCTGGGCCTTTGCCGGTCCGGCGTACTTGTTCATTTTTTCTATTCTGGCAACCATTGTGGCCGGGTTGATTAGCCTTGCGCTCCATCCTGCCTACACAGCCCCGGCGGCATCGGCGGGGGCGGCGCTGAATGGGGCCAAGCTCGGCCTGCACGCGATTGGGCTGTACCTGGTTTTGCAGGCGTTCTCGCAGGGCTGCACGGCGCTGACAGGCGTGGAAGCGATTTCCAACACGACTCCCGTCTTCAAGGCCCCGCAGGACAGGAACGCCGCCCTGACAATGGCCTGGATGGGTGGCCTGGCAACAACGATGTTCCTGGGCCTGACGTTTCTGGCGAACCGCTTCGGCATTCAGCATAACTTCCAGGACTCCACCGCACCCGGCTACCAGAGCGTTGTCGGGCAGGTGGCAAACGCGGCCTGGCCGCCTGCGCTGCATTTCATGTTTTATGTCGTGCAGTATGCGACGGCGCTGGTGCTTGTCATTGCCGCTAATGCCGCATTTGCCGGGTTCCCGCAGCTTGCCTCCATGCTGGCCCGTGACAGCTTCCTGCCCCGCCAGCTTGCCAACATCGGCGACAGGCTCTCTTATTCCAATGGCATTTTGCTGCTGTCCGCCGCCGCGATTGCGCTGCTGCTGATCTTCCACGGCATTGTCTCGAACCTCTTGAACTTGTACGCCATCGGCGTCTTCACGTCGTTCACTATCGCGCAGTACGGCATGGTGCGGCGCTGGCTGCGGACACGGGAAAAGGGCTGGCAGCACTCGCTGTTCTTTAATGCTCTCGGCGCGGTTGCGACCGGCGCGGTGACGCTGATTATCGCCGTGTCCAAGTTTGACGATGGCGACAAGATCGTACCGTTCCTGCCGCTGCGTTACGGCACCTGGATCGTGCTGATTCTCATGCCGCTGATGGTCATGTTTTTTCTGCGGATCAATCTGCATTACAAAGAGATGAGCGCGGAACTTGCGGTAGATGGGCTGGAGATGACTCCGCCGAGGCACAACACGGTTCTGGTGCTGCTGCCCCGGATGCACCGGGGAATTGTGGAGGCGCTGAACTACGCCCGCCTGACGTCCGACGATGTCCGGGCCGTATATATTGAGACCGACCCGGAGCGCACACCCCGGCTCAAGCAGGACTGGAACGCCTACGGCACCGACATCCCGCTGGTGATCATGGAGTCGCCGTACCGCTCTTTGATCGGGCCGCTGCTGCGCTACATTGACGCCGTCCAGAAAGAGCGCACCGACGACGTGGTCACGATTGTCCTGCCGGAACTGGTCTCTCACAAGCTCTGGCACGCCCTGCTGCACAATCAGGCTGGCCCGCTGCTGAAGCTTGCGCTGCTGAACCGCCGCGACGTAATTGTCACCAATGTCCGGTACTTTTTGGAACACTAGGTCTTGGAACATTAACAACTTAGAAGGATGATCTCATGCACTCCGAAAAACTGCGCCCGCTGCCGCAAAAGACGATCGGCGTCCTTGGCGGCATGAGTAACCAAGCCACGGGCGAATACTATCGTTTGCTCAATAAACAGCTTAACGAGATTCTCGGCGGGTGGGATAATGGCGAAATCGTCATAGTCTCCGTCAACTTTGGGAACATCGAGTTTTTCGTCCGTAATAACCGGTGGGAGGAGGCACAAGCCTATCTGACCGGTAAAGTCGATCGGC